>FWPV01003246.1_pt1 | contig 37399 bp, 30 predicted proteins | sample 2228371 | NCBI WGS metagenome assembly FWPV01 (sample SAMEA103939776, study PRJEB20133) | metagenome | reverse complement strand
TTTCTTTGGAAAAAAATTTTAAAGAGGGATATTTACTTTTACCCCTTTTGATTTTAACAAGACCCCAAGGGTTATATTCAATATTTTTACTTCTTTTTTATCCAAAGGATTTAAGAAAGAGGTTAAGTTTAATTCTTTTATATCTTTTAGGAATTTTTATTCTTTTGTTAATTTTTTACTCTTCTTTTGGCTCTTTTTTGCCCTTCTTTCAAAGACAATCCTTATCAAGGGGATTACCCTTAGGACCTTGGCATGGTTTTTTAGAATTTTTTTTATGGAAAGAAAAGGGGTTTTTTTCTTGGAAAGGAAGTTATATTGATTTATTCATAGGAATAATTTTTATTTTTTTAATATTATTTTCAAAGGAAAGGAAGGGTTTCCCCCTTTATTCTATAATTTGGACATATTTGGTCCTTCTCATACCTATGTGTAGTTCTTTTTTGTCTTACCAAAGATTAATTCTCCCTGCTTTTCCTATCTTTGGAATCCTTGGAAAAATTTTAAAAAACAAATTTTTTTGGTTTATTATTCCCATATTATTTTTAATTCAATTTTATTATTTTTATAGGTATGCAACTTTTCAATGGGTTTCATAGAATTTTATTTTTTAAATTTATGGTATAATTTAAATGTATAAATTTTTAAGGAGTTTTTATGGTTTTTTTAATTTTATTGTTTATTTTCTTTTCTTTAAATATTTCTGCTAAGGAGGTTTGGGTTTTTGCCTCTGCCCATGCAACAGGTGCTTATGAAACAAATTGGAGGACTGATTTATCAATTTTGAATAATTCAGAAGGAAATGCAGAAGTAAAAGTATACCTTCTTTTAAGTGGTGAAGGTAAAAGCGGAGAAAATCTTTCAAGGTCTCCAAAAATATTAAATATAAATCCAAAAAATCAAATAAGAGTTGATGATATTTTAAAGGAATATTTTAATGTGGAACAGGGGTCTGGTGCCCTTTTGTTTTCTTCAGATGCGGAAATTTTTGTTGTTTCCAGAACTTATAATTTATTGCCAGATAAAGAATATGGGCAGTTTATTCCTGGAGTTGAAGAAGCAATGGCAAAAAAGGAGCAAAAGATAATTGGTGCTACTTCTTCTTTCCTTTATAGATCCAATTTTGGACTTTTAAACCCTTCAAAAACAGATAGGGCACAAATAAATTTAAAATTTTTAAATAAAAAAGGAAATTTAATTAAAGAAGAGGTTTTAAACTTAGATCCCTGGGTTCACATACAATTTAATGATTTTTTTACATATTTTAATATTAATCCACAAGAAGATTTAACAATAGAAATAAATTCCAGTGTTCCAATTTTTACATATTTATCAACTGTTGATAATAAATCTTCAGATCCAATCTTTATACCGGGGTTATTATGAAAAAGCTATTTTTCTTTTTATCCCTTTTATTTTCATTTAATTTATTTACACAGGTCTTAGCACCTGCAGCTGATGGGCATATTTTAAGAAATCAAACCTTCATCTTTGATCAATCAAATCCAAGTAATACTTATGGCGGAAGCACAACTTATTTCAATTATTTTCAAAATTTATATGTAGGAGGAGAAGATACCTTTACATCTGATTTCGATCCCGGTGATGGAAAGGCAACACATTATAACAGGGAATTGAGAACAATCTTAGAATTTGATATATCTTCTTTAAATTTAACCCCAGGAAGTTTTACAGCTTTTTTAAAAATTACAACAGATGGAAACTTTTGGCCCACCCTTCCAACTCTTATAGTAGATGCCTATGATCAAGATCCTTCAAACCAAGATGGAACTATAACCCAAAGTGATTATTCCTCAAACACCACCCTATTAGAATCAAAGGAAATAGATGCTTTAAATTTCAATAAGACCTATTCTTATAATGTTACATCTGCCTTAAACTTAGATATTTCAAATAATAGGGACTTTTCTGGCTTTGTCTTAATTCCAAATCCAAGGAATGGAAATGAAGTAAGTTTTATCTCTTCTTGGGAAGCTCAAAATACGGGTTCTGGAAAGCCTCAATTGGAATTTACCTCAGTTCAACCCGATATTAGTATCCAAACTCCATCTTCTTGTAGCACCATAGTAGGAACTCCAGTAAATATAGAAATTATAGTAAAAAATTTAGGACTTGGTGTTTTAAACATTACTTCCGTTTCAGAAATTCAAGATAGTTCTGGGTATTATAGTTTAAATTTAAATTCTATGGATTATAATTTAGATCCCCAAGAAAGCACCTCCTTTTTAATTATCTTTTCACCCCAAACCCAAGGAAGCTTTTCTGCAACTTTTAGAATTTCTTCAAATGATCCCGATGAAAACCCCTATGATTTTTCCTTAAATTGTCAAGGAACTCCCCAAGCAATTCCTTCAATTGAAGTAGAAATACCTTCTTGTCAAAATCTTCCTACAAATTCTTCAAACCCCTTAGAAGTAAAGGTAAAAAACAATGGAAATGCAAACTTAATTGTCTATTCCATAGAAGAAATTTCTGATTCTTCAAATGTTTTCCAATTGGATCTTTCAAATTTTTCATCTACCATAGCCCCTGCAAATTATTCAACTTTTAATATAATTTTTACACCAAATTTACCTGGTTCTTATACTGGAACTTTTAGAATTTCCTCAAACGATCCAACAACTCCAAATTTAGATTTTAATTTAAACTGCTCTGCCATTTCTTCTGAAGCACCTGATATAGAGGTCTCCCCTTCTTCAATTTATTTTAATAATGCTATTCCAAACAGTCCCTATTCTTATACAGTTACAATTAGAAACAAAAGCACAAATGCTAATTCTATATTAAATCTTTCTTCTATTGTGCTTTCTGCTGATCCTGTTTATAACTTAGATACATCTCAAATGAAGTTAAGTTTAAAAGGAGGAGAACAAACAACCTTTAAGATTAACTTTTTATCCCAATTGACAGGAGTTTTTAAAGGAATAGTTAGTATAAATTCTAATGATCCAGATACACCTACGGTTACAATTGAAATTTTTATTACTGTAACTTTGTATGGAGTAAAGGAAAATGCAGTTGTCTATAATAGTAATTCAAAAAATTATATAATTCCTGCTTCCGCTTTGGCTTATGGTGCTTATGGCTCAAGATGGGTTACGGACTTAAAAATTAATAATCCTTTAAATAAAGATATTACTTTTAGAATCTTTTATCTTCCCACTCAAACTTCAAATAAAAATGCAATTTCTGGGGACTTTGTTATATCCCCAAATCAAACTTTAAGTATTCCAAATGTTTTGCAAGTCCTCTTTGGTTTAACAGAAGGGGTTGGAGCAATCTTAATTGTTCCACAAACGGAAGGTTCAAACCTTTTAATTACAAGTAGGACTTATAATTTAACAGAAAATGGAACCTATGGACAATTTATAAAGGCATATCCCATTGAAAATTTTATCTCTTCAGGTCAAAGGGGCTATTTATTATTCCTTCAAAAAGATTCAAGGATGAGAACAAATGTGGGCTTTGTTTCAGGAGAGGTAGGTGCCTCTATAAAAGTTTCCATCTTTAAAGGAGATGGAACCTTTTTGTCTTCTAAGGAAAAAACATTGGCAGAAAATAGCCACTTGCAAATAAATGATATTTTCAATAATTTTGGAATAGAAGCAAATTCAAATAGTTATGCCTTAATTGAAGTAAATTCTGGCAATTGTTTTGCTTATGCTTCTGTGGTTTCCAATACCTCAAATGACCCCATTTTCATTCCTATGTACTAAGTGAAAATTGGAATAATTGGAGCAGGACCTGCTGGAATTTCTGTAGCCCTACAACTTAAAAGATTTGGTTTTAATCCCACAATTTTTGAAAAAGAAGAGATAGGGGGGGCTGTAAAAGAAGCATTTAAAATTTTTAACTTCCTTGGATACCCTTCTGGGATTTCTGGAAAAAATTTTGTAAAAAAAATGAAAGAAACAGTAAAAAGAAATAAATTAAAGATAATTTTTGAAGAAATAAAAGAAGTTAAATATGAAGATAAATTTATTTTAAAAACAAACAAAATTTTTAAATTTGATATTTTAGTTATTGCTTCAGGTACTTATAAAAAACCCTTGCCACCTTTTGAAAGTTTATTTACAAATTCCATAATTGATTTAAAAAAAATTAAAAATTTAAGAATTGGAATTTTAGGAGGTTCAGATGTGGCTTTTGATTATGCTTTATCTTTGAAAAATGCAAAGGAGGTCTTAATTTTTCATAAAGGGAAAAAGCCAAAAGCAATAAAGGATTTAAGGGATAGGGTTTTTAGCTTAAAAAATTTAAGGTATTTAAATAATTTAAAGTTATTGGATATAAAAAGATTAGAAAATTCTTTTCAAATAATCTTTGAAAAAAATGAAAAAATTAAAAAATTTAATTTGGATTATTTAATAAATGCTATTGGAAGATTGCCAGAAAAAAGGTTTTATCATGAAGATTTTAAAAAGATGGAAGGGGATTTGATAGAAAAGGGAGTTTTATATTTGGCAGGAGATGTAGCCCATCCTTTATATAGACAAATTTCCATTGCCTTAGGAGATGGGCTTTTGACAGCTCAAAAAATTTATGAAAAAATAAGTAAATTATGAAAATTTTAATGGAAGTTGGAGAAGAAAAAATTTCAAAGGTTTACTTAGGGGAAATTAAAAAAGGGCAAATAATTGAGTTTGCAGAAGCTCAAAATCCTCCTTTAAGTTATAAAGAAAAATGGATTTTATTAATTTCTACTCAACTTGGGTGTCCTATAAAATGTATATTTTGTGATGCTGGAGGTTTTTTTAAAAGGAATTTAAAAGCAGAAGAAATTTTCATCCAAATAGATTTTTTAATTTCTAAAAAGTTTCCATCTAAGTATGTAAACTGCAAAAAATTTAAAATCCAATTTGCAAGGGTTGGAGAACCCCTATTAAATCCAGAAATATTAAAGGTCTTAGGAAAGTTACCTCTTAATTTAAAATGCAAAACCCTAATTCCTTCTATTTCAACAGTTGCTCCAAAAAAAGGAATAGAAGTTTTTAAAGAAATTAAAAAAATAAAAGATAAATTTTATAAGGATGGGAATTTTCAATTCCAATTTTCCCTTCATAGCACAAGAGAAGAAAGGAGAAATTGGATAACTCCCATAAAAAAACTTTCCTTAGAAGAAATTTCCTATTATGGGAATTACTTTTATGAAAAAGGAGACAAAAAGATAACTTTAAATTTTGCATTAATTGAAGGGGAAGATATTGAAGAAGAAAAAATAAAAAAAATATTTAATCCAAAAATATTTTTAATAAAAATTACACCTGTGAATCCAACAATTTCTGCTATAAAAAATAAAGTCCCTTCCCTTTTTTTTGAAAATCCTTTGGCTTGGAAGGAAAAAATTTTAAAGTTAAAAAAAATTGGTTTTGAAGTAATTGAAAGCATAGGTGAACTTCAAGAAAATGAAATTGGATCTAATTGTGGAATGTTTATTCAAAAATTTTTAAGGGAGCCCTTTAAATTACCCCTAAATTCTTACTCTTATTTGCAAAAAATTTAAGTCACTTCCAAAAAACTTCAAAGACACACTTTTCATATATTGAATTAGGAACAACGGAACACTGTTCATGCGTAACTTTTATATCTTTTGCTCCTAACTTTTCAAGTCCACCATAAATATATCCCACAGTTGTACTACAATCAAGGGGATTTGCTTTTTCTAAGTGTTTATGGTCTAAGGTAATTTTGCAATGGTTTTTTCCCTTTTCTTCTAGTAAAAATCCCTGTGCTGCTCTTTCTCCATAACACTTAGAGTAAAGAGCTTTAAAAGTTGTTTTAAGCCACTCCTCTGGCGTTTTTCCAAAATATAAGGGTTTAAAAACAGTCTCTGCTTGTCTATGGGCATTAAACCTTCCTGCTTCAAAGGGAATGCAAGAGACAGCACTTGTTTTAGTATAAAAGGGCTCATTGGGACTTTTTAAAGCATTTGTCATTGCTTCTAAGATGTATTTATCCATCCAGTCAGGCAATTGAGAAGTGGGAAGGATTGTTCCTTTAAAAAACCTCTCTTCAATTATTTTTTTCTTTTCTTCATCTTTTACAATTTTATCTATCTCAGCCCTTATTTTTTCTAAGGTTTTATGATAATCAAGCCCCTTTTCTTTACAAAACTTTTCTATAAATAAAAGGCGTCCTTTTATAAAATCACCTAATTGATGTTCTCCTTCTGGCATAATACCTCCTTTTATATATTTTAACATCCCTTATAAAATTTTTCAATTTTATAGAATTTAATAAAATTTGATTATATGTTAAAATTAAAAAGGGCAGATATATGATTTATGTAGGAACTTCAGGTTTTTTTTATAACCATTGGAAAGGAATTTTTTATCCAGAAGAACTTTCAAAGGAAAATTATTTAAGATATTATTCAAATCAGTTTAATTCCTTAGAACTAAATATAACTTTTTATCGTCTGCCAAAGGAAAAGACAATTGAAAAATGGGTTAAAGAAACCCCAAATAATTTTTCCTTTGTATGTAAAATTTGGAGAAGGATTAGCCATTATAAAAAATTAGTAAATATTAAAGAAGACTTAAATTATTTTTTAAATTTAATGGAAAATTTTGGGGAAAAATTGAAAGCATTGCTTTTACAATTACCTCCTTCCTTCAAATTTGATGGAGAAAAAATTTTAAAATTTTTAGATGTTTATAGTAAAAGATTTCCCTTAATAATTGAAGGGAGAAATAAAACCTTTTTTGAAGAAAGTTCTTTAAATTTTTTTAAAGAAAATAATTTATGTTTAGCATCCATTGACTCTCCTTCCTTTAAGGAAAAATATTTTTATACATCAAATCCCTTTTATTTAAGGTTTCATGGTTCTAAAAGCTTATATTCTTCCCTTTATACAATAGAAGAATTGGGAAGGGCAAAAAATTTTATTAAGGAAAGGGTTCCAAAGAATTCGGATGTCTTTGTTTTTTTTAATAATGATTTTAATGGTTATGCTATAAAAAATGCAAAGGAAATGGTAAAAATCTTATCTTAAATTTTTTATGTAAATTCTATAGGTTTTATAGTGTTTTCCACCCATTAGTTTTACTGCTCTTTGAGTTATTAAGTTTTCTTCTAAGATCCAAGAAAACTCAACCCTTTTATATTTCATTTTTAAGCCCTTTTTTAAACTTTCATAATAAAGACAACCATCTATTCCCATTTTTCTGTATTTTTCCCTTACACCTAAGGTTAATAACCTTAAAGAAGTGATTCTTTTTGAAAAGTACAAAAGTTTTAATAAAGATATAGGTCCTAAATGCCCCTTTATGTGAACAAGGGCTTCATTTATATTTGGTAAAGTCATAATAAAACCAGCGGGCTCCTCCTCTACAAAAGCAATTTGTAAAAGTTCAGGTATGCAGAGTTCCTTTAATCTATGAGCTAAAAATTCCATTTCTTCTTCTTCTAAGGGGACAAAACCCCAGTTCTTTTCCCATGCCTCATTATAAATTATTCTAATTATTTTTAATTCCTCTTCAAAATTTTTTAAATTTACTTTTCTTGTCCTAACATTATATTTTTTATAAACTTCTTTGGCTAATTTTTCAATACGAGAAAAGGGAAAATCTGTAATTGGTGCAATAAAGGCATAAAGGTCTTTTATTTTTTCATATCCTAACTTTTCTATTAATTTCTGATAATAAAAGGGGTTGTAAGGCATCATAATGAAGGGAAGTTCTGGTACCCCCCAAACATATAAGCCACAACTTTCATTTGTGGAAGGATTTAAGGGACCAATTATAGCATCTGAATTATCTATTTTTCCTTCTCTTTCCACGGCTTCCAAGAGATATTTTGCCACTTCTAAGTCCTCAATTGTTTCAAAAAAACCAAATTGTCCATATTTTAAATTGTGAAATTTTATGAAATTATCATCCCTTATATATGCAATTCTTCCCGCTGGTTTTCCATCTTTTATTGCTAAAAATAAACTAATTTTGGAATGGGAAAAAAAGGGGTTATCAAAACTTAAAAGTTTTTTAAAATCCATCCATAGAGGAGGTACAAATAGGGGATCCCTTTTATAAATTTCAAAGGCACACTTATAAAACCTTTTTACATCTTTTGGAAATTTTAAGGGAATTATATCTATCAATTTATAATCCCTAATTCTTTTCCTGCCTTTTTAAAGCAATCCAATGCCTTTTCTATGTTTTCTTTTGTATGGGTTGCCATTAGGGAATTTCTTATTAATGCTCTTCCAGGTGGAGTTGCTGGAGAAATTACTGGATTTGCAAAAACCCCTAACTCTTGTAATCTTTGAACCATTTTAAATGCCATTAAGTCCTCTCCAACTATGACAGGAACAATTGGAGTTTGAGTATTTCCAATATCAAAACCCAAGTCCTTTAAACCATCCATTAAAAATTTTGTATTTTCCCAAAGTTTTGCCCTTCTTTCTGGTTCTTTTTCAATTATTTCCAAGGCAGCAATAACAGATGCAACGGAAGCAGGGGGAGGGGAAGCAGAAAAGATTAAAGTTCTTGCTTTATGTTTAATCCAAGATATTACTTCCTTAGGTCCTGCAATAAAACCACCTACAGAAGCAAGGGATTTAGAAAAAGTACCCATTATTAAATCTACTTCTTTTTCTAAGTTAAAATGTTCTGCTGTTCCTCTTCCATCCTTTCCTAAGACCCCTATTCCATGGGCATCATCTACCATAATTTTTAAATTATATTTCTTTGCTAAATCAACCAAAGAGGGAAGTTCAAAGATATCCCCTTCCATAGAAAAGACCCCATCAATTACCACAAGTTTTCCTGGTTCTTCTCCATCTTCTTGAACTAACTTTTCTAAGTGGTTTATATCATTGTGTCTAAATTTTCTTACAGTTCCAAAGGATAGACGGCATCCATCAATTATTGAAGCATGGTTTGCTTTATCAATATATATAATATCCCCTTTTCCAGCAATTGTAGAAATTACACCTAAATTTGTTTGAAATCCCGTAGAAAATACCAAAGCACTTTCTTTTCTTACAAAATTTGCTAATTTTTCTTCCAATTCACAATGGATTTCAAGGGTTCCATTTAAAAATCTTGAACCAGCACAACCACTTCCATATTTTTTTACTGCTTCCACTGCCTTTTCTTTTACATAGGGATGGTTTGTAAGCCCTAAGTAATTGTTTGAACCAAGCATAATTACTTTTTTCCCATCCATAATTACTTCTGGTTCTTGTGCAGAAGAAATGCACCTAAAATAGGTGTAAAGCCCCATTTCTTTAACTTTTTCTGGATCTTTAAATTCATAACATCTTTTAAATAAGTCCACAATATCTCCTTATATCCAATTATTTTCTTTATACCATTTATATGTTTCCTTTGCTCCTTCTAAAAAATTGTATTTTGCATCAAAATTTAATATTTTTTTGGCTTTTTCTGTGGAGCAAACCCAATTTGAAGCAAGAATTTCTTTTGTTTTTTGGGGATTATACATTGTCTTTTTCCCAAAAAAATTGCAAAAATATAAATTTATATAAGAAAAAAACTTAACTAAACTTTCAGGAATGTTATAAATACTCACTGGTTTTCCTATTATTTCCTTTAAGAAAAAGGAAATTTCCATTATATTTAATATTTCTGGGTGAGCAATAAAAAAGGTTCCTTCCACATCTTTTAAAAGGGATAATTCTATAGCAATGTTTACATCTTTTACATATATCAATTGAATTTTTTGATTTTTTTTGAAGGGAATTATTAAAGTTCCCCTATGGGCATCTTTGAAAAATCTATGGATTTCTTTATCATAGGGACCATAAACAGCTGGAAGTCGCAAAATAATTAAGGGGTAGCCCAGTTTTTCCTTTAATAATTCTTCTGCTTCCAATTTACTTTTTCCATAAAAACTTATGGGTTTTGCTGGATCTTCTTCTTTTGGAATTTCACCTTGGTTTGATGGTCCAAAGGCAGATAAACTTGAAAGGAAGATAAATTTTTTTATATTTCCTTCTTCCTTTATTTCTTTAATTAAATTTTCTGTTGTTTTAACATTTCCAAAATAAAAATCTTCATAGGAATTTCCCCTCACTGCACCTGCACAATGGATGACACTTTTAACATCTTTTAAAATTCCTTTTAAACTCTTAGGCAGAGATAAATCCCCTAAGAAAACTTTTCCAAAATTTTTAAAATAATTTAAATCCCTTTCTTTTCTTAATAAAATCTTTAATTGATGACCCTTTTCTTTTAAATAGGAAATTAAATTTTTACCAATAAATCCACTTGCCCCAGTTATTAAAATTTTTTCCATTTAAGGTTTTAATGTACCCCTTTGTAAACTTTCTCCAACTCTTTAATCTTTATTAATATATCTCTGTATTGAGAATCTATTGCATATATTTCCATATAAGTATTATATGCTTTTTCTAAATCCCCTGATTGCAAATAGAGATTTCCCAAATCATAAAGGATTCCTAATTGTGCTTCTTGGGTTATCTCTGGAACATCAAGGGCTTTTTTGTACCATTTTTCTGCCAGTTGAGGCATACCTTTTTCTTGAAAACATAAACCAAGCATACTACAACAATCAATGAGTTTTGAAGGATCCTTACAAGCAATTTGAAACTCTGAAATTGCTTCATCTACCAAACCCATTTCCTTATAAGCAATTCCTAAATTATAATGGGTATCGTAGTCCTCTGGGGATAAAGTTTGCTGTACACCTGCTTTAAATTGTTCAAAGACCTCTTCTAAGGTTGGTTCTGCTTCTGAAGGGATTGAGACCTCTTTTTTTTCTTCTTTTAACTCTTCTTCTAATTCTGAAGCCAAATCAAAGAACTCATCTTCTTCTGAAAATAAACTTTCTCCATCGGCAATTTCTGGCTGAGGTAAGGGTTTTTCTTTTAAACTTGCCATAAGGGATTCAAATTTTTGAACTCTTTTTATAACTTCAGGATGGTTTGGAAATCTTAACTTTAAATCATTTATTATTTTTTCTGCCTCATCCATTATTTCTTGTTCCATATAAAAATCAAGTTCACCAATTACTTCAACAGGTGGTTCTGTGGAGGGCTTTTTCTTTACTTCAATTATTTCTCCAATTTCTTCTTCTAAGGATAGAAAATCTTCCAATCCCTGGGGCTTTTTTTCTTCAGCTTTTGGTTTTTCTTTTATTTCTACTGTGGCTTTTGGTTTTGAAATTTTTTCCTTTTTAATCAAAGAATCTAAATCTGATAATATCTTTTCTGGAGCTTTTTCTGGTGGTTTTATTGTTTCCTTTTTTGATGGAGCTTCTGTCTTTTTTGCAATTTTTTCTAAATCTTTTAATTGAATTGATTCCCTCTTTTTTTCTGGTAAAACCTTTGGTTTTTCTTTTTCCTTTTCACCAAGGATATCTTTTAATGAAATTTCTGGTCCAACCTTTGGTTTTTTTTCTTCTTTAACTATGGGTTTTTCTTCCACCTTTTTTGGTTCTTCAAATTCTTCAAATTTTACTTCTTCTATGGTTTCTATTAAGGGTTTTTCTTCTATGGGAATTTCTTCAAACTCAATTTCTTTTATGGGTTCTTCTTTTACTTCTTCTATAACTTCTTCTTTTTGTTCAAATCCACCTTCAAATTCAATTTCAATTTCTTCTGAGGGCACTGGTTCTTCTAATTCTGGCTCTTCCATTGGTATTTCTACTAAGGTATCTGCAGGAACTACGGGTTCTGCAATTTCTTCTTCCACAGGAATTTCTGCTTCTGGAAGAGAAATTCCTTGAAGGAGGAGTTGTTCTCTCAAGTTTTCTAATTTATCCTTTAAATTTTTCTTTTCATATAATTCAATTAATTTTTTCCCAATTTTTTCTATTTCAGGTGTTTTATTTTCTTCTAAATAAATTTGAAGCAATTTTTCAAGACAAGGTATATAATTTGGAACCCTTTCAAGGATTGCTTGAAGCCCTTGGATTGCTTTATCCATTAAATTGTACTTAAAGAAAACATCTATTTCTACTAAATGTTCATTTACATATTCCTTTAAATCCTTTGGAAGTTCTTCTTCAAGCAAGATTTCTTCTTCTTCCATTTTAGGAATTTTTTCTTCTTCCAAAGAAGGTAATTCAATTTCTGGAAGTTGTTCTATTTCTTCCTTTCCAACTTCTGGCATTGCAAGTTCTTCTAAGGTAACCCTCTTCCCCGTTTGCTGTTTTAAGTAAGCCAATTTTTCTTTATATTGGGCATTATCAGGTTCTAATTGAATTAATTTTTCTAAGGTTTGGATTGCTTCTGGAAAAAGTTTGTAATATGCATATGCTTCAGAAAGCATTGAAAGGGATTGTATGAGATGGGTTTCTTGTTTTAAAGTTTCATTATAGTAAACTAATTTTTGTAAAGTGGGAATATTATAAGGATCTTTTTTCAATATTTTATTAATAATTCCAAGGGCTTTTTGTATATCTTTCTTTTTAAAGGCAATATCTGCAGCTTGGTGATAGGCAAGAATGCTTTCTTCTGTCTTATCCTTTTGAGCTAATATATCCCCTTTTAAAACATATAATAAATCATTGTCTGGGCTTTTTCTTAAACCAATTGTTAAAGAATCCAAAGCCAAATCATAGTTTTTTTGATAAAAATGGGCTTCTGTTGTAAGTTCATAGACCCTTGGATCATTTGAACCAGCTAAAATAGCATTTTCCAAGAGTTTTATAACTTCACCATACTTTCCTTCCTCTTTTAAGGAATTTGCCAAGTCCAATACCATTTCTAAGTTATCGGGATCTAATTTTAATGCTCTGTTGTAAACTTGAATTGCTTCTTGAACTCTTCCTTTTGATATGAGCATTTTTCCAATGGATTGAAACTCAAGGAGGGCTTTTTGAATATCTCCAGTTTGGGCTAAAAGTTCTGCTAGTTTCCCCCTTACAACTATATTATCTGGAGCAATTTGAACCAATTTTTTATAAATTTCAGCTGCTTCTTGAAATTGATTATTTTTTGTATAATAGTCAGCTAAGTACTGATAATATGTAATTGCTTCAGAGGCAACCCCTTGTTTTATAAACAAGTCCCCAAGTTCTGCATAAACCTCCAAAATTGAAGGATCATATTTATTTACTTTTTTAAGCATTGCTATGGCTTTTAAATAAAAGCCATCTTCAGATAAAATTTTTGCCACATCCCTATAGTACTTTACAGCATCACTAATTCTATGGATCCTTGAATATAAATCCCCAATCCTGTTTAGTACATTTGTATCCTTTGGATTATCTTCTATTAATTTAATATACTCTTTAATTGCAGCTTCAATCTTGCCTTTGCTTACAAGCTTTTCTGCATTTTGTATTATTACATCCCTTTTAATTGCCATCATTTTAATTCTTCAATTTTTGCTGATTTACCCCTTAAATTTTTTAAATAGTATAATTTTGCCCTTCTAACCTTTCCAGATTTTAAAACTTCTACCTTTGCTAAGTTTGGCGAATCTGATAAGAAAACCCTTTCAACTCCAATTCCCGATGAGATTTTTCTTACGGTAAATGCCTTTGCTTTACCCCGAGAAGAAATTGCTATAACAGTCCCTTCAAAGGGCTGCAACCTTTCTTTATCTTGTTCTTTAATCTTTACAAAAACCTTAACAGTATCTCCAGGTTTAAAATTCATATACTACCTCCAAAATCTTTTCCTTTTATTATAACTCTTATTTTATATCTTTTGCAAATGGTTTTAAGGGTATTTTTATTAATATCCAACCTATTAGGAAAAATACTAAAATTCCTAATAAACCAGAGGGTTCTTTTAAGCCAAATATATTATATATCTTAGGTAAATCTATTTTTAAAACAACTATTAAAGCTAATAAGACACCTATAATTGCTTCCCCTGCTACAAATCCAGATGCAATAAGAGTTCCTTTATTTTCAACTTCAATCATTTCTTCCCCACTATATTTTCTTCTTAAAGCTATTTTTTTTGTTATATATTGAAGAATTCCTCCAATAAATATGGCAAAAGTAGAAGAAAAGGGCAAATACATTCCCACAGCAATTAGCATTGGAGAAGGAGCTTTTATTAAAATTAATGCAATCCCCAAACCTATACCAATTAATATATATGCCCAAGGCATTTCTCCGCCCATTATTCCCTTACTCATAAAAGCCATAAGACCTGCTTGAGGAGCTGGAAGATTTTGTCCTCCAAGTCCTCCAGGGGTTCCATAGTGAAGCCATCTTATTGGTATAATTAAGGTAAAAGAAACAACTATAACAGATATAATTACAACCAATTCCATTTTCCAAGGAGTTCCTCCAATAATTTGACCAACTTTTAAATCTTGTATCATATCTCCAGCCATTGAAGAAGCACAACATACAACTGCAGCAGTTGCAAGGACTGCTATTATTCCAGGAATACCTTTAAGTCCTGCTGAAAGCATTATAAGGGAAGATATTATCAATGCAGTTAAAGCAAGACCTGAAATTGGTTGGTTTGAACCCCCAATAAGTCCAACTAAATATCCTCCAACAGCAGAAAAAATAAAGGCAGTTATGATCATAATTATAGTAGATAAGAGACCCAATCCTATGTTTTTTACAAAATGGGTATAAAGGAAAAACATAGGAATTACCATTAATAAAACACCAAGGATTATCCAAAAAATTGGTAAATCCTTTGATAACCTTCCTTCTTCTTCTTTTAAGGACTTTCTCTTTTTCATATCTTCAAAGGATCTTTTAAAGCCCTCAATTAAGGAAGATCTCATCTTATAAAGGGTATAAAAGGCACCTACAAGCATTGCTCCCACTGCAATGGGCCTTACTTCTTCTTTCCAAATTAAAATACATAAATCTTCAGGATTTGAAGTAGAAGTTCCTTGCATAAAATAAAAAATTGGGACAAAGACAAGCCAAGTTAAAATACCCCCTGCAAAGGAAATGGCTGCCCATTCAAAACCAATTATGTATCCTACTCCAATTAAAGCTGAAGATAAGACAGGGGAAGTTAAAAAAATCCCTCCTGAAATTTCTTTTCCCTTTACTAAGGGAAAGTTAAAAAACTTTGAAATTGTATCTTTAAAAATTTGAAAACCTGATTCATTTTTTAAAAGTTCTAAAAAAGAAGCAAAACCCATACTTGAAAAGACATATTTTGCTTGTTTTTGTCCCTTTTGTCCTGCCTTTACAATTTCTGCACAAGCAACACTTTCTGGAAAAGGCAAGTTTCCTTCTTCAATTAAAGGTCTTCTTAAAAGGATTACAAATAATACCCCTATAACTCCACCTATTAATATTATAAATGTAGCTTCCCAAAAATGAATCCCTTTTAAATCAACCCAAGCCCCAGACATAAAAAAAGCAGGGAGAGTAAAAATTGCCCCTGCCACAAGAGCTTCTCCTACAGCTGCTGTTGTCCTTGTTATATTTTCTTCTAAAACTGAACCTTTCCAAATTCTCAAAAGAGCCATAGCAATTACAGCTGCTGGAAATGTTGCAGAGACAGTCATACCTGCCTTCAAGCCCAAATAAGCATTAGCTGCTCCTAAGATAATTGCCATTAAAAGACCTAAAAATAGGGCTTTAAAGGTTAGCTCAGGAAGTTTTGCTTCTGATGGAACAAAGGGTTTTTTACTCATAGTATTTAATTATATCAAGAATTTAATATTTTGTACTTAAAAGATTCCATCTCTGCCTTTTGTAAAATTTTTTTTCCAAGTTGTTTTTTTTTAAATTTAATTTTTAATTTTTCTTCAAAGGAATTTAAAAAAGCATTTATAATTTCCCTCCAGCTTGGAAGGGGTTTTAAAAAATTTATTAACTTAGAAACAAAAAATTCTTCCTTTTTTAAAAAACACCCCCTTTGAATTTTTTCATCAAAGTCAATTAATATGCTTCCATGGACTAAAAAATTTTCTTCTTCAACAAGCATTGCTGTACCAACAATTTTTTTCCCATTGACCATTATTTCTCCTGGTGCTGGTTCTGAAAAACAAGGAATTGGGGCTTTAGGAGATGTCTTATAAATTTCTTTTTCTTTAATTTCTGCTGGTATTCTTAGTTTTTTAAGTCCCATTAAGATTATCATAGATATTAAATTATAATTTTCTTGAAAGTTTTTTGGAAATTTTTTTCCATCTAAGGGACCTGTGATACAAAAGGTTATTTCTTTGTTATGCAATAAAGCTCTTCCCCCTGTAGGTCTCTTGACAACTTTTATTCCATTTTTTTTACAAAAACCAAAATCAATTATATCCTTTGCAATTTGGGATCTACCTAAGGAAATTGTAGGAAAAGACCAAAGGTAAAATCTTAAATTTATGGAGGACTTTTTTTTTGAAATCTCCAATAAATTTTTATCCAATGCCATATTAATAGAGCCCTCAAAGGAAGAAAAGGGATAAAAATTAAAATCCATTTAAAAAATTAAATGCCTTCTCCTTTATTGGATACATTTGACTTCATATCTACATTTCCTTTAAAATGGGCTCCTTCCATAATTGTAATCTTAGGAGAAACTATATTTCCTTCTAAAAATCCTGAGGGCTGGATTTCTACCATTTCCTCTGCTTGAACATTTCCAAACACCTTTCCAGCAATTGTTACCTTTTTTGCAAAAATCTCTGCCTTTACATTTCCTGTTTGTTGAATTAATATATGGGCTTTTACATCTATCTTCCCTTCCAAATTTCCTTCAATTGTTATGTCATCATTTCCAGATATTTCTCCTTTAAAAATTAAACCTTGTGAAATGAAAGAATTTCCTTTTTTTGCTTGAAAATTTGTCCTTTGAACCACTGGTTGGGTCATTGGCTTTGGTTGTAAATCCTTTTCTTTATCTTTCTTTAATAAACCCATAAATTCTCCTTCCCTTTAAGCGGGCAACGGGATTCGAACCCGCGACACCGAGCTTGGGAAGCTCGTACTCTACCTACTGAGCTATGCCCGCATTCTTATAAATTTTGCCACAAACTCTTTTTTATGTCAAACATTATTATTCTTTGTATAAATTACTTTTTTTAAAAATAAGAAAATTAAATTTAAAATCAAATAAGAAATTCCTATAGCCAAAAGAAAGGCAAAAATTATGAGAAAAATTAATTTAAAGCCAACTAAAATTTTCATTTTTTAATTATACCAAAAAATAATATAAAATATTCTTGTGAAAAATTTTTTAATAATTTTGCTTTTTTTGCACTTATTATATTTTTTCCCCTTTTATTTTACAGAAAAAATCTTTTTTCAAAGGGATTTACCCTTTTTAACAATTCCTTATAAATACCAAGCTATTTCCCTTTGGAAAAGGGGGGTTTTACCCTTTTTAGATGATAAATTATCAAATGGTCAACCCCTTTTGGCAAACCCCACTTCTTCTTCCCTTTATCCTTTAATGTTTCCCCTTTTATTTTTTCCCTTCTTAAAGACCTTTACATATTTAATGCTTTTTCACCATTTATTTTTTTTATTTGGCCTTTTTATTTTTTCATATAAAATTCTTAAAAATCCTTACATTTGTTTATTTTTAGCAATTTTTGCTGGTTTTAATGGAATTGTTTTAGAATTTTTTTCCTTTTGTAATCCCCTTTGGGGAATTGCTTATCTGCCTTGGTGTTTGTTCTTTTTTTATAAATTTTTAACTGAAAATAAAATAATTTATCTAATTTTAACCTCCATTTTTTTTTCTTTGTCAATTTTAGCAGGATTTGATTTGGCTCCAATTTTATTTTCCTTTTTCCTCTTTCTTTTAACTTGCTTTTATAATTTTAAAAAATTTTTTTACCTTTTACTATGCTTTTTTTTAACCTTTCTTTTATCTTCAATTCAAATAATTCCAACCCTTTTATACCTTCCACATTCATCCAGAGCCCTATCCCTTCCCTATGAAGATGATATTGGTTTTTTTTCTTTACATCCTTTAAGAACAATAGAAATAATTTTGCCCCATTTTCATGGTTTAGGAGCAAACTCTCCTGTGAATTACTTTTGGGCAGATGGAATAAGTGATAGAAAATTTGGATTATTTAGGAAACTTTATCTTGGAATTTTTTCCTTAATTTTAATCCTATCCATAAGACCCTTTAAAAAGAAGTGGATATTTTTTATTTTAACTTTAATTTTTTTACTTTTATCTTTTGGAAGATATTTTCCTTTACATCACTTTTTAGCAAAACTTCCATTAATTTCTAATTTAAGATTTCCAGAAAAGTTTTTAATATTTTTATTCTTCTTTTACTACTTTTTTTCCATAGAAATTTTAAAAAACCATAAAAAATTTTCTCCTATTCCTTCAGGAATTTTATCTTTTTTTATTTTTGTTTTAATTTTATTAAATAAATTAAGTTTTGGAAATTTATTTAAAAATTATATTTCTTCTATAACCTTTGAAGAAATTACAATCCAGCCAAAACTTATGGAAAAATTCCTTTTAATTTCTTTAATATTTTCTTTATTTACTTTAGTTTTTCTATTTTTCTTAAATAAATTTAATAAGTTAAATTTTTTAATTCCAATTTTTTGTCTTTTTGATTTATATTATGGAACTTTTTCTTTAATTGAGGCCCATTCCCAAAACATAACAAATACTCCTTTGATAAGAATTTTAAAGGAAAACCAATCTCAAAGGATTTTGCATATAGAACAAGAGCTCCAATTACCTTTTCTTGATAAAAACCTTCATAAGTTAAGAAAAGAGACCTTAAAACCTTATTTTGGTGTTCTTTTTGGATTTTCTTATGGTTTTGCTACCTCTGTTGATGCAATGGAGGTTCCCTATTTAAAAGAACTTGAACCATCAAAAATTAAGCTATGGGGAATAAGTGACATTATTTATATAGGAGAAAGACCTCCAAAAAATGCAAAGGACTTATATAAATTTGAAAACTTTGTTCTTTGGAATTTTGATAAGAGTCCAACTTTTTTATGGTTTTTAAATGATGAAAAGAAAACTGCCCAACCCCTTTTTCCATCTGTAGATTTAAAAAATCCTTCAAAAATTTTCTTAAATATTGAAAATAAAGAAAGAGGTATTTTATGGGTTGGAAGATTTCTTCTACCTGGGTGGAGGGTTTATTTAAATGGAAAAAAAGAAAAGATGCATAATCTCAAAGAAGAAGGACTAAATATTTATCTCAAACCAGGGAAAAATGAAGTAAAATTTATATATAAACCCCCTGGATTTTTTATAGGTCTAAGTATCTTTATCTTAGGTATTTTTTTATGTGTTATAATTTTTTTATGGAAAAGAAAAAATTAAGATTTTATTTTTGGTCTATATTTTTATCCTCATCTCTTCTTTTTCTTATAATTGTCTTTTCTTTGCCAAGGGAACAAAAATATATAAAGAGATGGGATCTTATAAAAGAAGCAGAAGCCCATCCCTACACTCAGCTTTTAAAAGAATATGTGCAAATTGATACCTCCCAACCAGAAGGAAATACATTATCAAGTGCAGTATTTTTGGCTATGCTTTTAGAAAAGGAAGGTATAAGAACAGAAATTTATGAATCAGCACCTCAAAAGGCAAATCTTATAGCAAAAATTGGAGGTGGTAAAAAGCCACCAATAATTTTACACCACCATATGGATACAGAAGAAGTAATAAATGAAGAGGGTTGGAAATATGATCCTTGGGATGGGGTAATACACAATGGATTTTTATATGGAATTGGTTCTCTTGATATGAAATCAATGGGGCTTTGTTTTTTATATGCTTTCATTAAAGCACATCAAGAAAAATGGAACTTAGAAAGGCCTATAATTTATTATGCTTCTTGTGCAGAAGAATTAGATTTTAAAGCTGGTTCCTTATGGATGCTGGAAAACTACCCAGAGTATTTTCCTGAAGGTTCTTTGTTTTTGACAGAAGGTGGTATTGTGGAAATGATAACCGATTCAGTTCGTTTTGCAGGAATTGAAATTGGACAAAAGGGATTTGCTTGGTTTGGTTTAAATATAACAAAGGAGCAAAAGGATTTATTAGAAAAGGAAACAGAAAAAATCTTTAAAGATAAACCAATTTTAAATCCCCATGTTGTTAAATTTTTTAAAGATATTTCTGAATATAGAGTTGCTTTTTTTAAGGATTGTCTTAAGGATATTGAAAATTGTATAAAGGGATTGAAAAAAGAAGAAATTCAACTTCCCCAATATTTAAAATCATTGCTTTATTCTGAAGGAACTTGGATTGAAAAAAGAAGAAATTCAACTTCCCCAATATTTAAAATCATTGCTTTATTCTGAAGGAACTTGGATTCAAAAAAGAGATGGGGGTTTTAAGTTTATAATATCTGCTGTTTGGGGTGAGACATTAAGTGAATATATAAATAAGGTTGAAGAAGTTTTTAAAAGGTATAATATAAATTACAAATTATTTAAAACAACAGAACCAAATCTTTCAAATCCAGAAACCTTAGAATTTTTAAAAATTAAAAGTTCCTATGAGGAATTTTTTAATGTACCTGCATTTCCATATACCCAAGCAACCTCTTATACAGAGGCATCTATTTTTAGAGAAAAGGGTTTAGTTGCCTATGGTATATGTCCTGTAAGATTTACAATTTATGATTCTTTAAATATGAATTTATATGATGAATGTGTTTACCTTCCATACTATATTGATGGTTTAAAATTGACAGAAAAAATTTTAAGAAATTTAACAAATATGTGACAATTATTGTCATTTTTTTTAAAATAAATTAGGCATTAAAATTGCATTAACTCATATGAAAAATTAGAAAGGAGGTGAAATTATGAGAAGAAAAGGTTTTACACTTATTGAGTTATTAATCGTTGTAGCAATCATTGGAATCATTGTTGCTATTGCTATTCCTAATCTTTTAAGTGCTGTTCAAAGGGGAAGACAAAAAAGAACAATGGCAGATATGAGAGCCATTGCAAATGTTTGGGAAACCTATTATACTGACTATAGTTATTACTACACTGCTGGTGGCTGTGAATATTCAAGTGGAGTTACAGGGCAGGGAACCCAGGTTAATACTGCAAGAACATATGAGGAATTAACATTAAGGTTATGTCCCACATACATTGGTAAGCTTGTTCAAAAAGATGGATGGAATAATAACTTCTATTTCTTCACAGAAAAAGATGATAAGGCACAAGAATACAGAATTGAGTCCTATGGAAAAGATTTAGCAGCAGATACATATTGTGGAAAGACAAGGTTTTTTGAAAATGACATAGCTTTTTCAAATGGACAATTTATTGAATGGCCTGAAGGTGCACAACAAACAGGTACAAGTGCTGGTGGCGGCACATAGAATTCCAAAAAAGGGGTGGCAAAGAGCCACCCCTTTTGGTTTTACCCTTGTAGAACTTTTAGTTGTATTGGCAATTCTTGGGATACTATCAGCAATTGCAATTGGTAGATATAGAATTGCCGTAGAAACAGCAAAACAAAGGGTTTCTATGGCAAATGTGAGAAATGTAGGAATGATTGTTTCTTTTTATCAATTAGAACAAAATAAGTATCCCCTCTGCCCAGGAGGTGATATGGGAACTTGGCAAATTTGTACTGTGGAAGACATAAAACCAATTTTAATTCCTCCAAGTCCTGAAGCTCTTTTAACAAATTTTGCAGTAAAAGATGGATGGGGAAATGATTATATTTATGAAAGTGATGGCTATAATTATATTGTTAGATGTTATGGCAAAAATGGTGTTCCCGATGGTCCCATAAGCCCTACCACAAGACACAATTTTGATTTAGATATATATTTTGAAAACGGAACTTTTACTGCTTCTCCTTTTTAGTGTCTTTTTATTTTCTCAAGAAGAAATAGATCTTTTAAATAAATATATTAGGATTAATACAAAAAGTTCTACAATTGAAAGTGTTGAATTTTTTAAAAATATCTTTGAAAAAAATAAAATAAAATATAAAATCATAGGAGAAGGAAAAAATTTATCAATTCTTGCTGAATTAAAGGGAAGTGATCCAAATTTAAAACCCTTTCTTTTAACCCATCATATGGATTGTGTAAATGAAAGTTCAAGTTTAAATTTTTTCCCTAATTATATGGAAGCCCCTTGTCTTTTGGATGATAAGTCCTTAGGAATTGCTCACCTCATTGCTTTTCTTAATGCAAATAAGATTAAAACAAAAAGGGGAATATATTTTTTAGCAGTTTCCGATGAAGAAAATGGGGGAGATGAAGGAATGGGTTATTTGGTAAAAAATGGCTTTATTCCAGATATATCCTTTGCCATAGGTGAAGGAGGAAAGTCCTCTTCAGCTACAGATGAAAAACTATTCATTTCTATTTCAACTTCTGAAAAAGGTTTGCTTTGGATTGAAATTAAAATTCCCTTACCGGGAGGGCATAGTATAGGAGGAGATGATATATTTCTAAAAAATGTATTGAAAAAAATTTATAACCTCCCTTCTCTCTTACCTTATTTTGGAAAATTTGAGGAGTTTAAAGAATTTATTTCTTGGCATAGAAATGCCTTTCCTTCTTTAAGAAGAATTCCAAAAAGTATAGAAGAAGTTGAAATTATTCATAAAAAATATGTTTATACGACTTTATCTGTTACATCCATAGAAACAGATGGAGAAAAAAATAAACTTCCTACATATATAAAATTTTCCGTAGATATTAGAACAGCAGATAAGGAAAATCACATAAAAGTATTAGAGTTTTTAAAAAAAGAATTTCCAGAAGGGGAAATCAATGTCTTGATGGAACTTTACCCTTCCCCTACAACTCCAAGTGAAAATATGTATTTTAAAAACTTTTTAAAGGTTTTAAGGGATATTTTCCCTACCCTTCCAATGGGTCCTTCCATTACCCTTGGTTTTTCAGATTTAAGATATTTGAGAGAAAAGGGGATACCTTCCTTTGGTTTTTCTCCCTTCTTTTTAAATTTTTACCATGAAGCAACAATTCATAAAAAAACAGAAAGGATGCCAAAAGATAGATTTTTGGAAGGGGTTAAATTAATGAAAAAGGTAGTTTTAAAGCTTGCTGAAGAATAAAATTTTTTTAATCATTTCCCTTTTTTTAATTTCCTTAATCTTTTTATATCCAATTTTTTTAGGAAAATTTTATTCCCATAGAGATGTCTTTTTATATGTAATTCCTTTGAAACATTTTACAATTTCCCAAATTAAAAATGGAATAATTCCTTGGTATAACCCTTATAATGGAGGAGGGGAATATTTTTTATTAAATCCCCAAACAGGGCTTTTTTATCCCTTAACTTACTTATTTTTTCTTCCTCCAAATATTGCTTTTCAAATATATCAATTTTTTCAAATAATTTTATGTTTTATTGGGGTTTTCCTTTTAGCAAGAAGTTTTAATAAGGATGAAAAAACTTCCCTTTGTCTATCCTTATCAGTCATTTTTTCTGGTTTATTTCTTTCCCTATGGGATTTGCCCTTTGAGATGGGCTCTATTTCCTTTTTGTTTTTATCCCTATGGGCATTGAAGGAAAAAAAATTTAAATTTTTTTTGTTATTCTTATCCCTTTCATTTTTTTCTGGAGAGCCATATATTTTCTTTTTATCTTTTTTGTTTATAATATATTTTTCTTTTATTGAAAGGATTAATATTTCTTTCCTCCTCAAACCCACTTTAATTTTTTTATTCTTTTCCCTTGGAATAATTCTTTTAATTTTAATTTTACTTCCCCATACATTAAGATTTGAAAGGGGTGACCTTTCTTATGAAGGTATTCATTTTAAGGAACTCCTTTTAATGGTTTCTGGAACCTCTTCTTTTACAACTTATGTAGGAAAATTAGAAGAAAGATACCACTATATTCCTATACCTTATTTTGGAACCTTTTTATTTTTCTTTTTTTTACAAGGTATCTTTAAAAAAGGGAGACATTTATATTATTTAATTCCCTTTTTCTTTTTTTTAATTTTGAGTATGGGGATAAATGGTCCTTTTAAATTTTTATATTCCTTCCCCCCCTTTTCTTTAATTAGATACCCTGAAAGGTTCCTGCCTTTAACTTTAATCCCAATCTTTTTAATATCTTTAAATTTTGAAAAAAAGAGATATTATCCAATTTTAATCCATTTTTTGTTTTTTATTATTTCCTATTTTATATCTTTTCCAAATAATTTATTAAACTTTATTCCCTTTTTTATTTTAATTTTACTTTCAATTTTGCCCTTTTCAAAAATTTTATTCCTTTTACCTTTTTTAGAAATTTTAGTTGTTTTTCCAATTTTTACATTACAGGAATTTAAATTACCTAAGCCACCCTTTGATTTAAAATTAAATGAATTAAAAAGAATATGCCCCCCACAAAAGGACTTAAACCTTTTAAGATTTTTATATCCAAACAATTATTTTACAAAGGAAAGTGATTTTAAAGGGGCAATTTCCTTAGAGGGATATACAAACCTTTATTATCCCCTCCAAATTTCTTACACTCCCCATCCCCTAAGTTTAAAAATTTATAATGATTCCTTAAAAGATATGGATTTTTTTAAATCTTGTAATGAGTTTGGTATAATTGAAAGAGATGAAATAAGGTGGGAAAAGTTAAATTCTCTGCCTTTAATTGAGCCAACCCCCATTTTTTTTAAATTCTTAGGAGATGGATTTTTAATAAAATTTAATTTAAAAGAAGATGGGGAAATTATAGTAAGATTTTTAAAACTTCCCTTTACAAGAGTTTATAATAATGGGAAAATAATTGAAATTGAAAAAGGTGAAAAATGGATAAGATTTAAATTAATTAAAGGGGAAAATAAAATTTTGATAAAATTTACTCCCCTTCCTTTAAAAATTTTATATTTCATTTCCTTTTTTGCTTGGTTTTTCTTTTTATGCTATTCTATTATTAAATGGACTATTTCTTTATTTTAATTTTAGGCTTGATTTGGGGTTCCTTTGCAAATGTTTGTATTTGGAGAATTCCAAGAGGGGAAAATATAATTTTCCCACCTTCTCATTGTCCCAAATGTAAATCAAAGATTAAATTTTATGACAATATTCCAGTGCTCTCCTTTCTTTTTTTAAAAGGAAGATGTAGAAAATGTGGAGAAAAAATTTCCATAAGATATCCAATTGTAGAAATTTTAACAGCCCTTTTTGCCTTATTAAGTTATTTAAAAGGGGGTTTTACATTTTTTTCAATTTATCTATTTTTGATTTCCTTTTTGTTTTTAATTTTGCTTTTTATAGATTTAGAGTTTACAATCCTTCCCGATACAATAACAATAGGAGGAACCTTTTTTTTCTTTTTTTATTCCTTGATTTTTAAAATCCAGCCCTCGCCCTATGAAAGGGTTTTGGCTTCTGCCTTAGGTTCTTTTTTATTTTTATTTGTCTTACTTTTGTTTTATCTCTTAAAGGGTTATTATGGAATGGGTTATGGAGATGTAAAATTAATGGCTTTTGTGGGAGTAATCTTTGGCTTTCCAAACTTCCTTTATACAATAATTGGGGGCTCTCTTTTTGCTCTTCTCTTTTACCTCTTTTATTATATTTTTTCAGGGGAAAAAAAACCCTTTTTACCCTTTGGAACCTTTCTTTCAATTTTTAGCTTATTTTATCTCTTTTACCTATGAATTTTTTACAAGAAACACGCCTTTTTTCTATTTTATCCATTGCCCTTTTGACTTCAATCTTGCTTGGAAGTTTTATTTTTTTAAATCTAATATTTTCAAATTTTGAGGACTATCATACAGAAATATTATATGATAAACATAAAAAAATATTAGAAAATTTAGAAAAAATTAATTCTTTAAAGGAAATCCCCTTAGGGGGAGAGCCCTTTCTTTTAGGTGTTGGCTTTATCTCTATATCAGGGGAAGAAGAATTTTATCCAAATTATGTAAGAACATATTGGCTTAAAGCAAAAGATAAAATTAATGATTTAAGTTATTCCCAAAGTTTAAAACCAATTAAAGGAAAAGATCTTTATTTTCAAGTTGTTTTAAGCCCCTATAAGGGTCGAGCATTTTTATCCATTTATGATGCGACATTGCTTGGTTATACAGAAGAAAAGGTTCAAATTTTAAGTATATTTGTCTTTCTTACTTCAATTCTTTTACCTTTATATTTATATTTATTTATAAAAAGGGCTGGAAAATTGTATTATAATTTAGTAAAGGAAGCAAAAGAAAACCCTTATTTTTCCATAAATGAACAAGAACCCCAAACTATAATTGAAGGATTAAAAAGAACAAATGAAGAATTAAAATTGCTCTTTGAAAGGGAAAAAGAAAGGGCATCGGAACTTGAAATTTTATCTTCAACCTTATCAAAAAATATTGTCTCTGGCTTTATTTTAATTGATCCCATAGAAAGAGTAGTGGAAGCAAATTCCTATGCCTTAGAAGTGCTTCAAATAAAAAATTATGAAGAAAATATAAACTTAGATAAATTTTTTAAGGACTATCCAAAATTATTAAAAAACATAAAAGAAGCATTTCAATTTAAAAAAGCCCTTTCAAGAAAAACAGTTGAAGAAAGGGAAAAATTTTTTGGTTTAACCTTAATACCTCTATTTAAAAATTCCAATTTCTTAGGAATGATTTTATTATTTCAGGACTTGACAGAAATAAAAAGAATGGAAGAAACTATAAGGGAAAAAGAAAGTTTAGCAAACTTAGGTACTTTTTCTGCAGGAATTGCTCATGAATTTAGAAATTCCTTATCTTCCATAATTGGTTTTGGAAAATTGCTCTTAGAAAAAAAATTGGATGAAGAAGGAAAAAGGTATTTAAAAACCTTATTAGATGAAGCAAAACATATAAATGAAGTAATCACAAAATTTTTAGATTTTACAAAAATACAAAAAATAGAAAAACAAGAAATAGAGATAATAAAAATCTTCCAAAGGGCAATAGAAGTACTAAAAATAAATTTTCCTGAAATAAATTTTATATTAAAAGGAAAGGATATAAAAATAAATGTTGACTTAAACCTTTTTTTGCAAGCCATAAGAGCAATCTTAGAAAACTCTGCTTATGCACAAAAAAGGGGAGAGGTGGAAATTTCTTGGTGGGAAGAAGGAAATAAAATAAAAATTGAAATTAAAGATAAAGGGGGTGGGATGGATGAAGAGACACAAAAAAAGGCGTTTATTCCCTTTTTTTCCACAAAGCCAGAGGGAACTGGCTTGGGACTTTCCTTAGCCCATAAAATTATTATCTTACACGATGGTTCCATTTCAATTTTTTCAGAAAAGGGAAAGGGGACAACTTTTTTAATAATTTTAAATAAAGAAGTGTTACAAAATGACACAGATAAATCAATTTTTTGAATTTTATAAATTTAAATTTTTTTAAACATAATTCCCGGATAATTCTTAACTTTTTAAATAAATTTAAGTTCTGGCATATATTTTGCATTTAAAACAATTGCTATGAAAAAGAAAAAGGGCTTTACATTGATTGAAACCTTAGTAGTTGTAGCCATAATAGGGCTAATTGTTATGGTGGGTTATCCTGCTTTTAATAATTTTTATCAAATGTATAAATTTAGAACTACTATGAACCAATTGGTAACAGATATAAGGACAGCAAGACAACTTGCCATAACAGTTAACAGACCTGTAAAAATTACACCTGTGAATCCAAAGGACTACCCAAATGCAGGGAAGAGTGAATTTGGATATGCTATTTATATACTAAATAGCACAGACATTGAAAATGACGGTGGAACCCTTACAAATTGGAAAGAAGCAGCTCCAAGCAAAAAACCTTGCGGTGAAGTAGCAGAAAAACCAAGGTTTTTCTTAACCCCTGTATCAGTAAAAAGTAATACATTTTTAAGCATTGAAGAAGATGACGAAAATTTTGATATTGTCTTTTTGCCCACAGGAGAAGTTTATGGGGACAAGTACCCACCAGAAACAGGAGAATATTTGGATTTTTCTGAAGATGTGGACAATCCAAAAAACAACAAACCACAAATTATTTTGCAAACACCTGCAAATGTCTCCTTTAATAGATATTCCATTTATCTTGCTCGTTCCGGGAAAATAGGTGTAGAGCCCTATAGGGAATAAGGAGGTATTATGAAAAATAAGGGTTATAATTTAATAGAGGTCTTAGTTGCAATGGCTCTTTTAGCATGGGTGGTGCTTGTAGTAGCAGGTCTTTTTATTTATGGACAAAAGGGAGTTTATTCTGGAAAACAACAGACAAAAGCAGTTGCTTTTGGACAAAAGATTTATGAGGACTTAGCTTCTTTAAGTTTTGATAATAAATATAAAATTTTTCAAGGAACAGCAGGTGATTCTTCCAAAAAAACAACCTATTCTACGGAGACAACAAATCCCTTTTCTGAGTCCACAGAGCCAATGCTTTTTAATGTTTTAAATTCTTGGAAAAAAGGGTTAGAAGATCTTTCTCCAAATTCCTATATAGAATGTACTGTAACAGCACAAAGACCAAAAAGTGGAGGAACTGCTACCTTTGACAATTGTCTTTTTTTACAATTTGATTTAAAAGTATTTTGGACAGAAGTTAAAAGGTTAAGGAGAGTAGAACTTTCCTTTACCTTTGGGGGTGGTTAATATGTCAAGAAAGGAGGCAATTATGAAAAAAGGTTTTACATTAATTGAAGTATTGGTTGCCATATTTATCTTTGTTTTGGTTATACTTGCTGCTTATCAAATATATGAAAGGTCTCAAAAGACATACATATTGGGTGAACAAATGGCTGACCTACAACAAAATACAAGGTTTGCTTATGAGGAAATATCCCATGATTTAAGAATTGCTGGCTTTAATGTATATCCTGATTCAGAATCCACAAGGCCTGATGAACAAATTGAAGGGATGTGGAGTGGTGCCATTGCAATAAGAGCTGATTTCAATGAGGAACCAGCTCCCCCTGGATATGCTTGTACAGATTCAAATGGAGATAAATTATGTGATTCGGGAACAGGAGAATTTTTAACTGTATCAACAGATAATAGTGAAATTAGAATTTATGCCTTAGCAAAAAAACCCAATGATCCAAAGGGAGAAACCATAAGGTTTAGAGCTGATTTATCAAAACCCAGAGATGCAAAAGTAAACGAAGTAAATAAATTAGAAATAATTGAAATAAAAGGAGTTGCCTTAACACAAGATAATCCTCCTTATACCTTGTATAGAATAACAATAGACGAAAATGCTACAATTCCTTCTGGACAAAAAGTTCCAGAAAGTGCCCTCATTTGGACACCCATTGCAAGTAATATTTATTCTTTAAATTTTACTTATTACAATGAATCAGGTATTTCAGAAACTGGTAAACTTCCCTATGACGATCCAGATATTTCTACAAAGGAAATGGATCTTTTAAGAAAGCATGGTTTCCCCTTTGGTTCACCTCCAATGAATTTTGTAAAAAATGTCTATTTTACATTAAAAGGAATGACTCAAAGGCCAGATCCTAAGTATTTAGATCCAAAAGATCCAAATAAAGATACAAAAACCCATAGAAAAATAGAATTTTCTTCTACAATTGTAATGAAAAATTTAGGAATGTCTCCCCATGAACTGGCAGATACAGTTCCTCCAGATGCACCAAAAAACTTAGAAGTTGTAGGTGGTTATTGCGATGGTGCCCTTTTTACTTGGGAGCCATCCCTTGCCTTAGATGTAACTGCTTATTATATTCAAGTAGCTTCCCAAACCCTTTATGAAACAAACTGGGGTGGAACTTGGAAATACAATTGTGATGATTATCCTCAAACTTGTACAATAACTTCTACACCTGAAACACATCCAGGTGGGAGGTTTGGTTGGTATGTTAAGGGATTAGAAATAGGTACAAAACATTATGCAAGGGTTTTTTCTCAAGATAGAGCGGGAAATTTAAGCTTAGATTCAACAAATACTGTTGACATAACTATTAATCCAAATCCCATAAAGCCAAACCCACCTCAAGTAGGTGATGTAACTGAAGGGGTACACAATGAGTTAAATCGCCTCTTTGTAGGTTATACTCCTCCAACGGGCTATGATTTATCTCAAAACAATGCTTGCAAAGAACCACCTTCTTCAAAGGATGCTTACTTTTCCCTTTTGGTAAGGGATTTATATGGATATAAATTATTCCATAGGAGACAAACTTCTGCAGAAGCTCAGGATTTTATACCACAATTAAATGCAGATCTTGTGGCAACTGAAAATTCAACCTTACCTTTTACAACTTCTGTTGTTGCTTATCCAGATATAAAGGCCTCTCCCTGTGAATATTATGCTTATAAATTGCAAGCAGTTACTGCCTGTCCTGATTCAGAAGACGATTATACAAAATCACCTCCTTGTTTGCATATAAGTGAATTTTCAGAAATTTCAAAAGGGGAAGATGGAAATCCTAAGGCATATCTTACACCTGAACTCCAATCAATAGATACAATTCCCCAAATTGTTCCAGCAGCACCAGGTACCCCAAGTGCCACAGCCATAGAAAACCCTGAAGGTTCTGGACATTATAATATTACCCTTTCCTTTTCTACAAATTTTTCCGTTGTTTATAGTGATATGGGAACACAGCCTACATATACTCCAGCTCCCAATGATATAAAAATTGAATGTTGGAGATATAAAATCTTTGTCTATGATGAGGATCCTTTGGAAAATCCAAGTGCTGTAGGAACAGAAATTCTTGATGAAGCCATTTCTGGAATAGGAGATGGTCCTGACTGGGATGCTATGATAGATGGAGGAAAGGTATTTTTAGTTGAAGGAGAACCAGTAAGTTTTAACTTCCCCTTAGACATTCCCCATGGAGAAAAAAGGTATATAAGAGTTGCAGGTATATATAATTGCTCAACAGGTATAAGGGAAGGGGAACTTTCACTGCCTGCAATTGTTCCTTGTGATATAATATGGAATGGAATAATATTTGATCCACCTGTTGATTATAGTGTTATAAGACAGCCCTCCCATACCTTTGGATTTAAAGTAAAAGGCATACCATCAGGTGAATCAATTTCCTCTGTTCAATTTACAGTTTTCCCCTTTGGTGTATCATCAGGTCCTTTAGAGTGCATTGGAAATCCAGAATGCACAACTTTGTGGACTTGGAATAACCTTGGTATCCCTGATGGAACATACCAATTGAAAGTAACTGCAATTGACTCAAAAGGTTGCCAAGCTGAATTTTTAAGATATTTTACAATAAATAGTTCTTGTGGAATATTTACAATTGAAAATCGTTCTGTTTCATTTGACAAATTAATTTTTAATTTAAAAGAAAATGTAACAGATCCAAATGTAAAAGGTGTTTTCTTGGAAAAGGTCTCTTTTTATACTCCTGGTTCTTACCTTTATGAAGATATAAATTTTTATAATCAACAACCTGGTGGAACTCCACCTCCCACACCTGTTTTACTTTGGTCTTCTGCCTCCCCAGAAGATATAAATAATAAGTGGATTGGAAAAGGTGGTGACTTCCCCTATTTGGAATCTAATTTTCCCCAATGTCCAATTAGGTTAAATTTAGATATAAATCTTACAGATATTTATAGTAACTGGTTTAAAATTAATTTTGATAAAGAAATTAGTTCTTCAAATGGGTCACTAAACTTAATGGGAAGTTTTCATTATAAAATAGGTGGTGCAACAGAAACTTTTTCATTTTCCGGTTTTTCAAAGGGTTCAAAGAGATCTGCTTCAGTTCCAGGAGTTGTTTTAAACTATAATTATGTAGCATCTAAAAAAATGCCTACTATAACAGCTGATTATTGCAGTGGTGAATTTACTCTTTCTTGTGGTGCTAGTCCAGCTTGTGATGGAACCTTAACAGTAAATTATGTTCCCTTTGCAAATACGGATTTAGTTTGTACAAATATTCCCATATTTTCGGGGCCATAAAAAATTAGGAGGTAAATTATGAAAAGATTAAACAAAGGTTCAGCATTACTTATAACATTACTTATAATGGTTATTTTATCTTTAACAGGCATTTCCTTTTTATTTATGGCAGATACAGAAAATAAAATTTCAAACAATTATTACCTTGCCATAAAGGCACTCCTTGCAGCTCAAAGTGGGGTATATTTTGTATCTTCTTGGTTTAACCATGCAGATGATAATTTGACACTCCTTCCAACTGCAAGTGATATTGTCTTCAATCCAAGGCCCAATGTTTCTGATGGAACAAGCAATTCCACGCTTTACAAGTGGGGATGTGCCACAGGGGAAGGAGCTCCAAATCCAGATTGTTCAAATTATAAACTTTTTGATAGGCCCTTTATTGGAACAAATGGAAATAATACTTGCTATCATAGGTTTTTTGGAACTTCTGATGTTCCAGATATATTAATAAGTTATGCAAATAATTCCTCTAGAAATTTCTTAGATCAAGTAAATAATCTTTTATTAGGTTCTTCTTCGGGTCCTGTTAGGATTAGTGAAATAAAACTTTATTCTCCTCCTGTGGCACCAAACCCAGATGAACCTTGGAATAATATTAATATCCCCTATGGAATTTGTACTGTTGAAGTTACAGCAGAAACATTAAATAGTGCAGGAGAGGTCTTATCTACAAGAAGAGTTAAAGGCATAATTACGGATATAAATTATGCCATTGCTGGAGTTGCCTTAGATGTAGATGGTTTAATTGAAATGAATGGAGCTTGTTCAGTTCATTGGGGAACTATGAAAGCAACGGGTAAAATTAATGACAATAATTTGCAACATTTGGACCAAGGGATTCCTTGGTATGTTACCCAAAAAAACATCATCCAACCTTGTGGTACTCTTTTTGGTTATTATATAGATGACTCAACTTTTGAACAACCCCTACAAGGGAAAATCCTTTTTGATCCTTGGGCTGTAGTTCGTTCAAGGGAAACTGTTTTTTATCAAAAGAAAGGTTTAAATGTTCCTGATTGTAGTTCAAAAACACCAAAAAATGATGCTGACCATTGGCTCTTAGAAGAACCACCCTTTTTTGACGATCTGTCCTTGTCAGAGTACTCCTGCGAATATTTATATAACAAAGCAGAAGATAAAAACCTTAGGATAAAAATGGGAAAAGTTCCTGGAACCAGTTATAATTATTATGAATGCAAGGAATGTACAGGTGACGAAAACGATGTGGATTGTCCAGGCATAGATGATTATACTGATTGTATTGCAACAAAAACGGAATTGGAATTTGCAACGGCAAAACATAATCCTTCAAAATATTATAATGTATTTGGTTGTGATCCCACTGTGGGCTTTGCAAATGCCTTTCGTGGTTATACTTACTGGAAAAATATCATTACAAATGTAGTAAAACAAGGGGGAAGTGGGGATATTTATTATTTAGTACCTGGTGGTTTTCCAGCAGTTGGTGGTCTATGTTCTGCAGGAAAATGGGGTCGTCCCTATGCCTCAGGTGCTGAAAATTGCAAGACCTTTGAAGAATGGACTTCTGGAAAAGAGGGTTTTTGGTTTTTTGATACAAAAGATGGGAAGTATCCTGAAGTTATCCAAGGAAATATACCAGATGGAGTGGATGTAAAAGGGCAATATTGGAGTGGAGGTTTTCAATATATTTGTGCACTGGAATATGATTCTTCTGGAGGTTCAAAACATGATTTTGCAGGCTGTAAATTCCCAGGGGATCCCTTATGGGAAAATATGGATCCAAATTGGATAGGATATAGAAATAATTCTTATGATCCAGGGAGACCAGCAGCGGATAGATTCATTGATAGGTTTATAAATATAAAATATCCCACAGATGGAGGTGGTAAAGCTGCATATGAGATTTTTGAATTTGAAGTAGATAAGAACTATGAAGATCTTGGAAGGGGTGTTACAAAGGGTTGGGATAAATATGGACCTACCTTTACATTTAATGGATATTATAAGGGTATTTTATATTTAACTGGTACCTTTAGGGCAAGAGGTAATAGGGAATTTTATGGTTCTGTTATGGTTTGGAATGCAGATGCTGATACAGGTGGTACAATTGAGGTTTGGTATAATCCAGAACTAATGGAGGGGGTAACTCAAAATTTACCAACTGCCTTTGTAGAACAAATCATTACGGATATGTAAAATTTGGAAAAAATCTTAATTGTTGAAGATAAAACATCTTTAAAAAATTTACTTAAAGAGGTCTTGGAAAAAAAGGGCTATGAGGTAAAATGTGCTTTAAATGGTAATGAAGCTATAAATTTAATTGAAAGGGAATTTTTTAATTTAATTATTACTGATTATAAACTGCCAGAAAAAAATGGAATTGAGGTCTTAAAATTTTCAAAAGAAAAGGAACCAGACCTTCCTGTAATTATAATAACTGCTTATGGAACTATAGAACTTGCTGTTGAAGCAATGAAAGAAGGTGCAGAGGACTTTCTTTTAAAACCCATAGATCCAGAACATTTACTTCTCATTGTTAAAAAAGTTCTTGAAAAACAAAATTTATTGAAAGAAAACATTTTACTTAAGGAAAAGAGTTCCATCTTTTTCCCAATTCCAGAAATAATTGGCTCTTCCCCTATTATGCAAAAGATTTATGAAAACATAAAAAAAGTTGCACCAACAGATGCTACTGTCTTACTCTTAGGGGAATCGGGGACGGGGAAAGAACTCTTTGCGAGAGCAATCCATTCCCTTTCCAAAAGAGAAAAAGGTCCCTTTGTAGCCATAAATTGTGCTGCCATTCCTGAAACATTAATTGAAAATGAACTCTTTGGACATGAAAAGGGTTCCTTTACAGGGGCTTATTCAAGACAATTAGGAAAGTTTGAACTTGCAGATGGAGGAACAATATTCTTAGATGAAATAGGAGAGCTTTCAAAGGATATGCAAAGCAAAGTTTTAAGGGTTTTACAAGAGAAATCCTTTGAAAGAATTGGAGGGAATACCACAATTAAGGTAGATGTAAGAATTCTTTCTGCCTCAAATCAAGATTTAAAAAAAGCAGTAGAAGAAGGAAGGTTTAGAGAAGACCTATTTTACAGGTTAAATATTTTTCCCATAACCTTACCACCTTTAAGACAAAGGGTTTCAGATATACCTCTCCTTGTAGAACACTTTTTAAATAAATATTCAAGGGAATTTGGAAAGAAAAAACCAAAAATTCATCCTAATGCTTTAGAAAAGCTTTTATCTTATCCCTGGCCTGGAAATGTGAGGGAACTGGAAAATTGCATAGAAAGGGCTCTAATTTTATCTACAAGGGATACAATAATGCCAGAGGATATAACCCTAGGGGAAGCAAAAGAAATTCCTGTCTCTCCTTTGGACTTAATTGACTTACCTGAAGGTTTAAATGAAGCAATAAAAAAATTAACTAAGGAAGTGGAAATTTACAAAATAAAAAAGGCATTGGAAGAAAAAAATAACAATATAAAGGAAGCAGCAAATAAATTAAAGATTTCATCAAAAACTTTAAAAAATAAGATAAAGAAATATAAATTATAAATAAAATTATGATTTTAGTAGAAGCAAAAAATCTTTTTAAATATTATAAGGACTTTCCTGCTGTAAAAGGCATAGATTTTGAAATAAATAAAGGAGAATGTTTTGGTTTTTTAGGACCAAATGGAGCTGGGAAAACAACAGTTATGAAAATGGTTCAATGTTATATGCCTCCAACTTCAGGTCTATTAAAAGTTTTTAATTATGATACAAAAAAATATTGTTCCGAAATTAAGGCAAAAATAGGTGTTATGCCCCAAGAAAACAATCTTGACCCTGATTTAAATCTCTTAGAAAATTTAATTGTTTATGCAAATTATTTTGATATTCCAAAAAAAACTGCTTTAAAAAAAATAGAAGAACTATTAAAATTTTTAGATTTGGAAATTTTTAAAAGAGAAAAAATAGAAAAATTATCAGGAGGGATGAAGAGAAAACTTGTGCTTGCAAGAGCTTTGATAAATGATCCTGAACTTATAATTTTAGATGAACCAACAACGGGTTTAGATCCCCATATAAGAAGAAATGTCTGGGAAAAACTTAAAAATTTAAAAGATGATGGAAGAACCTTAATTCTTACTACCCATTATATGGAAGAAGCAGATTATTTATGTGATAAAATTGCTTTAATGGATCTTGGGAAAATAGTTATAGTTGATACACCTGAAAATTTAAAAAGAAGATATAATGGAAATTTAGAAGAGGTCTACCTCAAACTAACAGGAAAAAAACTTGAATCTTAAAAAATCCTTTAAGGTTTGGAAAAGAAATTTTAAGGTTTATACAAAACTTTATAAATCAAGTTTTGCTTTAAACTTCTTTGAACCCTTAATTTATCTTTTGGCTTTTGGTTTAGGGATGGGTGGATATGTGAAAGAAATGGATGGAATGCCCTATATAAAATTTTTAGCAAGGGGAATTGTAGCAACTTCTGCTGCTTTTGCTGCTATTTATGAGTGTACTTATGGAACATATGTAAGGATGGTTTTTCAAAAAACCTTTGACGGAATCCTTGCAACTCCTGTAAATTTAGAAGATATAACTTTTGGAGAAATTTTATGGGGTGCCACAAAAAGTATAATTTATGGAAGTACTATAATTATAGTTATAACCCTTGCTGGTTTATTAGATTCATATCTTATAATATTTTCAATACCTTTCATTTTTTTAACTGGTTTTTTGCTTGCAGAAATTTCCATAGTTGTAATTATGCTTTTACCTGGGATTGATTCTTTCAATTACTTTTATACACTAATCATAACTCCATCTTTCCTCTTTTCTGGTCTTTTTTTCCCAATTGAAAACCTTCATAAAGCAATCAAGTACATTGCTTTTTTTAACCCCTTTTATCATTCTGTAAAAATTTGCAGGCAACTTGCCTCAGGTAGTTTTGAAAACATTTTTCCAAGTATTTTATTTCTATTAATCCTATCAATAATTTTATACCCCTTCCCTTTTAAATTAATGAAAAGAAAATTGATACCATAATGCCAATTACTAAATGTTAGCTTCTTTTTTATGCCATTTGGGACTCCATAAGAGCAGTAGTGCAGCAAAGCAGAAGCTTTTAGCCTGCAAATCATTTGAAATAAATGATGTAGCCGCAGGATTTAGAGCTTGTGCCAAAAACCAATATAAATTTATTTAAAATTGAAAAAATTGATAAATTTCATTGATTGGATTTATTTTTAATGCAAATTTTGGCTGGGAAATGCCCCTTTCGTAACTTTTGTCACAGCCTCTTTATCCTGCGCCATTAGGGCTAACCTCATGTCGAACATTTTGATAATAGCATTCAGCATTTATGTTTTTTCCCCTAAATGCCAACTACTATATTCTAAATGCTAATGATCGGAGAGGGGGGGATTCGCTCCGAAGGAGTGGCGAGGCGAAATGGAATGAAGCCGAAGCCAAACCCCCACAAAAAGTTCACCAAGCCCCTGATGAAGATAAAATGCAAAAAGCATTGCAAAATGCTTTTCATACTAAAATTTTTGAAAAAAGAAAAGTTATTTTATTTTTGAAAAAATTTTAGGATGTTTTAAAATCTTTAAAAAAGATTTTAAAAATGCATTGATGATCGGAGAGGGGGGGATTCGCTCCGAAGGA
>FWPV01003243.1_pt1 | contig 37425 bp, 30 predicted proteins | sample 2228371 | NCBI WGS metagenome assembly FWPV01 (sample SAMEA103939776, study PRJEB20133) | metagenome | reverse complement strand
CCCTCCCCTGTCACGGGATTCACCAGCCCACAGGCTTCCCCCGCCAGTAAGACGCCGTCGGCGACAAGAGGATGATGCGGGAAATCGGTGCGCAACGGATACCCTTTGACGGGACCAATGCGGCGCGCGCGCCGCAGGCGCGTCGCCAACGGCGCATAGTTGGTCAGCGCATCGGATAACAGCCGCGCCGCCGGTGGGCGCGGCTGGCCGTTGTAGGGGAACAGCCCCAGGCCGATGTTGGCGCGCCCTTCGCCCAGGGGGAACAGCCAGAGATACCCGCGCGCGAAGCGGCGGTCGAAGAAGAACTCCATGGCGTCGTCCGGCCCCTCGACCCCCTCCCAATAGGCGCGCGCCGCCGAGACGGTCGCCGGCAGTTGATGGAGGAAGCCGAAGCTGCGCAGCAGGGGCAGGCTGGCGCCCGTCGCGAGGATGACGAGTCGGGCTTCGATCGTGATCGGCTCGCCGTTGCGCTGAGCCAAGGCGCCCGAGCGAGCGGGCAGCGGGGCGATCACCTTACAGCCGCCGAGGAAGCGGGCGCCGTTGGCGATCGCATGTTGACGCAGGCGATCGTCCAGCTCATAGCGCGGCAGGACGAGGGCAAAATGCGGCCAGCCGTCGAGGTGATCAGCGAAATCGATGCGCAGTTGGTAGCCGCCTGGGGAGACGATCCGGGCGGCGGTCAGGCGATGGGCGCGCGCCGCCACCGGATCGAATGCGCCCAGGGTCTGCAAGGTACGAACGGCGCGCGGCGTCAGCCCATCGCCGCAGGTCTTGTCGCGTGGGAACTCAGCGCGATCGACGAGCAAAACGTCCCAGCCCGCGGCGGCCAGCCGCGCTGCGGCCGCGCTGCCCGCCGGCCCCGCGCCTACGACGAGCGCATCCGCTTTCAGAGTCGATTCGCTGTCAGCCATCGCAGATCCTCAAGCAGCTCTCGGGCCGCCGCGCCCGCGCTTCCGGCGCGCGTCGCAGCCTATGCGGCCGATGTCATCGCGGCATCGTCAACGGCCGTCACCTGGACGACGCAATCATAAAAGGTCGCGCCGCCGCCCATATCGGCGAGCGCCTGCGACGTCACGAAATTGACATTGCGCCCCCCGGGCGTGAGCTTGGGCCACCAGACGCTGGGCGAAGCGCACACCCCAGGACGTACTTCTTCGCTCACGCGCGCGCGCGCCAGGAAGCTGCCGCGCGCGTTCGCCACCTGCACCCACTGCCCCTCGTGGATCGCGCGCGCAGCGGCATCGCGAGGATGGATCCACAGCTCCTGATCCCCCTGCCGCGCGCGCAGGCGATCGACGTTGACGAAGGTGGAGTTGAGGAAATAGTGCGCAGGCGGCGAGACCAGCAAGAGCGAGCTGGCGTCAGGGGCCAGGCGCACCTCGTCCTCCCAATGAGGCGGCGTGTAGGTCGGCAGCGGATCGTAGCCGTCGGCGGCCATGCGCGCGCTGTATAGTTCGCACTTGCCGGAGGGAGTGGGGAAATGGCCGTCGGCGAAGGGACGGTATGGGCCGGGCAGGTTCAGGCGCACGAAGCCATCCGCCCACAGGCGCTCGAAGGTGACGCCCGCCATCTCGGGCGCGTCGCTCTCCAACGCCTGACGGATCAGGGTCAGGTCGTCATCCACGAAACAGGGATCGTGGAATCCCAGGCGCGCCGCCAGCCGGCGGAAGATCTCGCTGTTGGGCAGGCTCTCGCCGAGGGGCGCGATGGCCGGGCGGTTGAGGGCCAGAAAATAGTGGCCATAGGGCTTGAGCAGATCCCAGTGTTCGAGTTGTGTCGTGGCCGGCAGGACGAGATCGGCGTAGTCGGCGGTGTCGGTGGGGAACTGTTCGATCACGACCGTGAAGAGGTCCGCGCGCTGCAGGCCTTTGCGCACCTGGGCCTGATCAGGCGCGACGGCCGCCGGATTGCTGTTGTAGACGATCAGGGCGCGCACGGGCGGATCGTCCACCTCGGCGAGGATTCGCCCCAGCTCGACCATATTGAGGGAGCGTGTGTTGGGTGGACATAGATCACGCCGCTCCAGGGCCGCGTAATTGAGGCCGAAGGCGCCGCTCGTCGAGAGGAGGAGGCCGCCGCCCGCGTCGCGCCAGGCGCCGACGAGCGCGGGCAGGCAGGCGATGGCGCGCGTAGCCATGCCGCCGCCGCCGTGGCGCTGCATCCCGTAGCTGAGGCGGATGACAGCCGGGCGCATCGTCGCATATTCGCGGGCTAGCCTGCGGATGTCCTCCGCGGCCAACCCTGTGATCGCCGCCGCGCGTTCGGGGGGCCACTCCTCGGCGCGTTGACGCAGCAGGTCGCCGCCCACGCAGTGATCGTCCAGAAAGGCGCGGTCCTCCAATCCTTCGGCGAAGATCACATGCATGAGGGCCAGGGCCAGCGCAGCATCGGTCCCAGGCAGGATGGGCAGCCACCAGTCGGCGGCACGCGCGGTGCGCGTGCGCACAGGATCGATGCACACCACGCGCGCGCCTCGCTTCTGCGCCTCCTGGACGAACGGCCATTGATGGAGGTTCGAGGTGAGAAGGTTGGCGCCCCACAGGATGATGTAGCGCGCCAGGGCAAAGTCCTCGGGCGCCGGGCCGCGCGCGCTGCCCAACGTGTACAACAGGCCGCGATAGCCAGCTTCGGAGCAGATCGTGCGCTCCAGACGGCTGGCCCCCAGACGATGGAAGAAGCGGCGATCCATGGACTGCCCCTGCACCAGGCCCATTGTGCCCGCGTAGGAGTAGGGGAGGATCGCCTGTGGCCCCTCGCGGCTGGCGATCGCTTGCAGGCGCGCGGCGATCGCGTCGAGAGCTTCGTCCCAGGTGATGCGCTCGAAACGCCCCTCCCCCTTGGCGCCTACCCGACGCAGAGGAAAGAGCAGGCGATCGCGATGATAGGTGCGCTCGAGATAACGGTCGACCTTGGCGCACAGGACGCCGCGCGTGATCGGGTGATCGGCCGCCCCGCGCAGCCGCACGGCGCGTCCGGTCGCCACATCGACCGTGACCACCCAGGCGCAGGTATCCGGGCAATCGTGAGGACAGACGCCGCGCACATCGAGCGTCGGCAAGGATTGAGTCAAGGCATCCTCCTTGATTTTCAGGTTGCCGCTGACGAGTTTGCCGCTTCGCACTCTGGGCAGGGACAGAACGCGCGCAGGTACTCCCAGGCGTAGATGCCGCTGTCGTGGCCATCGGCCCAGATCAGGCGCAGGGCGTAGTTGCCCACTTTCTCAGCGCCCACGACCTCCCAGGTAGCGTCGGGGATCTCGTGCAGCGCGGCGCGATCGGGCGGCCTTCCCATGTTCTCATGGCCGCCGCGACACTGGACACAAGGACAGATGTTGCGGACGCCGCTGAGGGGGTAAACGCTGTAATGGCCATCGGCCCACGTGATCTCGAGGGCGCCCGCCTGACGGTTGACGGTGATGCGGGTGGGGATCATGCTGTCTCCTTCATGGCATAATAGCCACATCATCCACAAAGAAATCGCTTAGCAAGGCGATGTCAGTCTCAGCCTGGAAACGCAGCTCGATCGTCTGCCCGACATAGGCGGACAGGTCGATCGTGCGTCTCTCCCATCCGCTGGTGTTAGCTGTTACACACAGGCAAAGGATCGGAGGCAGGCCCGGCGAACGCAGCCCACATCAGGCTGGCGACAATGACCCCCAAGATGCTGGCCATGTTCTTCCTCCCGCCAATGTTCACGGACCAGATGAACGGGCCACAGCTCTGCAAAAGCCTGGGCAGCTTTCTGCCACCCACCTTCACTATAACACAAAGGAGGGGGCTTCCCGAAGAAACCCCCTCCTCCCTATTTCAGGGTATGAATGAGACCGCCCTGGTTAGAGCCTATCCGGAAACTCACAGATAAGACATCGGGGTAGGCGAAGGCAGCGCCTTCGTCTGCCCCGCTGCGGTTTTCGGATAAGTCTTTATTCGCAGTGGCCCGGGCCGATGTAGCCGTTGTTATACTGGTCGAGCGTCTCGGCCGTGCTGATGAACTGCTGGCGCACGCTGGGCGAGAGGCGGTCGCTCGGGCCATAGGCGCTGAGCAGCGATTGGGCCGTACTCAACTCGCCAGCCACAACCGACGTGTCAGCGCCGTTGAGGCCATTGAGATAGGCAGCGATGTAGGCGTGAGCCAGGATGTAGTACGCGTTGCCGCCCGCTGGTGAAGTCCACAGCACTTGATACCAGCTCTGGCCGCTCAGGAAGAAGATCGTGCCCTCACCGACCATCGCCCATGTGTCATCATAAGGCGCCGGGCCGTAGCTGGAATGCGTCTTCCAGTAGCCAGGGGTCAGGGTGCACATCTGCCCCATCGGCCTGTAGAAGCCAGCGTCGATCGTGAGGTCGGTCTCGCCGGAGCTTAGCTCTGTGCAGGCCGTCACGCCGTTGCCGTCGATGTCGCTGTCGAAAGCGTCGTCGCCCACATTGGCTGCCGTGATCACGTACCCGCCAGGCGTCAGGAACCTGACGGAATAGCTGCCCGGCGCCAGCCCGCTGAACAGATAGTACCCATTCGCGTCAGTCGTCGTCGAGGCCACAAAGCTGCCGTCGCATGTGTACAGCTCCACCACAACGCCCGCCAGCCCAGGCTCCCCCGCATCCTGAACGCCGTTGGCATTCCCATCCTCCCACGCCCGATCCCCCAACGCCGCTGGCTGCTGGATCAGGCGGAAATCGAAGCGGATGAGGCTGTTCTTCTGCTTGCCATTGAGGACACCCGCGCTGAGATCGGGATTGTCGCCGAGGTTGTTGTTGGCGCCAGCCTCGCTGATGATGGCGTCGAAAACGTCGGCAGGCTCAGCGCCGAGGCGCTTAATCAGCAGGCTCGTCTGGCTGCTGCCAGGGGCGGTGTAGACGATCATCAGGCTGGGGCGCAATTCGATCGAGCCGCCATTGCCAACGAACTCGCTGCTCAAGTAGAGGCTGACTGGGGAGGTCTGCCCTTGTTCCATATAGACGCCGTAGTTGGGGTATTCGCCGTTGACCCATGCCTGGGCCAGCGCCGTCAGATCGGCCGTGCGCCAGCCGACGCCGTCGGCCAGGAAGGACCCCGCAGTCGAAGGATCGTAGCTGCCAGCGAAACTATTCCAGGTGACGGTTGACTCCTCCCAGGGAGCCGTGACGCGATGGAGAGAGACGAGCTGCCCGCTCGGCGTAGTCACGTAGATGCTCATCGTAGCCGAGTGAACGACGGAACCCTGCGGGATCTCAGCGGCAGCGGCGACGGGGACGGTCGCCAGATGGGAGCTAATGACCAGCAAGGCCAGCAACAGAATCCCCCGTGTGATGCCCCAAACTCGTAACATCGGCGAACTCCTTAGAATAGAGGTAGCACTCCTGGCAGAACAGCTCAGCCTGTGCGCACGCATTGTATCATTGTTTAATACCATAATTATCACTGATAACTTACAGTTTGCTTACGGTTTGCCCGAGCGACGGGCCTGGCCCATCGAATCGAAAGGCCAGACCAACGCGTTCGGCAGAGGAAGGCCCGCTCCCCGCCCTCCGCACCCGGCTCGCCTGTGCTATTGGTCAGCCAGAGGCGCATACAGCGCCTGTAGTAGTGGAGGCAAGATGACGTTCTTGGAGCCTACCCGAAAAATGGGGCTGGCTGGTCTCCCGACCAGCCAGGGGCACGGTCAGGAGACCGCGCCGAAACCTTGTGGATAGGTCCTTAGCGCGATCAAGAGAAAGGGGCCAGCAGCAAACGGAGTTACCAGAGTCACTCGCGAATGAATAAGGGGATGCGGTCGAGCGGCGCCGGATAATTGGACAAACCGAGAGGCCCTTCGTAACGGACATTGGTCCAGTAGTCGCGCCAGGCGCCAGGCGGCACCCACAGGTCGCGACCTCTGGCCTCCGGCGCCAGGACCGGCGCCACGCAGACGTCATCTCCCAACAGGAATTGATCCGCACAGAGATGGGCGCGCGGGTCGTCCCAGATCCAGGCGAGCGGCCGGATCATGGGGGCGCCAGTCGCCGCCGCCTCTTCTGCCGCGCGCTCGAGCGCGGGCGCCAGCTCCATGTGCAACTGGGCGCAGCGACGACAGGCCTCGACTGTCTCGCGATCGAAGTCCCACGGCGCCAGCGAGAATTGCATCGCTGGCAGCGCCGCGCTGAGCTGCGCCCAGCGGATGAGCAGCTCTTTGTCCGGCTTGTGCTCGCCGTAGGCGTTGCCGCCGATCATGTCGGCGAAGACGAACGGATAACCGGCCAGCCCCACGTGCAGCATCTGCGGCACGATCGCGCGCAGCCCGTTCTCCTCGCCCCAGATGCTCTCCTTATCCATCAGCCGGAAGAGCAGCGGCGCCCGCTGCGCGCGCCAGCCGACGCGCACCTCGCACCAGCGAAAATGCTCGGCGACCCACGCCACGTAGGCATCGCTATAGCTGTTGCGCCCGACGCCGCCCGCGCTGACGGCGTCGGCGGGCGCCCAATTGGCGTCGCCGCCATCGAACTTGAATCCCTCGATGCTGTAGCGTTCCTGCAACGCCTGGAGTTTGCCAAGCCACCAGGCGGCCGCCTCCGGATTGCTGAAATCGACCAGCGCGCCCTCTCCCTGCCACCAACGCGTCAGATAGGGTTCGCCGTCGCTGGGGCGGCGCAAGAAGAAACCGCGACGACGCCCTTCCCCGAAGTTCGCCGCGTCGCGGTTGACGAAGGGGGTGATCCACAATGTCACCTGGAAACCCATATCTTGCAGCGCGGCGATCATCGCGCGCGGGTCGGGGAAGCGCGCGCGGTCGAACTCGACGTCGCCGTAGCGCGCCTGCCACCGGTCGTCGATGCCGAAGAGGCCAGCCGGGAACCCGTGGCCCAGAATTTGATGGGCGAAGCGCACCACCGTCGCCTGATCGATCTTGGTCTTATAGCGCGCCCACGTCGTCCACTGCGGCACCCGCAACAGGTCAAACAGCGGACGGCCGGTGGGCATACCCCGTCGGGCCGCCTGGCGCCGATGGGCCGCAGGCAGATCGGGCGCCACGGTGATGCGATAGGCCAGGCGCGGCTGCCGACGCACGCGCACTTGCCACAGGCCATCTCCCTCCCCTGCATCGGCCGGCAGTGGACGCGCCGCTTTGTCGCTGCCCTCTGTCAGCGTCACAGGTCGGTTCAGCCCCACTGCCAGGTCGTCGCCGTCCTCGATGCAGACGCCGATCCCGCGGCTGGTCAGCCAGGTCGGCGTGACGATGGGGCCTAAGCCAGCCGGATGGACGCCGGCGGTGAGGAACGGATCGGCCTCGATCAGCCCGGCCTCCAGAGGGTACACGGCGCGCATCAGTTGCCCCAGCCCATACCAATGCCCGGCTGGCGCCAGGTGTGCGCTCTCCCACCACTCGTCAGGCGTCCGTTGAGCCTCCCAGCGCACCGAGACGCCTTCTTCATCGATGGCCAGGGCGAGCGTGCAAGGGAAGCCAGGATCGGCGCTCAGCGCGGCCAGATGCACTCCCTCGCCGGTGAGGCGCAGCTCTTCCAGGGCGCGCGGCGCCAGCCAGCGCGTCCCGTAGCGCGCGTGGCCGAAGGTCGGGCCGCTGCGCCAGATCTCCTGGCCATCGCGCAGGATAGTCAGCGCTGGCGGATGGCGATCGAGCAACACGCGAAACGCCTGCGCATGGATCGTGATCCGGTCATCCGCAACCTGGTAAGTGGGCATAGCAACCCGCCTTTCCACTTCCTTCTTCAGACCTTGTTCCCGGCGCGCAAGCGTTCCATCAGCCCGCTATAGCGCTGCGCCACGCGGTCGTTGCGCACAGCGATGGCGATCGCGCGCGGCGTCCCTACCAGCACCACCAGCCGTTTGGCGCGCGTCACAGCGGTGTAGAGCAAGTTGCGCTGAAGCATCATGTAGTGTTGCGTCAACACCGGGACGACCACCGCCGGGAACTCGGAGCCTTGCGCCTTATGCACGGAGATGGCGTAGGCGTGGACCATCTCATCCAGCTCTAAGAAATCGTAAACGACGGGACGCCCCTCGAAGTCGACGGTCATCGTCTGTTCTTCCAGGTCGAGCGCGCAGATGGTCCCCAAATCGCCGTTGTAGACCTCTTTGCTGTAGTTGTTACGCATCTGGATCACGCGGTCCCCCAGGCGGAAGACGCGCCCGCCCACCGTGCGCTGCGGCTTGTCGTCGGCAGGCGGGTTGAGCGCGTTCTGCAACAGCAGATTGAGATTGCCGACGCCCGCCTCGCCGCGGTGCATGGGGCTGAGCACCTGAATCTCGCCGGGAGTCAACCCGAAGCGACGCGGGATGCGGTTCGCCACCAGGTCGACCACCAGCGCCGCCGCCTGTTCGGGATCGTCCACTTTGAACAGGAAAAAGTCCTGGGCGTGGCGGTTGTCAAGGATCGGCATCTCCCCCTGATTGATGCGATGGGCGTTGACGACGATATAGCTCCCCTCCGGTTGTCGGAAGATGGTCTCCAGGCGCACGACGGCGACGATGTCCGAGGCGATGAGGTCGCGCAACACATTGCCGGCGCCGACGGAGGGGAGCTGATCGACATCGCCGACGAGCAGCAGGTGTGTCCCTGGGGCGATCGCTTTGAGGAGGTGATTGGTCAGCAACAGGTCGAGCATCGACGCCTCGTCGATGATCACCATATCGGCGTCGAGGGGGTTCTCCTCGTTGTGGGCGAAGCTCGTCCCTTCGCCGGGCTTGAACTCGAGCAGGCGATGGATGGTCCTGGCCTCGCGGCCGGTGGCCTCGCTCAGGCGCTTGGCGGCGCGCCCCGTCGGCGACGCCAGCAGATACGAACGGCCAGCCCGCTCCAGGAGGCGGATCAACGCCTGCAACGTCGTCGTCTTGCCCGTGCCTGGCCCGCCCGTGAGGATCGTCACACGCTGGGTCAGGGCTGTCTGCACCGCCTGGCGTTGGGCGGGGGCCAGTTCCAGGCCGGTCTGCCGCTGCACCGCGGCGAACGCTTCCGACCAGGCATAGGTCTGGAAGACGGCCAGACGATCCTCGTCGGCCTCCAGCAGACGGCGCAGGCGATTCGCCACGCCCACTTCGGCGTGGTAGAAGGGGATCAGGTAGACGGCAGCCTGGGTCTGATCCGGCTCCACGGGGGCGCCCGCTGCTTCCCAAAGGGGAAGCGGCTCGTGGAGCACGTCCAGCCTCTCGGCGTCGGCGGCCGCCTCGACGCGCACCCGTTCCTCGGCGGCCAGCGATCGGATCGCCTCCGCGACACGCGCAGGCGGGGCCTCCAACAGGCGTCCGGCCTCCGCCGTCAGCTCATCCTGGGGAAAATACACGTGCCCTTCGTCCGCCTTGGCGCTGAGCACATAGGCGACGCCTGCAGCCAGGCGCTCGGGCGCGTCCGCCGCGATCCCCAGGTTGCGCGCGATCTTGTCGGCGGTGAGGAAGCCGATCCCGTAGATATCGCGCGCCAGGCGATAGGGATCGCTGCGCACGATCGCGATCGCCTGATCGCCGTAAGCCTTGTAGATCTTCACCGCCAGCGAGGTGCTGACGCCATTGGCCTGCAAGAAGAGCATCACCTCCTTGATCTGGCGCTGCTCTTCCCAGGCGCGGCGAATCATCGCCACGCGCTTGGGGCCTACCCCCGGCACCTCATGCAGGCGTTCGATGTCCTGCTCGATCACCGTCAGCGTATCCAGCCCGAAGCGCCTTACGATGCGCTCCGCCGTCACCGGACCGATCCCTTTGATCAGGCCCGAACCCAAGTATTTGCGGATGCCCTGGATCGTGGCCGGCAACACCGTCCGCACCGACTCGGCTTTGAACTGTCGCCCGTACTGGGCGTGCATCATCCACTGGCCGGTCAGGCGCACCGATTCCCCCACGTTGACGCCCAGCATGTTGCCGATGACCGTGACCGTGTAGTCTTTATGCTCTGGGATCAACTGAGCGACGGTATATCCCGTCTCTTCGTTATGATAGGTAATTCGCTCGATGACGCCCGTCAGCTCTTGCACTGCTGTCCCTCTACCGTGGAACGTGGGAGAACCCTTTCCTGCCAAAATTGTACCCCAAAGAGGGGACGACAGGAAAGGCTGAACTTTTACGAAGTTTGATTTTTCTGTCTCCTTGGTGTAAACTGTAAGCGTAATCTTTGTCGGTTGAACCCCTGTCCGTTGGGAGGCGGTGTTGGTAGAAGCGGGCCGACAAAAAGCCCTTGAAACCACCCTGGCAACGTTGCAGAAGCGGTTTGGGGAAGGGACGGTGATGAAGCTGGGGGATGCGACGCATCTGGCGGTGCAGGTGATCCCCACCGGTTCGCTTTCCCTCGATCTGGCGTTGGGCGTGGGCGGCATCCCCCGCGGCCGCGTCACGGAGATCTACGGGCCCGAATCGTCGGGCAAGACCACCCTGTGCCAGCACATTGTGGCCGAGGCGCAGAAGCGGGGCGGCCTGGCGGCCTACATCGACGTCGAGCATGCTCTGGATGCCGACTATGCGGCGCGCTGCGGCGTCGACGTCGACAACCTCTACATTTCGCAGCCTGACACTGGTGAGGAAGCCCTGGAGATTGCGGAGGCGTTGGTGCGTTCCGGGGCGTTGGACGTCATCGTCATCGACTCGGTGGCGGCGTTGGTGCCGCGTGCTGAGATCGAGGGGGAGATGGGGGATGCGCATGTGGGGTTGCAGGCGCGGCTGATGAGCCAGGCCTTGCGCAAGCTGTCGGGGGCGATCAAGGCGTCGAACACGGCGATGATCTTCACCAACCAGTTGCGGCAGAAGATTGGGGTGATGTTTGGCAATCCGGAGACGACGCCTGGGGGGTTGGCGCTCAAGTTCTATGCGTCGGTGCGGCTGGACGTGCGGCGCATTCAGACGCTGAAGCAGGGGGCGGAGATCATCGGCAGCCGGACGCGGGTGACGGTGAAGAAGAACAAGGTGGCGCCGCCATTTCGGGTGGCCGAGTTCGACATCATGTACAATCAGGGGATTTCGTTCGAGGGGGACGTGTTGGACCTGGCGGTGAGCATGGACCTGGTGACCAAGCGCGGGGCCTTCTTCTCGTTCGGCGAGACGCGCCTGGGCCAGGGCCGCGAGAGCGCCAAAGAGTTCCTGCGCAAAAACCCTGAGATCACCCAGCTCCTGGCGCAGCAGATCCGCGACAGGGCGGGAATGGGATTGAGCTGGCGCCCCCCGCTGGCCGTCGATGACGGCGAAGGTGGGGCGGCCGACGAGTAAGCAGCAGCGATCTGGAAAGTGCAAGTTCTGGCCAGACATTACCACGCATTCGGCGTGTTTGTGCGCTTGGATTTCGTTGGCTACAGACTGGTGGCTCTTCACATGTGAAAGGGTGAAGGATCGACCAACCGTACCTGACAGCCGAGGGCAGTCGAGGCTCTGGAGCAGTACAACGGTGTGCCCATCGCGTCGATTTCTCCTGACGAGCCTGGCTGCTCTTTCACTCAGCAGCTCACATTGCTGTCGGAAGCCAACCGTTCGAAGCGGCGCATCACGCATTCGAGGATGTCGTCTGGTGACGGCTGTGGCAGGCTTGCCACAGCTTTTTTTGTTCATCGGAGATGGATGTGGCGGGGATCATCACAGCCCTGCGTTTTCAGAAGAAGGATCGCGACCGCGTCAACGTCTATCTGGACGGGCAGTTCGCCTTCGCCTTGCCCGCCCTTGTGGCCGCGCGCCTGCGTCCTGGACAGGCGCTGGGCGAAGCCGAGATCGCAGCGTTGCAGGCCGTCGAGGCAGAGACAGCGGCCTACGACCGAGCCGTGCGCTTTCTCGGCTATCGGCCGCGCAGCATCGCCGAGGTCAGGCAACACTTGCTGGAGCATGCGGTCCCCGCTGCGGTAGCGGAGGCGGTCATTCAACGCTTGCAGCAAGCTGGCTATCTCGATGACGAAGGGTTCGCGCGCTTCTGGGTCGACAACCGTCAGCAGTTTCGGCCGCGCGGTGAACGCGCCCTGCGTCAGGAACTACGGCGCAAAGGGGTCGACGACGCCATCATCGACGCGGCCATCGCGCGGGCGGAGGTCGACGAGGAGGCGGCGGCATATGCGCTCGCGCGCGGCCGTTGCCAGCGCTGGCAAAGCCTGGACCGGCGCGCGTTCTGGCAGAGGGGAGCCGCCTTTCTGGCGCGCCGAGGCTATGCCTACGACGTCATCGAAACGGTCTTGCGCCGGCTATGGCAGGAAATCCAGGAAGGGACAGAGCTAGAAGAAGAATGAAGTTCCAACCGCGCCTTGCAGATTCGGGCGGTTGTTGCAGGATACGGATAGAGGAGACGAACGTATGGGAACAGGGATCGGTAGACAGGCGCTGATCGTGCTGGGGATCCTGCTCGCCCTGGGGATCGGGGGCATGATCGGCTACCTGTTGCGGCAGTATCTGATCGAGGCCCGCATCCGGCGGGCCGAAGCTCGCATCCAAGCCGCCGAGGAACAGGCTGCCCGCACCATCGCTGAGGCAGAGACGCGCGCGAGAGAGATGACGTTGGCCGCGCGCGACGAGGCGATCAGGATGCGCGACGAGGCGGAGGCTGACATCAGCCGACGGCGATTGGATCTGCAGCGGACCGAAGAGCGCTTGCAGAACCGTTTGGAGGCGCTCGAGCGCCGCTTCGAGCAGATCGAAGCGCGCGAGAAACGCCTCAACCAGCGCCAAAGTCAGGTGGATAAGCGATTCAACGAACTTCAGAAAATCGAGGAGGAACGGCGAGCCGAACTGGAGCGCATCGCCCAGCTCACCGCCGAGGAGGCTAAAGCCGAGCTTCTTAAGATCGTCGAACAGGAGAGCCGCCAGGAGATGGCCCGCATCATCCGCCAGACCGAGGCCGAGATGATGGAGCAGGCAGAGGACAAGGCGCGGCGGCTGATCACCCTGGCGTTGGAACGAGTGGCGTCCGACCACGTCTCCGAGACCACGGTCACCTCGGTGCCGCTACCGAACGACGAGATGAAAGGGCGCATCATCGGCCGCCAGGGGCGCAACATCCGGGCGATCGAGATGAGCACCGGGGTCGACCTCGTCGTCGACGACACGCCGGAGGCAATTATCATCTCGAGCTTCGATCCGGTGCGACGCGAGGTGGCGCGCATGGCGATCGGCAAACTGGTCCAGGATGGACGCATCCATCCCGCGCGCATCGAGCGCGAGGTCGAGAAGGCGCGCCAGGACGTGGAACGACAAATTCGTGAGGCGGGAGAACAGGCCGCGATCGAGACCGGCCTGCAGGGATTGCACCCCGAGATCCTCAAGCTGGTGGGGCGACTAAAGTACCGCACGAGCTACGGCCAGAACCAGTACTATCATGCGATCGAGACAGCGCACCTGGCTGGCATTTTGGCGGCCGAACTGAAGGCCGATGTCAAGGCGGCGAAGATGGGAGGCCTCCTGCACGATCTGGGCAAGGCGGTCAGCCACGAGGTGGAAGGGCCGCATGCCCAGGTGGGGGCGGAGATCGCGCGCCGCTACGGGGTCCCTGAGAAAGTGGTCAACATCATCGCTTCCCACCACCACGAGGTCGAGATGGACAACCTGGAGGCGGTGATCGTCGCGACTGCCGATGCGATCTCCGGAGCGCGTCCGGGCGCGCGGCGCGAGGCGCTGGAGACGTACATCAAACGCGTGACGGAACTGGAAGAGCTGGCGAACTCGTTCGAAGGGGTGCAACAAAGCTACGCGATCCAGGCTGGCCGCGAGCTGCGCATCATCGTCAAGCCGGAGGAAGTCGACGATCTGGCGACGATCAAGCTGGCCAAAGAGATCGCGCGCAAAGTGGAAGACAATCTGGAGTATCCGGGGCAGATCAAGGTCACCGTGATTCGCGAGACCCGCTCGACCGAGCTTGCCAAGTAACCGAACTTGCGCAGCTAGAGGTCAAAGCATCGCTGAGGGAGCAGAGAGCGCAGAGAGAATCGGTGGAATCTCTGCGCTCTCTGCTCTTTCCAGGGTGAGGAGGGGCGGAAAGCCACCGCCACGAATTACGAACGGCGGCGCGCCTGGTCACGCAACTGTCGGAACAGGTTCTTCTCCGCCTCGCTCAGGTGCGTCGGGAGCTGCACGTTGACACGCGCCAGCAAGTCGCCGCGCTGATCGGGATTCCTGAGCTGGGGCATGCCCAGGCCCCGCAGCCGAAACACTTTGCCGTTGGGCGTCTCGGGCGGGATCGTCAGCATCACGGGACGCTCGAGCGTAGGCACCTGCACCTCCCCGCCCAAGATCGCCGTATAGAGATCGACGGGCGCATCGACCTTCAGGTCATCTCCCTCCCGCTGGAAGATCGCGTGCGGCAGCACCTCCACCACCAGGTAGAGGGTCCCCGCGCGCTGATCGCCGAGCACCCCCTTGCCGGCCACGCGCACGCGCGATCCCGTGCGCACCCCGCGCGGGATCTTCACCTCAAGACGGCTGCCGTCCTCGCGCTGGAGGACGCGGGTCGTACCATGGAACGCCTCTTCCAGCGTGATCTGCACCGGCTGCTCGACATCCTGGCGGCTGGGTTGCGCGCGCGGCGACGTCTCAAAGCCCCCGAACAGGTCTTCGAGGCCGCCCATGCGCGTCGTCCGCGGCCCGCCGCCGAACAGGGTCTGGAAGAACTCGGAGAAGCCGCCCAGCCCGCCCATCATCTGCTCGAACTCTTCGGGCGTGACGGTGCGCGTGTGCACGCGTGGGCCTCCTGCCGTCCACTGCGACCAATCGAAGTCCTGGGGGCGTCCGCCCATGCGCTCAAACTGCTGCCACTGGGCGCCGAACTGATCGTATTTCTGGCGCTTCTCTGGATCCGACAGGACCTCATACGCCTCATTGATGTCTTTGAAGCGATTCTCCGCCGCTTTGTTGCCAGGATTCACGTCCGGATGATACTGGCGCGCCAGTTTCCGGTAGGCTTGCTTGATCTCTTTATCTGTAGCGTTGCGGCTGACGCCAAGAATCTGATAGTAATCTTTGTATTCCATAGCGACCTTCAACACCCGAAAAGGTTAGCAGTCCCCAAAGTTCAGGCGACAGAGAGGCTGCCCAACCACTTCACCCACTCCAACCGCTCCTTGGATCTCAGGGTCCATAGGGACCTGGTGGACATCGAGTCCGCCCTCTCGCAAGAACGTAGCATATTGACACCTCGATGTCAAGAGCCGACCGGCGATGAGGCCATCTCGAACTGAAGGTCAGTCGCAGGCGTTATGGGAGGCTCACCGTCCACGAATTCTGACCACGAATCCACGAATGACCATGAAAACGCATGAAGACTCGCCGATGCAGACATTTGATTCGCGCATTCGCATGTACGACTGTGAACGGCCGATCTACCCTTTTTGTGCCCTGACGCGCAGACGCGGAGCCTGTAACGGCCTCCGCGTCTGCTGGTCACGGTCAGGTGTATGCGTTTACACCTGGCGGTATTCTCCTTCGACCACGTCCCGATCGTCGCCGCTGGCTGGGCCAGTCGCCGTGGGGCCTTTGCCGTTGGTCCCGCCCTGCTGATACAACTGCTGGCTCAGGGCGTAGCTGGCCTGCTGCAGTTGCTCGGTCAGGCTGCGGAGGCGGGCGATGTCGTCGCCCTTCATGGCGTTGCGCAGATCGGCAACCAGCGTCTCGATGCGGCCGCGATCGGTGGCTGGCACGCGCTCGCCCAGCTCCTTGAGGCTCTTCTCGACCGTGTAGATCAGGCTGTCGGCGTTGTTGCGCGCCTCCGCCAGCTCGCGCCGACGCTGATCCTCACGCTCATGCTGCTGCGCCTCACGGATCATCCGCTCGACGTCCTGCTTGCTCAGGTTGGTCGACGCGGTGATCTGGACGCTCTGCTCTTTGCCGGTCGCCTTATCCTTGGCCGTCACGTGCAGGATGCCGTTGGAATCGATGTCGAACGTAACCTCGATCTGCGGCACGCCGCGCGGCGCCGGCGGGATGCCGTCCAGCCGGAACTTGCCCAGCGTCTTGTTATCCGCCGCCATCGGCCGCTCGCCCTGCAGGATATGGATGTCGACCGCCGTCTGACCATCCTCGGCCGTCGAGAAGATCTCGGTCTTGCGCGTGGGGATGGTCGTATTGCGCGGGATGAGCGTCGTCATCACCCCACCCAGCGTCTCCAGGCCCAGGCTGAGCGGCGTCACATCGAGCAAGAGCACGTCGCGCACCTCGCCGCCGAGCACGCCAGCCTGCAAAGCGGCGCCGATCGCCACCACCTCATCGGGGTTGACCCCCTTGTGCGGCTCCTTGCCGGTCAGCTCGCGCACCAGCTCCTGGATCATGGGCATACGCGTCGCGCCGCCCACCAGGACGACCTCGTCGAGATCGCGAGCGCTCAGGCGTGCATCCTGGAGCGCGCGCTCGAAGGGGCCACGGCAGCGCTCGACCAGGTCCTCCGTCAGTTGTTCGAACTTGCTGCGCGTCAGCTTCATCTGCAGATGCTTCGGGCCGCTGGCGTCCGCCGTGATGAAGGGCAGGTTGATCTCCGTCTCCGTCAGCGTCGACAGCTCGATCTTGGCCTTCTCAGCGGCCTCGCGCAGACGCTGCAGCGCCTGACGATCTTTGCTCAGGTCGATGCCCTGGTCGCTCTTGAACTCGCGAATGATCCATTCGACGATGCGCTCGTCCCAGTCATCGCCGCCCAGATGCGTGTCGCCATTGGTCGCGCGCACCTCGATCACGCCGTCGCCGACATCCAACACCGAGACGTCGAAGGTGCCGCCGCCGAGGTCGAACACCAGGATCGTCTCGTCCTTGCGCTTATCGAGGCCATAGGCCAGCGCGGCAGCGGTCGGCTCGTTGATGATGCGCAACACCTCGAGGCCCGCGATCTGGCCAGCATCCTTCGTGGCCTGGCGCTGCGAGTCGTTGAAGTAGGCCGGCACCGTGATCACGGCCTGCGTCACCGGCTCGCCCAGATAGGCTTCCGCGTCGCGCTTGAGCTTGGCCAGGATCATCGCCGAGATCTCCTGCGGCGTGTAGATCTTGTTGACGATCGGGATCTGCACGCGCGCGTCCTGTTGCGGCCCAGCGACGATACGATACGGCACCATCTGCTGCGTGCGCACCGTCTCGGCCTCATCGATGCGGCGCCCCATCAGACGCTTGATCGAGTAAATCGTGTTCTCAGGGTTGACGACCGCCTGGCGCTTGGCGGTCTGGCCCACCAGGCGCTCTCCATTCTTCGTGAACCCGACCACGGACGGGCAGAGGCGCCCCCCCTCAGCGGTGGGGATCACCGTCGGCTCCCCGCCTTCCATGACCGCGACCACCGAGTTCGTCGTGCCCAGGTCAATTCCTACAATCTTGCCCATGCGAATATCCTCCTCACCCTCCCCCAAGGAGAGTCAACTTTCTTTTCCGAGAGCCTATCCGAAAAACGGTTCTGGCTGGTCTCCTGACCAGCCAGGGGCACGGTCAGGAGACCGCGCCGAAACTTTTCGGATAGGTTCTTAATGAAGGGACCGTCATGATCTAGCGCTTAGGATAAATCGGCTCCATAAGACCGCCATAAGGTTTTCGTTAGCGAAACATATGATCGGAAGGCGGTATGGTATGCTACAATCCTGGCAGCTTTGCTGACAGTTCGAGGAGGAAGCGAGCGGTGGAATCGACGCCATGGGAAGCGATCAGGGAGCCGGGGATGCCCTACACGGCGCGGCCGACGCGCCCGACCTGGTTGGAGATCGACACCGACGCCGTCAGCGATAACGTGCGTGCGGTGCGTCGCATCGTCGGGCCGGGCGTGCGCGTGATGGCCGTGGTCAAAGGGAACGCGTACGGACACGGCATTTCGCACATCGCGCGCGCGGCCGTGGCAGGAGGCGCCAGCATGCTGGGGTTGGCCTGCCTCTCCGAAGCGCATCTCCTGAAGGGGGCGGGCATCATCGCGCCGATGCTGGTGTTAGGCTACACGCCGGCCTGGCAGGCGGAAGAGGCCGTCCGCCAAAACGTGCGCCTGACCCTCTTCGATCTGGAGACGGCGCAGGCGCTGGATGAGGCCGCCGCCCATATCGGCCGTCCGGCGCGCGTGCACATCAAGGTCGATACCGGCATGGGGCGCCTGGGCATCCTGCCGGAAGAAGCGCCCGATTTCCTGGCGGCGATCGCCCGACTGCGCGGGATCGAGGTCGAGGGGATCTTCACCCACTTCTCGGCAGCGGACGAGGAAGATCAAACGTACACGTATTGGCAGCTTCAGCGGTTCGACGAGGTCCTCGCCATCGCCCAACGCTACCTGCCCGCGATCCCGTTCATCCATGCTGCCAATTCGGCCGCCCTGCTCACGCTGGCGCGCAGCCGCTTCAACATGGTGCGCGTGGGGATGCTCATGTATGGGTTGAACCCGCTCCCGACGCGCGGGCCGCTGCCGGGGTTTCGGCCCACCATCACCTGGAAGACCCAGATCGCCCAGGTGAAGACCTTGCCCCCGGGCAGCTTCGTCGGCTATGGCAACACCTACCAGACCATGGGAACGGAACGGATCGCCGTGATCCCCGTGGGATACGCCGACGGCTTTCGGCGCGCGCCGACCCATTGGGGGCATGTGCTCGTGCGTGGCCAGCCAGCCCCCATTGTGGGACGCGTGTGCATGGATCAGACGATGATCAACGTGACGCACATTCCGGACGTGCGCCAGGGGGATGAGGTGGTCCTCATCGGCCGCCAGGGGGACGCGGAGATCACGGTGGAAGAGGTAGCTGAGCGGCTGGGGACGATCAGCTATGAGGTGGTGGCGGAGATCCTGGCGCGCGTGCCGCGCCTGGCCTCGGCGAACGGGATGTGAACTCCTCACGTCGCGCCCAGCCGCGCCTTGATCTCTGCCAGGATGGCCGCCTCCGGGCGCTCCTTGTAGAACTCGTCGAGCGGGTAACACCCCGAGACCAGGCCGTTGCGCGGAGCGGTGGTGCAATCGCTGAAGGTGCGGCAGATGCGCTTGCGCTGGAGCGGCCGCCCGGCCAACGAGTCGGCGATCAGCTCGGGGTAGGCCAGCATCATCCGCCCCGCTCCCACAAAATCGGCCCGGCCAGTGCGCACCACACACTGCGCCACTCGCGGCAGCCACTCCTGCAGGTATGAATAGGCGCTGCCCACGATCGCCAGCTCTGGCCGATGGCGTTTCAGCTCAGCGGTCACGGCGATCTGGCGCGCGACGCCGACCAACGGATCCTCGGGCGGCTCGTAGCCGTCGGACGGGGGGAAGAGCGCTGGCCGCTGGATGTGCGGATTGTAGTAGGGACTGCCCGCCGTGATGCAGACCAGCCTGATCCCTAAGGCGGCCAATTGGTCGAGGAAGGCTTTCGGCTCGGTCAAGTCGACGCCGACGCCGCTGCCGTCGCCGCCGAACGCGTAGCGGTAACCGTCAGGCCCTGCTGTCTCCGGCTCGCCGCGCCGATCGGGGCCGGGCCGAAAGGGGATAAAATCGAACGCGCTGAGGCGCACGCCGACGCCTAACCCCGGCGCCTCTGCCCGCACGCCCGCCGCCACCTCGCGCAGGAAACGCATGCGATTCTCCAGGCTGCCCCCGTAACGCCCGGGCCGATCGACCGCGCTCAAGAACTCGTGCCCCAGATAGCCATGACAGTGCTTGATGTCGACGAAGTCGAACCCCGCGCGCTGCGCCAGGCGCGCCGCCGCCACGAAGTCATCCACCAGGCGCGCGATCTCATCGTCGCTCAGCACGGGATGGTCGGGCGGGATCCCGAACCTGCGATCGAGAATGGGATGATGATAGAGGATCTGCGGGGCGAGGCGCTTCTTGTCGACAGGACGCGCGAAGCGGCCGGAATGCGTCAACTGCAGCCCGATCAGCAGATCGTCGACGCGGCCGAACTGTTCCTGATGCGCCGCGACCAGCCCCTCCCGCAGCGCCGCCAGGCTGGGCAGCGTCTGCTCGTTGATCATCAGTTGATTGGGGTTGGCGCGCCCATCGGGGCGAACAGCCACAGCCTCGCCGCCCCAGATCAGCTTGGCGCCGCTAAGGCCGAAGCGCCGCCAGCGTCGCGCGGTGAGTTCGCTCGGATGGCCGTCGGAGGTCCCATCCCAGCCCTCCATCGGCAGCACGGCCCAGCGGTTGCCGATCACGCGCCGGTCGTCGAGGCGGTATGGCTGCGCCAGGGGAGCCTCCGGTCCGAGCACCAGTTCCTCATCGAAGGGCAATTCGACGCCTAACTCCGCCACGTGTTGGCGCAGCGCGTCGGCGGTGCGTAACATGGCCACGCGACGATACATCATCGCCAGGTCCCTTTCTAGATCAACTGCGCAGCGGCTTCCACATCGAGGTCATAGCCCGCGCGACAACCGGCGACGAAACGGTAATGGCCAGCGCAGGCGATCATGGCGGCGTTGTCGGTACACAGCCATAGCGGGGGAATCGAATAGGGCAGGGACATCCGCCGCGCCAACTCCGCGCGCAGGGCCGCGTTGGCGGCCACCCCGCCACAGACGCAGACGTGCTGGACGCCGCAAGCTGCCGCCGCCTGGATCGTCTTGCTGACCAGCACATCGACCACCGCCGCCTGAAAACTGGCGGCGATGTCGGCCGTCGGCAGCGGCTCTCCCAGTTCCTGGATCAGACGCAAGACGGCGGTCTTCAATCCACTGAACGAGAAGTCGAAGGGATGATCGGGATCGTTGAGAAAGGCGCGAGGCAACGCGAAGCGCTGGGGATCGCCTCCCTCCGCGGCTGTCTGGATCGAAGGCCCGCCCGGGTAGGGGAGTCCCAACAGCCGCGCCACTTTATCGAACGCCTCGCCGGCGGCGTCGTCGCGCGTGCCGCCCAGCCTGGCATACTGACCGTGGCCGCGCATGAGCAGCAGCTCGGTATGGCCGCCAGAGACGACGAGGACGAGCAGGGGGAAATCGCTCTCCTCCAAACGTCGGCCTGTAAAGGGCGGCTGGCCAGGACGGACGGGGTCCAGCCAGTTGGAGTAGATATGGCCTTCCAGGTGGTTGACGCCGATCAAGGGCAGGCCACGGCCGAGGGCGATCCCTTTGGCGACGTTGACCCCCACCAGCAGCGAGCCGGCCAGCCCTGGCCCATAGGTGACGGCGACGGCTGCCAGATCATCCCAGGTCGCCCGCGCTTCGGCCATCGCCTGCTCGATCACCGGACGGATCGTGAGCACATGCTGACGCGAGGCCACTTCGGGGAAGACGCCGCCGAACCGGCGATGGAGGTCGATCTGCGAGGCGACGACGTTGGAAAGCAGACGGCGGCCATCTGCCAACACAGCCGCCGCCGTCTCGTCGCAGGAGGTCTCGATCGCCAGCACGAGGGTCATGGGATGATCAGGCGTTGTCCGACGTAGATGAGATGGATGTTGCGGATGCCGTTAGCCGCCGCGATATCACGCACGGAGACGCCATAACGTCGCGCAATGCCGTAGAGAGTCTCGCCGCGTCGCACGCGATGGATGCGCGGCGCGGCGGGCGCTGTCGTCGCAGAGGCCGTTGTCGTGGCGATGCCCACGGGCGGCGATGCTGTGGCGGCTGTTGCCGCTGCGGCCTCTGTCGGCGGCGCTTCGGTCTCCGTTGCAGCGGCCTCCGCCGTCGTCGCCGTCTCCATCTCTGTCGTCGCCGCGGCGGCCGTCCTGGCCGGCGTGAGGCGCACGCGCGCGGTGACGGCGTTCAGTTTCGAGCCATCCCGCGGGCTGGGCCAATAGGCTTCGATGTAGCCCCATTGGGCAGCGCGCACCGTGTAGGGGATGGATGCGGAGAAGGGAGCGTATTCTCCTTCTGTTCCTCCTTGCGTCGTCGTCCGCGCGAGGCGCCGGAAGCCGCCGTCCAGCACCTCAACGACGACGTTGGCCTCGAAGGTATCCGAATAACCGGAGACGGTGGCCGGATTGCCCACCGTCGCGCCATCCCGCGGCGTCTCCATGATGATGTTCGGCCGTTCGCTGGAGATCGTCAAGGCCTGTCCCACATAGATCAGGTTCGGGTTGGGCAGGCGGTTCTCGCGCACGATGCTGGACACGGTGACGCGGTGTCCGCGCGCGATCTGGGTGAGGGTATCGCCGGGATGCACATGGTAACGGATGCTGGCGCCCGGGCCTGGCGCCGGCGTGGGGGTAGGCGTCGGCGCGACGCCGCCGCGCCGCAGGTAGACTTTCACCGTCACCTTGTCCAGTTCGGCCCCGTCTTTGGGGCTGATCCAAAAGGCGTCGATGTAGCCCCATTGATCGGCCGAGACGCGATAGGCGACCGCAGCGGTGAAGGGAGCGTACTCGCCCATGGCCGCCATCCCGAAGCCTTCGCCCACTTTGCGGAAACGGCTGTCCAAGACGCGGATGTTGACCTGACCCTCGAAGACGTTGGCCCGGCCGCGGACGGTCACGGGGCTGGTCACGCGCGCGCCCGTAGTGGGCTGCTCCAGGATGATCGCAGGCGTGGCCGTGGGGATGCGCAACACCTGGCCGACGTAGATGCGGTTGACGTTGCGGATGCCGTTGGCTGCCGCCAACTGGCTCACGGTCACATGGTGGTTGAGGGCGATGCGGTACAGCGTATCGCCGGGATGAACGATGTACTGCACAACAGGGCCAGCGGCCGCCGCGCTCGTCGCCGTGATGCTGGCGACGATCACAGCCGCGACCCACAACAGGACGATCCCCAACCATCGACGGCGCATCATGGGTCTCTCTCCTTACCTCTAGCCAGGCTGAGCGGCGCCTGGCCGATGACCTCGTCAGGCGCCGCTGCTTCGCTCCAACAGCTCGATCAGCACCCCATGGCTGCCTTTGGGATGGATGAACGCGATGCGGCCATGGGCGCCAACGCGGGGCGCGCGGTCGATCAATTCCACTCCCTGCGCCGCCAGCTCCGCCAGCGTCGCGTCGAGATCATCCACCTCCAGGCAGATGTGGTGCATCCCTTCCCCACGCCTGGCCAGGAACCTGGCGACCCCTGAGTCCGGGTTGATCGGCTCCAACAGCTCGATCTCGGAGTCTCCGGCTGGCAAGAAGGCGACCTTGACATCCTGGTCGGGGATCGTCTGCACCTGGCTCAGGCGCAACCCCAGGGCATCGCGGTAGACGCGCAATGCGGCTTCGATGTCATTGACGACGATGGCCACGTGATCGATACGGTGGATCATCCGGTCCTCTCGCTAGATTGCCATCAGCGATGAATGGGGAGCGTCGTTCGTCCTCCGGCCGCGCGACGAGGCGCTTCCCTTAAACGACTCGTTTACGCCCCTGAAGGCGGTCCTCCAGAACCTGGAGCTGCTGTCGCGCGCGTGCGCCGTGATCGGGAAGGCGCTCGCGGTTCTCCAGCGCCTGGCGCAACCATTCATGGGCCTCATCCAGCTCGCCGCGCTGGATCAAGAGGCCGGCCAGAGCATTGGCGGCGACTGCGTCCAGAGGATCGCCCTGGAGCTGGTCGCGCAGCCTTTGCTCGCGACGCTCGGTCTCGCTCAGGGGTCGCAGGGCGACGCCAATATCGAAGAGGCGATCGGGATCATAGCGTTCAGCGCGATGGCGGATCAACGCGTGGGCGCGCGGCACGATCATGTCGACGCGACGCACGACCTTGAAAACGAGTTGCGCATCTTGAACGTCCTGATCCAGATACAGCTCGGCCTGGTTGCCCAGATCGAGCACGATATCCAGCTCGCGCTCGTCCTTGTTACAGATCAGGCGCATCAACAACAACGGCTGCGAGCTGTGGTTGGTGACGAGCAGACGACGGCCGTCGACCTGCACCTCGAGGTCGTGTTCGATCTTCTTCATCTCGGCGAACGTGAGCGTCACAGCGCGGCTCTCCGGATAGTAGACGTCGAGCATCTCCAGAAAGTCGGCAGAATAGTCCTTGAAGACGCCCACATATTCGTAGACGGTGTCTCCTTCCGTCACCTCGACGACGCACTTGGTGCCCACGTGGCGTTCGAGCAGGGGGTCGTAGTTCGTGCCCACGTAGCCGATGATGTTCTTCCCGACCAGGCTCAGGTATTTTTGTTCTCCCTCGGTGATGGTGTGCGCAGTAGCTTTGGCGCGCGCGCGGCCCAACATCAGATTGAGCACCTCGCCCAGAGAATCAGCGGCGGTCGCCAGGAAGTTGCGCACGCTGCGACCGAGACGGCGCCAGGGGCCTGGATGGAAACTGTGTTCGAGATCGCGGTTGCGGCGCGCGCAGTCCTCAGGCGGCAACTGGTCCACATAGCGGAAGATCGTCTGGATGTCACGATACTCATCGCGATAGAGGATGTAGCTGGCCTCGATATGTTTCTCATCATAGACGTCGCTGCGGTACAGAAGTTCCATGCCGGTGGGGGTCAGATGGAGAACTCCCCACACCACGCGCCCGTTTTTCTTCTCGATCGTGACGTCGAAGCCGTCAAACGACTGCAAACAGCGATCGCGCTGATTGGTGCGCAGATAGGCGCCCAGCACCGTCAGCGTGAAGATCACCGCGAACGTCGAAAGGAGAGAAAGGTCCATCGTTTACAACCACGTCTCCGGCTGATGTTCGCCGAACACCCTTCGCAGCACCCCGCAGATCTCGCCCAGGGTGGCGTAGCTCTCCACGCAGGTCACCAGGAGCGGCATCAGTTCGGCGTCCGGCTGACGCGCCGCCTCCTCCAACCGGCGCAGGAGGTCAGCCACGCGACTGGCGTCGCGACTGGCCCGCACCTGTTGCAGACGCTGGATCTGGGCGGCCTGCACTGCCTCGTCGACGCGCAACAGCATCGGCGGCGGCTCCTCGCCCTCGCTCACGAAGCGATTGACGCCGACGACGACCTGTTCCCCGCGTTCGATCGCCTGCTGCGTGCGGTAGGCTGCCTCCTGGATCTCGCGCTGGATGTAGCCCTGCTCGATGGCCCGCAGCGCGCCTCCCAGGGCGTCGATCCTGGCGATATAATCGCTGGCGCGCGCGGCGATGGCGTTGGTCAGGTGCTCGATTACATAGGAGCCGGCCAGGGGATCGACCGTGTCGGCCACGCCCGATTCATAGGCGATGATCTGCTGCGTGCGCAGCGCCAGTTGGGCGGCTGCCTCCGTAGGCAACGCCAGCGCCTCATCTTTGGAGTTGGTGTGCAACGACTGAGTGCCGCCCAACACGGCCGCCAGCGCCTGGAGCGTGACGCGCACGACATTGTTGTCCGTCTGCTGCGCCGTCAGTGTGGAGCCAGCGGTCTGCGTATGGAAGCGCAACTGCCAGGCGCGCGGGTTGCGGGCGGCGAAACGCTCGCGCATGATCTGCGCCCACAGACGGCGAGCGGCCCGGAACTTGGCGATCTCTTCCAGAAAGTTGTTGTGAGCGCTGAAGAAGAACGAGATCTGCCCGGCGAAGTCGTCGACCGCGAGGCCGGCGCGCAGGGCGGCCTGCACGTACTCGATGGCGTTGGCCAGGGTGAAGGCCACCTCCTGCACGGCGGTGCATCCCGCCTCACGCATGTGGTAACCGCTGATCGAGATCACGTTCCAGTGAGGGAGGCAGCGGGCGCAATAGCGAAAGAGGTCCACAGTCAACCGCAGCGATGGCTGAGGCGGGAAGATATAGGTGCCGCGCGCGGCGTATTCTTTGAGGATATCGTTCTGGACCGTGCCGCGCAGTTGGGCTTCGGACACCCCCTGTTTGCGCCCGACGGCGATCACCATCGCCAGCAAGACGGCGGCGGGCGCATTGATCGTCATCGAGATGCTGACCTTGTCCAGCGGGATCTGATCGAGGAGGATCTCCATGTCGGCCAGCGACGAGATGGCCACCCCCACCTTGCCCACTTCGCCGAGCGCCAGGGGATGGTCGGCGTCGTAGCCGATCTGGGTGGGCAGATCGAAGGCGATCGAGAGGCCGGTCTGACCCTGTTCGAGCAGGTAGCGATAGCGGCGGTTCGACTCCTCGGCCGTGGCGTATCCGGCGTACTGGCGCATCGTCCAGAATCGGCTGCGGTACATCGTCGGCTGGATGCCGCGCGTGAAGGGATAGGCGCCGGGGAAGCCGAGATCGCGCGCGTAGTCGAGGTCGAGGTCGGCTGGCGTGTAAATGCGATCGAGAGGGATGCCCGAGGGGGTGGTGAAGGTCGACTGGCGCTCGGGGGAGCGCTCCAGGCTACGCTGAACGGTGGTCGCTTCCCATTGGGCCTTGAGCTGTCGTAGCTCATCGGTCGCCGAGGTCAATGCTACGCCTCCTCAATGAATGGTCAAGAGCAACTGGCCCTGCTCTACCCGTTGACCTGGCTCGACCGTCACACGGCCGACGGCGCCCGCGCGCGGCGCCCGCAGTTCGTTCTCCATCTTCATCGCTTCCAGGCAGAGCAGCGGCTGGCCGAAAGCGACGGCGTCGCCAGGGGCGACCAACAGGCGCGTCACCAGGCCGGGGATAGGGGCTTTGACCTGGATCTCGCCGGGGGCGGGCGGCAACTGATGGCCAGCGCTCGCCAATCGTCGCGTGCGTTCGTCCTCCACGCGCACTTCGAAGAGATCGCCGTCGAGCATCACGCGAAACGTATGTCCCATCTCCTCGATGGCCATCTCGTAGGAGAGGGAATCGACCAATAGCGAATACAACTGCGATGGCTCGATCTGCCGCATATCGACGACGAGCGCGCGGCCGTCGACCCGGATGTGTTGGCCGTCCTCCAGGTCGATCACGTATTCGCGCCCATTGACGGTTGCTATATAGCGCATCGCCTCCCTCATTGCATCTTCAGCGGCGCAGGCCGTCGAGGCGTCCGGCCTGGCGCCACGGCGACATAGCGGTCCCGGGGGCATGGCTCAACACCACCGCCCGACGGCCGCGTTCATGAGCGACGAGGGCGGCCGCGATCGCGGCGACCCGTTCGCTCTCTTCCGACGCCGGACGCTGGGTCAGCCCTCCTCCCAACCGTCGTTCGATGAAGCCGGTATCGAAGGTGCCCCAAATGAACTCGGTGTGGTCCATGATCTTCTGGTGGAAGGGGATCGAGGTATGGATGCCGCCGATGCGGTACTCCTTGAGCGCGCGACGCATGCGCAGGATGGCCTCGGCGCGCGTCTCTCCCCACACGATCAGCTTGGCGATCATCGGATCGTAGTGAAAGGTGACCTCTGTCCCCTCGTAAATCCCGCTCTCGACGCGCACCCCTGGCCCGGTTGGCTCCTGGAGCATGGTGATCAAGCCAGCCGAGGGCAGGAAGCCGTTGTATGGATCCTCGGCAGTGATGCGGCACTCGATGGCCCACCCTTTAGGAGAGATGTCCTCCTGTCGATAGCGCATGCGCCGGCCCGACGCGATGGCCAATTGTTCTTTGACGATGTCGACGCCCGTGACCATCTCGGTGACCGGGTGCTCCACCTGGAGGCGCGTGTTCATCTCCAGGAAATAGAATTTGCCTGTGCTATCGAGCAAGAATTCGATCGTGCCGGCGTTGACGTAGCCAGCCGCCCTGGCCGCGCGCGTGGCCACTTCGCCCATGCGCTGCCGCAAATCGGCGTCCACGGCGACGGAAGGGGCCTCTTCGATGAGCTTCTGATGGCGGCGCTGGATTGAGCATTCCCGTTCGCCAAGATGGATGACGTTGCCCTGCGTATCGGCCAGGATCTGGATTTCGATATGGCGGGCGCCTTCGATCACCTTCTCCAGATAGACGCGCGGATCGCCGAAGGCTGCCTGCGCCTCACGGCTGGCGGCAGCGAGGGCAGCCGGAAGCTCGCTGGACTCGCGCACCAACCGCATCCCTTTCCCGCCGCCGCCCGCCGCCGCCTTCACCATCACGGGGTACCCCAACTCCTCGGCGGCGCGCAGCAGCTCATCAGGCGTCAACCCGGCTTCGGTCCCTGGCACCGTCGGCACGCCTGCGGCCCGCATGCGTCGCCGCGCCTCGACCTTGTCGCCCATGGCGGCGATGGCGGCGGGCGGCGGCCCGATGAAGACCACGCCAGCGTCTGCGCAGGCCTGGGCGAATTCAGCGTTCTCGGCCAGGAAACCGTAGCCGGGATGGATGGCGTCCGCGCCGGATCGCCGAGCGACATCGAGGATACGATCGATGCACAAATAGCTCTCGATCGCTGGCGCCGGGCCGATATGATACGCCTCGTCCGCGCGCCGCACATGCAACGCCCGCCGATCGGCGTCGGAGTAAACTGCGACCGTGCGCAGCCCGCGCTCCTCACAGGCCCGGATGATTCGAACCGCGATCTCCCCTCGATTGGCGATCAGGATTTTGCGGAACATAGCTTTCAGCCTTCAATCGTTACTCGTTAATCGTTAATGGTTACTCGTTAATGGCCAGGTGACGATTGACGATTGACGATTGACGATTGACGATTGACCATTGACGATTAACCATTGACGATCGGCATTCTGCCTCTAGAGCGGGATATTCCCATGTTTCTTCGGCGGATTGCTATCGCGTTTGTTTTGCAGCATCTCCAACGCGTTGATCAGGCGCGGGCGGGTCTCGCGCGGCTCGATCACATCGTCCAGGTAGCCACGCGCGGCGGCCACGTAGGGATTGGCGAACTTGGCGCGATATTCGGCCACCAGGCGCGCGCGCTCGGCTTCGGGATCGGCGGCGGCAGCGATCTCGCGCTTGAAGATGATGTTGACCGCCGCCTCCGGCCCCATCACCGCGATCTCGGCGCTGGGCCAGGCCAGGTTGATATCGCCGCGCAACGCCTTGGGCGACATCACACAGTAGGCGCCGCCGTACGACTTGCGCGTGATGACCGTGATCTTAGGGACAGTGGCCTCCGCATAGGCGAAGAGCAATTTGGCGCCGTGACGGATGATGCCGCCGTGCTCCTGCGCTACCCCCGGCAGAAAGCCCGGCACATCCTCGAAGGTGACGATCGGGATGTTGAAACAGTCGCAGAAACGGACGAAGCGGGCGGCCTTGACGCTGGCGTTGATGTCGAGCACGCCCGCGAGCACCATCGGCTGCTGCGCTACGACGCCGACCACGCGTCCCCCCAGCCGGGCGAAGCCAACGATGATGTTCTGGGCGAAGTGCTCATGCACTTGAAGCAGATAGCCGTCATCGACGATGCGACGGATGACCTCGAGCATATCGTAGGCGCGATTCGGCTCCTCAGGGATGAGATCGTCGAGCGCCTCGTCCATACGCAACGGATCGTCCGTGGGCGCAATCGCTCGCGGGTCCTCCAGGTTATTTTGCGGCAGAAAGCTGAGCAATTTCTGCAGGAGGAAGATCGCGTCCTCTTCGCTGTCCGCCACAAAATGCGCCACGCCGCTCGTCGTCGCGTGGACCTGGGCGCCGCCCAACTCCTCGAACGAGACATCCTCGTGGGTGACGGCCTTCACCACCTCGGGGCCGGTGACAAACATGTGGCTGGTGTTCTTGACCATGATGATGAAGTCGGTGAGGGCAGGCGAATAGACGGCGCCGCCTGCGCACGGCCCCATGATCACGCTGATCTGCGGGATGACGCCGGACGCCAGGGTGTTGCGCAGGAAGACCGCCGCGTAACCAGCGAGAGAAACGACCCCCTCCTGGATGCGCGCCCCTCCCGAATCGAGGAGGCCCACCACCGGCGCGCCGTTCTTCAGCGCCATGTCCATGACCTTGCAGATCTTCTCAGCATGCGCCTCCGACAGCGAGCCGCCGAAGACCGTGAAATCGTCGGCGTAGACGTAGACCAGGCGACCGTCCACTGTCCCATAGCCGGTGACCACCCCATCGCCCAGAGGACGTTGCTGGTCCAGCCCAAAGTCATGGCTGCGATGGGTGACGAAAGGGTCCAGCTCGCGCAGGCTGCCTTTGTCGAGCAGCAAGTCCAGGCGCTCGCGCGCGGTGAGCTTCCCTTTAGCGTGCTGCTGGTCGATGCGTTCAGCGCCGCCGCCCAGTTTCGCTTGCCGGCGCAGATCGCGAAGCTGCTGGATGCGTGGGTTGATGGTCTCGTTCATCCGTTCGCTCGCCCCTCTACCTGGCGCGCCCTGGCGCTCATCCAAGGCCTCGTCCCCAGGCTGCCCCTCCAGAAGGCGCCGGTCAGGCCGAACGTGACGGCGATCGTGTGCCACTGCATGATGCTGAGAGGGATCAGGCGCGGCAAGCGCGGGTAGAAGCCCAGGCCATAATCGACGAAATCGCTGAGCAGGAACCAGCCGCCAGCGATCAAGGCGCCGCTGGAGGTCGGTCGGAAGTACGCCAGCAAGATCAGGCCCTGGCCGATCATCGCCAGGTGGGTGGCGGTCATGAAGAGGCTTTCGAAGGTGAAATTGCCGCGGCTATTGATCCAGAAGACGATCCAGGCGACGACGGTCCAGATGCCGTATTTGATCTGGCCCATGCTGGCCAGGCTCAGCAGCCAGTTGGGGGTGCGCTCCCAAAAGGCTGCGAAAAGCAGGCAGAGCAGGGCAAGCAGCGCGAACATGCTGTTGTAGAGACCTATCCAGCGCGCCCAGCCCAGCTCGGACGCGCGGCCGCCCATTAAGCTCGCGAGCGCCACCCAGGCCAGCGCCAGGCCGCCCAACGCCACGAGCGCCCGTCGTCCCTCGCGCCGCGCGGCGGGGGACCAATCGCTAGCGATCACCGTGAGCAGCGCCAGCCCGCCGACCAGGCCGAAGAGCGGACAATCGGGGACGAACGGCCAGCTCCAGACCGGCGTGACCGGCAATTGCTGGCCGTACCAATAAGCGATGCCCCCCACAAATCCCAACAGGTCGGCAATGAGCACCAGCGCCAGGATCACCGGCCGGCGCAGCAACCTCTTCAGCAGATCAACCAAAGCTCGCATTCAACCAGCTCCATCCTCGTTCAATCTCCCGCCGGGCGGTCCGACTCCGCAAGCGGTCGGATCGGCACGCCGCCCACCCGCGCCCCCGGCGGCACATCGCGGTTCACCAGGCTCATCGCCGAAACCACCGCTCCCTCGCCGATGACGACGCCCGGCAGGATCGTACAGTTAGCGCCGATCGTGACGTTGCGGCCGATCACGACCGGCCCGCGCCGCCATTCCTTCAAGAGATATTCATGCCCCAGGATCGTCGTGTTATAGCCGATGATCGCGTTGTCGCCGATGGTGATCTCCTCCGGGAAGAAGACGTCGATCATCACCATCAGAGCGATCGAGGCATGATCTCCCACGCGCATACCGGTCAGGCGATAGAGCCGATTCTTCAATCCCAGCCAGGGCAGAAAACGGCCCAGAGACAGGATCAAGAAATTCACGACGACGCGCCAGGGGGAAACATGCCGCCAGATGTATTGAAGCGAATTCCACGGCCCGTCGCTGGGGTGGACTTGAAGCCTGAGGCGTCGCGGGATCGGCTGCGCCGTGGCCGATTGCATCGTCGATTGCGAATCTCCTACGCTCATATAACCAACGGCAGGGGAGAGAGTTACGCGCTGTCGCAGATCGTTTGGATTGCCACGTCAGGACGGAGTGGAGAGGGAAGCAGCGTGCGCGAATCTTCGGTTCACGGGGCTGACAACTGGCCCTCTGCGATCAGCCGCTGATGGGTCGCCGCCAGCCGATCGTAGGTGTCGTCGATCCATTCCGGGATGACGCGCGTGGCGGCCACGATGCCCATAAAATTGGTGTCGGATTCCCAGCGCGGCACGACATGGATGTGGACGTGGTCGCTGACGCCCGCGCCGGCCACCTGGCCCAGGTTGACGCCGATGTTGAACCCGTGGGGCTGGATCGCCGCGCGCAGGATCGCCAGACCACGGTTGACCGACCGCATGAGGTCTGTGAGGGTCTCATCGGGCAGATGTTCCAGGCTCGGCACATGCGCGTAAGGCACCACCAGCAGATGTCCATTGTTATAGGGGTAGAGGTTCAGCGTGATGAAGCTGTGCTTCCCTCGCACCAGCATATGGGCAGCCCGATCATCGGTCGCCTCCACCTTTTTACAGAAGATACAGCCATCCGGCTTCGGCTCACGCAGATAGGGCATGCGCCAGGGCGTCCATAATTGGTCCATGCTGATCCCCTCTTGCAGATGGGATAGGCAAGTCAGCGCATTCTACCACTACAGCCATGCGTCGGCAATCGCCGCTGATCCTTGCGGCATCCTGCTTCGCAGGCGCAGGCGGATTCTTCAGCCACAAAGTGGCGCCACTGCGTTTGACCGTCGCCCTCCCCTGTGGTACCCTCGTCCTAGCTTCAGTCGAGGCAAGGCTGTGTTGTCCTCGCACTTCAAGCTTTCCCCCTGCGCTTGACGAAGCGCTTCGCAGGTCAACGAGGCGATCTTCTCCCCCTTGCGGATCCTCTTCTCCCCCGAGATGGATCGCTACAGACAGGTTGCTCTGGCCGATCGTCGTCAGCGCAACCGAGGAGGGCGATCATGATGTTGGAGTGCCGCCTGCTCGGGGAAATCCACTTCCTTATAGACGCGCGACCGTTGGCCCCCTTTCCCACCCAAAAAGCCGCCTATCTCCTGTGCTATCTCTTGCTGCATCGCGAGCGCCGTCACCCGCGCGCGCTGCTGATCGATACCTTCTGGCCGGATCGCGACGAGCACAGCGCGCGCCGTTGCCTGAGCACGACGTTGTGGCGACTGCGACGCACGCTCGGGGATGAGGCCAGCTCTTCCCCCCTTCTCTCCACCGAGGGAGATAGCATCGGCTTCCGCGCTGGCTCTCCCATCTGGCTCGACGTCGCCGCCTTCGAGCAAGCAGCGCAGGCGACGGCGCAGGTCCGCGGGCAAGATCTGTCGCCGCAGCAGGCGGAAATGTTGCAGGCGGCAGTGGCCCTCTACCGCGGCGATCTTATGGAGGGCGCCTACGACGATTGGTGCCTGATCGAGCGCGAGCGGCTGGCCAGCCTGCATCTGCAGATGCTCGGCAAGCTCATGGGCTTCTGCCGTCGCCATCGCCAGCTTCCGGAGGCGATCGCCTACGGCCAGCGCGTCCTGGCCATCGACCCCTTGCGCGAGACCGTGCACCGCGACCTGATGCGCCTCTACTGCGAGACGGGCGACCGCGCGGCGGCCATCCGCCAGTTCGAGCGCTGTCGCGCTTTGCTGGCGCAGGAGATGGGGATCGAGCCGATGCAGGAGACGCTGGACCTGTACGCCGAGATTCGCGCCCAGACGGAGCCGTGCGTCTCCTCGTCAGAGGCCATCGCGCCTGAGGTTGGCGCCGACGCCCCTCTCCGCCAGGCGCTGGAGCGCCTCGTGGAGAGCCAGGCGCAGGTAGAGCACGCCGCCGCCGAACTGGCGCGCGCGACGACGGAGCTTGCGCGCGCACGGCAGGCCGTCGAGCAGTTGGCCAACCAGCGCCCCCTGTGACATCCTTGTGACGGCGGTGAGACGCTCTTCTGCTAAGGTCAGCGAGTGGAGCCGTCAAGCAGCCCCCCAAGGAGTAGCGCCGCCGCCATGCCAGTGGACCCCGAAGACGATTCCTGGCCTTCCGAGCTTTCCGAGCATTCGTTTGTCGTGCGCATGTGGACGGAAGCGCGGGAGCTGCCGAATCGTGCTCCCGAATGGCGCGGCCACGCTACCCACGTTCAAAACGGCCATCATCTTTATTTTCGCACCCTGTCCGCACTCGTCGCCTTTATCCAGCAGGAGGTTGGGTGGCAAGGGTAGCCCATCAAGCGGCGGCGCAAACGGTGGATCATGTCATGGCCCTCCTGGGGGAGGATTTGCCAGCAGATGTGCGCGCGCAGGTTCAAATCGGCGCGCATCTGCCAGGGCTGTTGGCCCAGCTTCCATTCTTGAGCGTAGCAGCCGAAGAGGTCGCCGCCCGCGCCGTAGGCCTGGCCCGCACCGTCAGCCTGCAGCGCGTCCAGGTCGACGGCGCGCCGGTCGATCTGGGCTATCGCACGGGCGACGCCAGCGAGTGCCGTTTCACGATCACCCTATGGGCGTTCACGCGGCCGCAACTGGAGAGCCTGCGCGCCGCGGTGATGGCGCTCCCCTGGACTCAGCGCGAGCGCTCCTGGGAGACGCCCGCCAGCGAGGGCGCGCCGCGCCTGCGCCACCGCACCATGTTTCTACGCTGTCGTCTGGTCACAGCCTCGCCAGGGTTGGCCAGCCCTCTGGCGCCGCCGCCGCCCTCGATCACGATCACCGCCAACCTCACCACGCTGCGCGCCGGGCCGGGCAACGCGTTCCCCAGCCTGGGACAGGCGCGACGCGACGATCAGTTCGAGCTGTTGGGGCGCAGCGCCGACTCGGCCTGGGTGCAAGGGTGCTGTCGCAACGGACAGCCGGTCTGGATCGAAGTCAGCGCGGTCGAGCTGACGCTGCCGCTGACGCTGACGCCGCTGGCCCCACCCGCGCCGACGCCGCTGGTCGCGCCCGGATTCGCCGCCGAGCCTCCAGCAGGAGAGGGACCCGCAGCCGATCGCGGCGAGGACGCCCGCAGCACGGGCGCGCCAACGGCCAGCGTCGACGTCGGCGCGGCGATCCTGGCCACTGCGGCCGCGCCCATCACCAGCGTCTGGCGTCAGGATCTGACGTTCATCGGCTACCTGGAAGCGACCCAAGAGCCGTTGGAGTCGGCGGGCGCGCCCATCAGCGAGGTGGACATCGTGCGGCAGATCGAGGGGCCAGGACAGGTCGTGGATACAGAACGCACGCGTCGCCTCGCGGACCACGAGGAGATCGTGGAGGCATTCCCAGGATAGGCAGCTTGCTCTCGTTCGCGGCGGGTCTCCCGACCCGCCAGCCGTAGCGCCTGCGCCGGTCGGGAGACCGGCAACGAACAGGGGAACAGGGTTTGGCAGCCCACCGCCTCTTCAAGGCGGAGCGATTCGCAGGAGGAACCTCATGGCGGAAGTGATCACGGAGATGGTACTGCCGGGAACCTATATCGATGTGCGCGCCGAGGGGCTGATCAGCGTCGGCGGCATCGTCACCGGCCGCATCGGCATCGTCGGCACCGCCGCGCGCGGCCCGATCCTCACACCAGTCAGCCTCGGCTCCTACAGCCAGGCAAAGGAGATCTTCGGCGACTATGATCCCTGGGTGGATGGCGCCAGCAACGAGCTGACCCTGGTGCGCGCCCTGGAGCAGTGCTTCAACAACGGCGCGACCGACGTCCTGGCCGTGCGCGTCAAGGGCAGCGCTCCCGTCGGCAGCAGCGCGAGCCTGGCCGACGTCGACGGCGCGCCGCAGATCACGATCCGCGCCAAGGATCTCGGCTCGTGGGCCAACGGCTCCACCGCCGAGGTGCGCGCAGTCATCCTGCGCGAGCGCCGCGCCTTCACCGTGGCCGACGGCGCGCCCTTCGGCAACGGGCGGACGACCCTGCAACTGCCGCATGCTGGCCTGCTGCGGCGCGGCGGAGCGGCCGGCGCCCTCACCGGCGCCGATATCAGCGTGACCAATCGCACCACCGGCGCCACCTACATGCTCGATCCCTCGCCAGGCGCTGGCGAGTTCAACGTCAACGCTGCCTCCGGCCTGATCACCTTCGGGGAGGCGCAGACAGCCGGCCACGTGCTGGAAGTCACTTATTACCGCCCAGCCACTGAGGTCGCGCTGACGCTGCCCAACGGCCTGCAGGAGGTCTACACCGATGTCCCCACGGCGAGCGCGCTGGCGACCGCCCTGAGCGCATCGGCCTTCTTCACAGGCACAGTCGTCGCGGCCCCCAGCGGGCGACCGCTACGCACGGGAGTGGTGACGTTCGCCGGAGGCAGCGACGGCGCCGACGCCAGCGCCGTCGACTACGCCGAAGGGATCGCCCTCTTCGAGTCGCAGGACATCAACTTCGTGCTGGCGGCTGGCCAGGGCACGGCGATCGCCTCGGTCCTCACCGGCCATTGCGAGGTCATGGAGAACAACGGGCGCGAACGCATCGCGCTGATGGGCAGCAACCTGGGCGAGGACGCCGCGGAGATCCTGGGGCATTTGAGCGCCATCTCCGACGACCGCCTGATCTTCGTCGGGCCGGGGATCAAAGCGGTCGACGCGGCGGCCAGCGCGGCGCAACGGACGCGCGTCGAAGTGACGCTGCCCGGCGCCTACGCGGCTGCTGCGGTGGCTGGCTTGCTCGCCTCGTTGCCGGTGCATCACAGCCCAACCAACAAGACCCTCTCGATCGTGGGGCTGGAGCGTGAGTTCCTGCGGCCCGACCTCAAGCAGTTGGTGCAGGGGCGCGTGCTGGCGCTGGAGAAGAAAAACGGCTTCCGCGTGGTACGCGGCATCACCACCGACAACGCGGCCTTCGCTCAGATCACGACGCGACGCATCGTCGATTACGCCAAGATGGGCATCCGGATGGGCAGCCTGCCGTACATCGGCCGCCTCAACAACGAGCGGGTGCGCAAGGCGCTGCGCGGCACCCTCGATGGATTCCTGACGACGATGGTGCTGGACGAGGCGCTCACCGGCTACGAGCTGTCGGTGACCGCCACGCGCGCCGATGAGATCGCCGGGCGCTGTCTGGTCACCGTGTTCCTGCGCCCGACCTTCAGCATCGACTTCATCAAGGTCACGATGTTCCTGGAATGATCGGGAGAAGCGCCGGTCGCTGACCGGCTGAGCGCCGACGACAAGGGAGAGACGTACGATGCCCAATACCAATGTCTTCACAGGGGCCGATGGTTCGATCACGCTGGCCGGCCCACAGAACGCGGAGGGCGCCAAAGCCCAGGAGTTCATCGACGCCTATCAGTTGACGCCGATCGGGCGCGCCACGGACGTGCGCGTCGAGGTGACGTCCGACATCAGGCCGTTCCACGAGCTGGGACAGCGCTACGCCACCGAGCTGCGCCCGGGCAACGTCAACGTGCAGGGGACGATCGGCCGCGCCTACATCAACGGCGCCCTGCTCAAGCTGTTGCTGGGGGACGCCGCGACCAGCCGGCCAGCCGGGAGCTGGGTGCAGCCCTCCTTCAACATCACCCTCCTCCTGGAGAACCCCGCCTTCGCTGGCACGCGCAGCACGCTCACGATCCACGAGGCCAAGTTCGCCTCCTGGAGCTACGGCATCCCGGAGGACGACTTCGTGATGGAGGAGGTCGCCTTCCGCGCCTTGTACGTGAGCGTCCAGGACGAAGAGGGTAGCTGAGATGGCCCTGACCGCCGAGGATCTGCTGGCTGGAAGCGCGCTCCGGCACACGGTGGCCATCCCGCCGGAGCTGTTGCATCCCAACGGTCGCGAGCAGCCGGTCGACGCGCAGGCGACGGTGGTGCTGCGGCCGCTCACCGTGCGCGACCTGCAGCTCATCGTCAAGGCGGCGCGCCAGGATGACCTGTTGACCTCGGCCTTGATGGTGCAGCGCGCTCTGGTCGAGCCGGAGCTGACCCAGGCCCAACTCGCGTCGCTGCCGGCTGGCCTGCTCCGTTATCTCGCCGATCAGGTGAACCGCATCAGCGGCATCGGCCTCACGGCGGAGACGGCCGAGCGTCTGGTCCAGGCGCCGCTGGCGCGCGCGTGCTTCATCCTGGCGCGCGAGTTCGGCTGGACGCCGCAGCAGGTGAGCGAGATGACGATCGGACAGATCCTCCTCTATCTCGAGATGGCAGGGGACGGCAACGGTGGCGCGTGACGTGTGGGGCGACCTGGCCTGGCTGCTGGCGCGGGAAACGTGGCGCGCGCCCGCTCGGGCCGCGCGCGCCGTCGCCGAGCCGATCGCGCGGCTGGCCCGCGAGGTCGCCGCGCTGCGCGCCGGGCTGGCCGACCTGGCT
>FWPV01003242.1_pt1 | contig 37450 bp, 38 predicted proteins | sample 2228371 | NCBI WGS metagenome assembly FWPV01 (sample SAMEA103939776, study PRJEB20133) | metagenome | reverse complement strand
TGCGGGTCAAGGCCCAGGGCCTGGGCGAACTGCAGGCCCTGCACGGCAAAGGCATCGTGCAACTCGATGGTGTGCAAGGCATCGGCCAACACGCCCTGGCGCCGCAGCAGCGCCAAGGCGGCCTGCGCCGCCATCACCAGCGGCGTGGCCGGGTCACCGCCCAGCGAGGCGTGGCCCACCCAGGCCGCGCGCGGGCGCAGGCCCCAGCGCTGGCAGGCGGCCGGGCTGGCCAGCAGCACGAAGGCCGCGCCATCGGCCTTGGCCGAGATGGTGAGCGCGCTGAGGCTGGTGTCGGGCTCGCCCTCGGCCAGGGGCAGGCCCAGTTCGCGGCGCTTCACCACAGCGGGCAGCCGGGCCATGCGGCTGGGGTCCAGCGCGCGGGGGTAGAGGTCGTGCGCCACGCCGGCCACCGGCACGATCTCGTCGGCCAACTGCGCCTGGTGCTGCAGGGCGCGGGCGTGGCTTTGCAGCGCGTACGCGTCTTGCGCGGCGCGCGTGACGCCTTGCACCAGCGCGTGCTGCGCGGCCGACCACAGCATGTCGGGGTCGCGCCAGGGCTCGGGCGCGAAGGCCGGGCGATCAAAGGGCACCGGGGCATCGCCTGGGTGGCGCGGGCGGTGCTGGCGAATGGGCGCGCGGCTCCAGGCCTCAACGCCGCCGGCCACCACCAGCTCGGCCTGGCCCGAGGCGATTAGCCCCACGCCCAGGGCCACCGCGTCCAGGCCGGCGCAGCACTGCGTGTCCACCGAATACGTGGCCACGCGCTCGGGCAGGCCAGCGGCCAACGCCACCAGCCGCGCCGGGTTGCCGCCCGCGCCCAGGGCGTTGCCGGCCACCACCGCGTCCACCGCCTGCGCCGGCAAGCCGGCGCGCCGCAGCAGGCCCTGCACCACGGGCGCGGCCAATTCGTGGGGCGCGCACTGGCCCAGCGCGCCGCCCAGCGGGGCCACCGCGCAACGCGCCCACGCAGGAATCAGGGCAAGGGGCTCAGGCATGGTGGGGTCTCGGGGTGGGCCAGCAGCCACTCGCGCAGGCGGCCGTGGTCGGTCTTGTCGCTGCGGGTGAGCGGCCAGTCGGCGCAGTGCCAGAAGCGGCGCGGCACCTTGTGCGCCTCCAGGCGCTGGCGGCACCAGGCGGCCAGCTCAGCGGTGGGCACGGGTACGTGCCCCACGCGCCACTGCAGCACGGCCACCGGTTGCTGGCCGCGCAGGGCATCGGGCAGGCCCTGCACCGAGGCCTGGGCCACGGCCGGGTGGGCCAGCAGCACCGATTCCACCTCGTCGGGGAACAGGTTTTTGCCCTGGGTCACGATCATGCGGTTCTGCCGCCCGGCCAGGCACAGGCGGCCTTGGGCGTCAAGCTGGCCCATGTCGCGCACCGAGAGCCAGTCGCCCTCGCGCAGCGCGGCGGTGGCGTCGCCCTGCCCGCCCACGTAGTCCATGAACAGCATGGGGCTGCGCACGAAGATGAGGCCAGGCTCTTGCGGCCCGGTGCGCTGGCGAATGTCGATCTGCACGTTGGCGAAGGGGCGGCCCACCACCTCGGGCGGGGTGTCGGGCGCGGCGTCTTGCCAGGCGATGAAGCTGGTCTCGGACGCGCCATAAAACTCCACCACGCGGGCATGGGGGAACAGGGCGCGCACCTCGGCCGTGCGCTCGCGCATCCAGCGCGCGCCGCTGATGAGGATGAGCCGCGTGGCCTCGATGGGCGCGGCCTGCCGGTGCGCGGCCCACTCCAGCATCAGCAGCAACTGGCTGGGCACCACCACCAGGCAGGTGGCGCGGCCTTCGCGCAAGGCCTGCAGGCAGCGCGGGGCCGAGAAGCGGTCTTGCACCACCACGCCGCCACCGGTCCACAGGCCCAGGGCCATGCCAAACAGAAACAGCGAGTGCGACACGCGCCCCGGCGCCAGCACGGTGCCGGTCACGGCCTGGCCAAAGGTGTCCACGCACACGCGCAGGCTCTCGGTCCACGAGCGGTGGTCGCGCCGAAAGCCCTTGGGCACGCCGGTGCTGCCCGAGGTGAAGCCAATGTAGAACGGCGGCGTGGGCGACGGCGGCACGGGCGCATCGCGCAGGCCTTCAATGAGCGCCTGCACGGCCTGGCGCACGGCGGGTGTCCAGTCGGGGTCGCTCACGGCGGCGCAGCGGTCCGAGGCCACGATGGACAGGAACTGCACCACCTGAGCCGCGGTGGGCTGGCGGTCGTCCACCAGCAGGTGGTGCGGCGCGCCGGCCAGCGCGGCCTGGGCCTGCTGCACGGCGGCGTGAAGCGCGGCAAAGCTCAGCGGCGAATGGCCGTCGTCAATGGCGATGGCCTGGCCGCGCTCATGGGCCCAGCGGGCCAGCGGGGCGTGCACCCGCTCGGCCAAATCGCTCATCGCGCGGCGCGGCCGCCCAGTTGCCAGTCGGGCAGGCCACGGGCCACGGTGTGCACCACGGCGGCGGTGAGCACGGCCTTGATCAGGTCGCCCGGCACGAACACCAGGGTGCCGGTGATGGCCTGCGCCCAGCCCATCTTGGCCAGCAGCACCAGGCCCACCACGCCACCGGCGTGCACCACCAGCAGGCCACCCACGCAGGCGGCCACGAAGGCACTCAGGGCGGCCGCGCGCGGCGTGCCGGTGGGCAGTTGCGCCATCACCAGGCCCGTGACAAAAGCGCCCAGCGGCCAGCTCACCAGGTAACCGGCCGAGGGCGCGAGGAACACGCCCAGGCCACCCCGGCCACCCGAGAGCAGCGGCAGGCCAATGGCCACCGCGCCCAGGAACAGGCCCATGGCCAGCAAGGCGCGGCGCGGGCCCAGCAGGGCACCGGCCAGCATCACGCCCAGGGTCTGCAGGGTGATGGGCACGCCCAGGGGCAGGTCGAGCTTGGGGATGAGGCCGAAGACCGCCATCAGGGCGGCGAACAGGGCGACGAGCGCGGTGGTGTGGCGGGGGTTGTTCATGGTCGGTCTCTCCTCGTTGAAAACCAGAAAGGCTGGGGCATTAAGGCCCCAGGCGAAGGTGCAAGGCGTCGGCCACGCGGCGGGCGGCCGAGAGCATCTGAATCGTCAGCGGCGCCAGCAGGCGCCAGCCACCGGCGCGGCCCGAGCGCGCACGGTGGGCGTCGTCCAGCCGCTTCCATTGCACAAAAAAATGCTCGGCAAAGCGCAGCATCAGCGCCACCTGCAGGGCCATTCGCTCGGGCCGCAGGCCCCAACGCGACAGCGGCGCCAGCAGGCGCTCCATCACCGCCAGCAGATCGGTGTGGCGGGTGGTGAGGGTCAGCATGGTACCCAGCGAGGCGGTGCACAGCAGGCGCAGGGCGCTGGTGATGCCCAGCAGCGGCTGCTGCCACAGCGCGTGAAAACCGGCGATCAGCACCGCCGCCACCAAGAGCGAGCGCATCACGCGCCAGGCCCCACGCGCCGCCGGGCCCAGCGACACGAGCAAGGCCGCGCACACCACGGTGCAGGCCACCAGGGCCTGCCAGGTCTGCAGCCAGAACAGGCCCGTGCCCAGCGCGGCCAGGGCCAGCAGCTTGGTGCCCGCGGGCACGCGGTGCAGCCAGGTGCGGTGTTCGCTGTAGAGGCTGTGCATGGGGTGTGTTCAGGCGGCGTCGGCCAGCGACAGTTGGTGCGCGGCCAGGCGGGCGGCCACGTCGGCCTCGTAGGCGGCGCACACCTCGGCACCCGGGCCGTCGGCGCGCACGCGGCCGCGCTCCAGCCAGAGCACGCGGCCGAAGTCGCGCACGTGGTCCAGCAAGTGGGTGGAGACGATCACGGTTTGCGCGGCCTGCGCGATCTCTTGGCGCAGCAGGGCCTGGCCGGGCAAATCGAGGCTGGCAAAGGGCTCGTCCAGCAGCAGCACCTGCGGCGCGCCAATCACCAGCGCCAGCCAGCACACGTGCTGGCGCTGGCCCTGGCTGAGGCTGCCGATGGCGCGCTCGGCCCAGGCCGAGAGGCCGCGCTGGGCCAGGAAGGCCCGCGCCTGCTCGCGCGCTTCGCGCCGGGGCAGGCCACGCGCACTCAGGCTGAAGGCCAGCTCTTCTTCCACCGTGGGAAAAATGATTTGCTCGTCGGGGTTCTGGAACATCAGCCCCACGGTGCCGGTGGCCAGCGAGCCCACGCCCTGCCCGGCCACGCGCACCGTGCCGGCGCGGGGTTCTTCCAACCCGCACAACAGGCGAAACAGGCTGCTCTTGCCGGCGCCGTTGTCGCCAATGAGCCCCACGCGGGGCTCGCGCAGCGACAGGCTGAGGTCTTGAAACACCGGCGTGGCGCCACGCACCAGCGTGACGCCTTGCAATTCAATGGCGGGGGAAGCGTTCAACTCGAATGGGCAGCAAGCGCCGCGGCGCGGCGGTGGCGGCGATTATGGCCGCCCGGGTTCAGCCATTCGGCGCAAATGCGCCCCCTGCCGGCAGTGCTTCAGCCCTGCGCCATGGCCAGGAAGCGGCTGCCCGCTTCGCGAATGCCCCACAGCAGTTCCACCCAGGTGGGGTGGTTGAGCAGGGGCTCGCCCTGCACGATGAGCCAGTAGCCCACGCCGTCCACCCAGAAGGGCACGAAGGCCATTTCGGGCAAGAGCATGTCGGGGTGGGCGTGAAAGGCCACGCAGCGTTGCGCGCCGCGCCAGCCGCGGCGGGCCTGGCGCTGGCCGAACTCGGTGAAGTCGGCGGCGGCGGCGCTGAGCACATCGGCCTGCTCGGGCGACACGCCGGTGCGGCCCAGGCAAAAGCCGCTGTCAGACGCCAGCACGGCGCGGCGCTCGCCCGAGAGCGAGGCGATGACGTGGGGCAGGAAGTCGTCCAGGCGCACGTCGGGCCCCTGGAGGGGGCGCGGCAGGGCCTCTACCCAGGCCTCGGCCAAGGCCTGGTCGAGCCAGGCCTGGCGGCGCTCGTCGGCCGCCAGCCAGGCCTCGCGGGCCATGGTCTGCCGCCCACCCAGCAGGGCTTGCAGGGCCTGGGCCAGGTCGTCTGGCTCGGGCTGGCCGAAGGCGCGCCAGGCACCGGGCGGGGTGAGCATGAGCCAGGTGGTGGCGGGGGGCGTGGTCATGGCGGTCATGGGGCAATGGCCTCGGCGTCTTCGTCGCGGCCGGCGAAGGGGTCGATGCTGTAGAGCAGCGCCTTCACCAGCAGGGCCACGTCGGGGCGGTGGCGGGCGTCCACGTCCATCACGCAAGGCGGGAGGCCGCGCGCGCCCAGGGCCTCGATCACGAGTTGGCGCGCCCCTCGGTTGCCGGCGTCGGTGTGGGTGATGCCCACCACCAGGGCGGTGCGGTCGATGAGATCGCGAAAGGCGGTGAGGTACACGTCCAGCTCGGCCACCGGGTCATCGGCGCGGGCGCTCAGCAGCAGCACCAGGCCCAGGGCGTTCTCGGTGAGGATGTCCCACATGAAGTCAAACCGGGCCTGGCCGGGCGCACCGTACAGCCGCACCTGGTCACCATTGCCCAGCTTCATGACGCCGTAGTCCATGGCCACGGTGGTGGTGGGCTTGAGCCGGCGCACCTCGTCTGAGGCGCGGGCGTCGGTGTTGAGCACCTCGATGTCGGACAGGGTCTGGATGGCGGTGGTCTTGCCGGCGCCCACGGGGCCGGCAAACACAATTTTGTAGGGCGTGCTCATGGCGGTCAGAACAGCTTTTGCAGCATGGCGCGAAAGAAGCCGCGATGGGGTGTCGGGCTATGGGGTTTGGGGGCACGCGGTGCGGGGCGGCGCTCGGCGCGGGCCTTGTGGCGCGCGCGGGGCGGCGTGTCCAACAGGCGCAGGCGGCCAGCGCCGCACAAGGTGGCCAGCAAGACAAAGCGGTCAATGGCGCCTGGGTCGGCCTCGGGGAAGGCCGCGCGCAGCGATGAGAGGGTCTGCGGCAGGCGCAGGCAAATGGCGGCGAATTGCAGGGCCAGGTCGTCCACGCCCGCGATGCGGGTGAAGCCGGGCATGCACACCAGGCGCAGCTCGGCATCGCGCGTGGGCGCGGGCAGGCCTTGGCCCAGGGAGTCGTTGGCCAGGCGCCAGAAGAAGGTGTCCAGGTTGTCGCGGGCGGTCATGTGGACCAGGCGGCGCTGGATATCGTCTTCGCTGTCCAGCGCGCGGGCGTTCATGGCGATGGCGGTGTGCCCTTGCTGGGCCAGCCGGGCCAGCACCTCGGGGCTGGTGTTGTGGGCCACCCAGCCCTGGCGGGGGTGCACGATGAGGGCCTGGTGCAGGGTGAGGCGAAGCTCGTGCGACTGCCCGGTGGCCAGCAAATCCAAGAGCTTGCCCAGCAGGGCGTGGCGCTGAAGTTCGGGGAACAAGGTGCGCACGGCCTGCAGGCTGGCGAAGACCGAGGGCATGGTCGGCGGTGGCGGCGCTGCTGTGTCGCGGGGCGATGGCGCGGCCAGCGCGGCCGGCGCCAGCGTGGGGGCGGGACTTCTGGCCTGGCCCAGGCCCAGGCTGTCCAGCGCCTCGCGCATGGCATCGCGCCCGTAGGGTTTGGCCAGGTAGGCCAGGCGCTGCGCGCCGTGCCGGCCAGTGGCGTGCACCTTGTCTTGCCACGTGGCGTTGCCTGGCGCCCCCAGCAGCAAGGCGTGCTGGCCGCCCAGGCACAAGAGCAGGTCGGCCTCGGCCTTGGGCGACCATTGGGCCAGGCCCATGGCGGCCAGGTCCACGATGCAGACATCGGCGCGCGGCAAGGCCAGGCCGGGGGTGGCGGGGGCCTGCACCACGTGGCAGCCCTTGAAGGCCATGCCCAGAAAAATCTTCAGCGCGGCGGCGTCGCGGGCCGGCAGGCCCGCCAGTGCGGCGATCATGGGTGGGGGTCTCCTTGCAGCAATTCGGTTTCCACCGCGCCCCAGCCTTCGGGCAGGCGGGCCTGGCGCTGGTACAAGGCGCGCCGCACCAGCATGAAGGCCAGGCGGTCGCGGCAGGTGAGGCAGTGGTGAAGAAAGTGGTCCATCCCGTCAAGGTCGTGGGCCTGCCAGGCGGCCAGGGCCTGCGCGGCCACGGCGCGCGACACATCGGGGCTGCAGCGCCGCGCCCGGGTGGACATGTCGGCCGATGGCACGGCCAGCAGGCTCCAGCGCGTGGCCAGGGGCGTGACGCGGGGCAAGGCGCGGGCGTGCACCCAGGGCTCGAAGCGACCGCGCAGCCACTCGTGCAGGCGAGGTGCGGCCAGCGCCAGCGCGCGGCGCTTGAGGGCTGCACCCTCGGCACCGAAGGCCACGAACACGTCGGCCAGGGCGCCTTGCACCGGCTCTGCGCCGTCCAGCGCCAGGCAGGCTTGCAGGCGGCCCAGGTGCGCGGTCTCGTCGTGCGGGCTCAGTCGCAGGGCGCGGGCAAAACCGCGTGCCAGGTGGCGGGCCTGCTCACGCGCGGCCAAGGCATCGGGCCCCATGGCGGTGCTGCTCAGTCGAGCAGGGTGTCCATGAGGTCGATCATGAACTCGGCGTCTTCTTGCAACAGGGCCTCGAAGCCGGCGGGCATGCCCAGGGCTTCCAGCACGGCCTGGCCGGGTGCGTCGGTGTGCAGCTCCAGAAGGGCTTTGCGCACGGCGGGCAGGGCCGCGTCCAGGCGCGGGTGGGCCAGCACCACGTGGCTCAGGGTGTGAATGGCGCTTTCCACCAGGGGCCGAATCTGGGTGCGCGTGATGCGCGAGAGCGAGGCAAAGGCATCGGCCAGGAAGAAGGCCACGTCGGCCTCTTGCTTGATGAGCAGGCGCGCGGCGGCCTGGTAGCTGTCCACCACCTGCCATTGCGCGTCGGCCTCGCCAATGTCGGCCGGCTCCAGCAGGCGCAGGCCCAGCAGCTTCACGTCCTGGTTGTGGGTGAGCGCGATGCGGCAGCCGGGCTTGAGGTCTTCCACTGTCTGCAGGGGCGAGTCGGTGGCGCAGGCCATCACCATCTCGTCGAAGCGGTCCAGGGGGCGCGCCAGCGGCACGTAGCCGAGTTGGCGCACCAGGTGGGCGGCATCGAAGGGGTTGGCGTAGATCAGGTCCACCTGGGCATCAGCCAGCAAGGCGGATTGCTCGGCCGCGTTGGCCGGGGTGAGCAGGTGCAGTTGAATGCCGGCGCGCTTTTGCAGCGCGGTGTTGAGCATGTGCCAGCCCGCAAATCGCTCGGGCGCGAAGTCGGGGGCCACCAGAAAGGTAAAAGTCACGGCGCGGGTCTCTTGATGGGCGGGGGTCAGGGCTGGGCGGCTTCTTGCGCGCGCCATTGCTGGTACTGGGCCTCGGCCTCGGCCACGCGGCGGCGCGAGGGTTTGCGGCGCACCGAGGTGTAGCCGGTGGCCTGGCCGTGGCGCACGTTGGGAATCACGGTGGCATAGACCCAGTAGAAGCTGCCGTCCTTGCACAGGTTCTTCACGTAGCCGTGCCACTTCTCGCCGCGCTGCACGGTGTCCCACAAATCCTTGAAGGCCGCGCGCGGCATGTCGGGGTGGCGCAGCACGTGCTGCGGCGCGCCGATCAGCTCGGCGCGCTCGTAGCCGCTCATCTCCACGAAGGCCTCGTTAGCGTGGGTGATGACGCCTTGCAGGTCGGTGCGCGAGACGATCAGGCGGCCTTCGGGAAAGGGGCGTTCCACGTCGGTGCAATACACGCGGCGCGTGCTGCCGTCGCTGTGGCGAAGCTGGGCTTCGCGGGCGCCGGGGGCCGAGGGAGGGGTCATGTCAGGCAATGCCATGGCCCGCGCCTCAGATGAGCTGCGAGAGCGTTTCGGCCGCTCGCTTGATGTCCAGAAAAATCAGGCCGAGCTTGGCGTTGGGCTTGGCCAGCACGGTGAGCACGGCCTCGGGGCCGGCCGAGCTCATGATGACGTAGCCGCGCTCGCCCTGAATGAGCACGCGATTCAATTGCCCGCGCGCCAGTTCGCGCGCGGTGCGGTCGCCCAGCGCGAGCAAGGCGGCGGACATGGCGCCGATGCGGTCTTCGTCGGTGCCATTGGGCAGGGCCGATGCGATCATCAGGCCGTCGGTGGAGATCAGGGCGGAGGCCTCAATGTCGGCGGTGGAGCCGTTGAGTTCCCCCAGCGCCTGCTGAAGCATGTCGGTGCGCAAGAGAGTTCCTTGGGGATGGGTGATGGGCCTGGGCGCTGGGGCCGGCCGCGGGCCAGACAGGTGCTGGCGGTCTGCGATCGGGGGCATTGGACCGACACACGGGTTTCACACAATTGACTTGTGTCAAACACACAAAACATCCCACCCTGAGCGGCGCGCGGGGCAAGCCCGGCGGTTGCCACCGTCCCCCACACGGGCGACACCACCTGGGCTGCCCGCTACCCAAAAAAGAGCCCGGGGATCGCTGCCGATCACCGGGCTTGGCCAAGACCCTTGGCGAGAGAAGAAACCGTGGCGGGCGGCGCTCAGGCCCCCAGCGTGTCGTTGAGGATGTTGGTGGCCCAGGCCATGGCGTAGATGCCCTCGATCACGCTGGGCTCGGCCGACAGGCCGCCCGCGCCTGGCACCGGCAGCATGGTTTTCTTGACGGCGTCGTAGCGGTGCACCGAGGCCACGTGGATCACGTCGGTCTGCGAGACGAAGCTGTAGCAGGTGTTGGCGATGATGGGGTCGGACGGCAGCTCAATGCCACGCAGCCGCGCCGTGATGGCACCGGCGCACACCTTGGCCTGCTGGTTGGCCATGTGGCCTGACTTGGGCATGCCCGGTGCCGCGGCGATCGAGTCGCCCAGCACGTGGATGCCTGCCACGGCGGTGGACTCGTAGCTGAGAAAGTCCACCTCGCACCAGCGGTTGCCCGCGTTGGCCAGGCCGGCATTGCGCGCCACCTCGCCCGCGCGCTGCGGCGGAATCACATTGAGCACCTGCGCCTTCACCTCGCCCTGCATGTCAAAGCGCAAGGTGCCGCCCGCGGCGTCCACCGACTTAAGGTCGGCGCTGGGCACGTACTCGATGAGGCCCGCATAGCGCTTCTTCCACACCGCCTCGAACAAGCCCTTCTTGGCCTGGATCTCGGGGTTGGCGTCAAACACCAGCAGCTTGCCCTTGGGCTTGCGCGTCTGCAGGTAGTGGGCGATCAGGCTGGCGCGCTCGTACGGCCCCGGCGGGCAGCGGTACGGCACTTTGGGAATGGTCATGGCCACCACGCCGTTCTCGGGCATGGCCTGCAACTGGTCGCGCAGCATCTGCGTTTGCGGGCCGGCCTTCCAGGCGTGCGGCACGCGGGCCTGCTGCTCGGCGGTCTGCAGGCCTTCGATGCCGTCGTACACGTAGTCCACCCCGGGCGAGACGATGAGGTGGTCGTAGGGCACACGTTCCTTGCCCACGCGCACCTCGCGCGCCACCGGGTCAATGGCCTCGGCGCGGCCGCGCACCCAGCGCAGGCCGTGGCGCGACACGAAGCGGTCATAGGGGCGAGAGATGTCGCGCAACTGCAGGCCACCGTGCACCACGCGGTTGCTCATGGGGCACATCACGAAGGTGTCGGCCGGCTCGATCAGGGTGATGGACAGGTCGGGGTTGAACTGCCGCAGGTAGCGCGCGGCCGTGGCCCCGCCAAAGCCACCACCGATCACCACCACGCGGCGCGGCGCCTGGGCACCCACCCAGGGGGCACCGGCCATGGCGGCAGCGCCCGCCCCTGCTTTCAACAATTGCCGTCTTTGCATGCTGGGGCCCGTCATTTGAGGCTGGCGAAATGGTCGGCGATGCGGGAAAGCTCCTCATCGCTGTAGCCCTTGGCGTGCTGGTGCATCACCGTGGCGGGGAGCTTGCCGTTCTTGTAGCCCAGCAGCTTGTTGTAGAGCTCTTGCGCGGGCTTGCCGCCAATGGCCAGGCCCGTGCCCACGGCCTTGCCGCCGGGCCCATGGCACGACATGCAACTGCTGGCCCACAACTGCACCTGGAAATCGCTTGGCTTCGGTGCCTGGGCGTGAGCTGCCGCGCCTGCCAGCACCCACCCAGCCGCCACCCACTGCACCGCACGCGCCCAGGCTGAGCGCTTCACACGTACCGGCATTGCCTTGCCTCCACTCTTCTACTATTGAATAAGGAGCAATCATCTTGCACGCAATGCTTTTATGGTCAATGGCATCGGGACCAAGCGGCAAATTCGCGGCCTGAGCGGTCGGGCCGCCCACCCTGGCTGGCAGGCCGGGACCGCCCTGCCCCGTACACTTCGGGCCATGGAACTCAAGATCGTCGTTTACTCCAAGTCCGCCTGCCCGCAATGCGAGTCGGCGAAGATGCTGCTCAAGTCCCGCTCGCTGGACTTTGAGGAAATCAAGATCGATGACGAGGCCGAGCGCCTGGCCTTCTACGCCAAGTGCGGCCCCTCGGTGCGGCAGATGCCGCAGATCTTCATCAACGACCAGCGCGTGGGTGGCCTGGCCGGCCTGCAGGCCGCGCTGGCCCAGATCGGGCGCTGAACCAGCCCGGCCGCCGGCGCTCAGTCGGCGGCGCCGTCTTGTGGCTTGAGCGGCGGCGGCAAGTCGTCGCCCGAATGGCGCCGCCGGAACAGCGCGGCGCGCGCCAGCACGATGGTGGTCACCGGCGCGGTGATCGACAGCACGATGATGATCAGCCACACGTGCAGGGCCAGGCCATCGCCCCGGGTGCTGAAGTAGGCAATCGACGCAAACGTCACCAGCCACGCGGCCAACGTAGAGGCCAGCGCCGGCGCGTGCATGCGCGAGAAAAAGTCGGGCAGGCGCCACAGGCCCAGCGCGGCCACCAGCACCACCACGCCACTGGCCAGCAGCAGCAAGGCGGTGATGGCTTCGCCCACCGAAGGCAAAGGGGTGAACAGGTTCATTCGATCACCTCGCCGCGCAGCAGAAACTTGGCCAGCGCCACCGAGGACACGAAGCCGAACAGCACCATCAGCAAGGCGCCCTCGAAGTACATGGCGCTGTCGTAGCGGATGGCCAGCGCCAGCATGATGAGCATGCCCACCACGTAGAGAAAGTCGAGCGCCAGCACCCGGTCTTGCGCGGTGGGGCCGCGCATGAGCCGCGCCAGCCCGATGCCCATGGCCAGCACGTAGAGCATGAGGGTGATGGTGACGGCCAGCGAGAGCAGCGGGCTCATTCAAAAATCTCCTTCAGGGGGTGCTCGTAGTCGGCCTTGAAGTGGGCGATGAAGGCCGCCTCGTCGTCCAGGTCAAACACGTGCACCAGCAGCGAACTGCGGTCGGGCGCCAGCTCGGACCACACCGTGCCGGGAATCACGGCCGAGATCATGGCAAGCGAGGCCAGGGCGTGGGCGTCGCGCAGTTCCAGCGGCACCACCACGAAGGTGCCGCGCGGCGGCTGGCGGCGCGCGCGCAGCACGCCGCGCGCCACCTCGATGGCCGAGCGCACCACGTCGCGCCCCACGCGCAAGATCAGCAGCAGCAACACGCCCCAGCGCCGCAAGGGGCCGGGCGTGGGCCGCAGCGGCGCCATCAGCAGCGGCATGACCACGGCCACCAGCAGGCCCAGCAGCAACTGCCCGGGGCTGGTGCTGCGCACCAGCAGCAGCCAGCCCAGGAACAGGCCCAGCGAGAGCCAGGGGGAAGGCAGCCAGCGCTTCATGGCAGCACCCCCGGCACCTGGGCGGGCGTGGGGTTGGGCACGGGCAGGGTGTCCATCACGGCGTCGATGTAGCGGTTGGGCGTGTGCAGGGCCTCGGCCGTGGCGCGGGTGTAGCCCAGCACCGCCTCGGCCTGCCAGACCATGGCCAGCAAGGCCATGAGCAGCCCGGCGATGGGCAGGGTCTCCACCACGCGCAGGCGCGGCGCGGGCCGGTCTTGCGTGGTCCAGAAGTGGCGAATGCCGGCGCGCATGAGCGCCATGGCCGCCAACAGGCCCGACGCAATGAGCAGGCCGAACAAGGCCCAGGCGGGGCGGGTCTGCAAATCCAGCAAGGCGGTGAGCATGGCCACCTTGCCCACAAAACCCGACAGCGGCGGCAGACCCGCCACCACCAGGGCGCACACGGTGAAGCCCACGCCCAGGAAGGCCAGCGCCGCGGGAATGGCGCGGCCGATGAGCACCTCTTCTTCGTCGTCCAGGTTGGTGCCGGGCAGGGGCTCGGCGTCCAGGAAGGCGGGCAAGGCGCCGTTGCCGTCGTCCAGGTCGGGGCGGTCTTCTTCGACCTGTCGCGCCCGGTCGAGCAGCTCCACCAGCAGGAACAGGGCGCAGCCCGCCAGGGTGGAACTGGCCAGGTAGAACAGCGCGCCGGCGCTGAGCTGCGGGGCATCGAAACCGATGGCCGCGATCACCGTGCCGGACGAGGCGATCACGCTGTAGCCGGCCAAGCGCGCCACCTGCTGCGAGGCCAGCATGCCCACGGTGCCGAAGGCCAGCGTGGCCAGGCCCCCCCACACCAGCACGTCACCACCGAAACCCGCCGAGGCCCCGGCGCTGGCGGGAAAGCACAGGGTCCACAGCCGCAGGATGGCGTACACGCCCACCTTGGTGAGGATGGCGAACACCGCCGCCGCCGGCGCGCTGGCCGCTGCGTAGGCCGGGGGCAGCCAGAAATTCAGCGGCCACAGCGCGGCCTTGGCCAGGAAGGCAATGGCCAAAATGGCCGCACCCGCGTGCAGCAGGCCGCGGTCGCTGGTCGGCACCATCGAGAGCTTTTGCGCGATGTCGGCCATGTTGAGCGTGCCGGTCACGCCGTAGAGCACGGCCACGCCAATCAGGAACAGCAGCGAGGCCACCAGGTTGATGGCGATGTAGTGCAGGCCCGCGCGCACCCGCGCCGCGCCGCCGCCGTGCAGCAGCAGGCCGTAGCTGGCGGCCAGCAGCACCTCGAAGAACACGAACAGGTTGAACAGGTCGGCCGTGAGGAAGGCGCCGTACAGGCCCATGAGCTGCAACTGGAACAGCACATGGAAGTACACGCCCGCGTGCTGCCAGCGCGCCAGCGCGTACAGCAGCCCGGCCAGGCCCACGGCGCCGGCGAGCACCGCCATGAGGGCCGAGAGCCGGTCGGCCACCAGCACGATGCCGTAGGGCACGGGCCAGTTGCCCGGCAGGTACACGCCAAAGGCGGCCGGGCCTTCGGCCTGCACGCGCAGCAGCAGCATCACCGCCAGCACCAGGCCAGTGGTGGTGGACAAGGTGTTGACCACGGCCTTCAGGCCACGCCGGCCCTCGCCGAACATGAGCATCAGCGCGGCGGTGGCCAGGGGCAGCAGCACCGGGGCCACGATCAGGTGATCCACGGTGCCCGTCATCCGCGCGGCTCCTGTCCGTCCACGTGGTCACCGCCCGAGAGGCCCCGCAAGGCCAGCAGCACCACCAGGAACAGCGCGGTGGTGGCAAAGCCAATGACGATGGCCGTGAGCACCAGCGACTGCGGCAGCGGGTCGGTGTAGTTCACCAGGTCGGCCGCCTGGCCGGCGCGCACGATGGGCTCGGCGTCCACCGAGAGGCTGCCTACGCTGAAGATGAACAGGTTGATCGCGTACGACAGCAGCGACAGGCCAATGAGCACCTGAAACGTGCGGGGGCGCAGCAGCAGCCACACGCCGGCACCGGCCATGACGCCAATGGCGATGGAGACGATCACTTCCATCAGCGCAACTCCTTGTGGTCTTCTTGAGCCTCGGGCTCGTCGGTGTTGTCCTCCAGCACCACCACCTGGCGCCGGCGCGCGCGCAGCGACTGGTGGGCAATGGCGGTGAGCAGCAGCAGGGTGGAGCCCACCACCACCGCGAACACCCCCAGGTCAAAGATGGCGGCCGTGGGCAGGTGCACCTCGCCCACCAGGGGCCAGGTGACGTGCGCGGTGTGGGTGGTGAGGAAGGGGTAGCCCAGCACCAGCGAGCCCAGGCCGGTGGCCAGGGCCAGCAGCAGGCCAAAGGCAATCCAGCGCGGGGGCAGCAGGTACATGCGCGCCTCCACCCAGCGGGTGCCGCTCACCATGTATTGCGCGATGAAGGCAATGGCCACCACCAGGCCGGCCACGAAGCCGCCGCCCGGCTCGTTGTGGCCGCGCATGAACAGGTGAAACGCGAACACGGCGGCCACCGGCAGCAGCAGGCGCACCAGCACGGCGGGCACGTCGAGGTAACGCTGGGGCGTGTCGCCCTCGCCGTCGGCGCGGGTGACGAGGTCACCGTCAGAGCCCAGGGGCACCAGTTGCTGCTGCGTGGGCTGGTCGATCACCTCTTGCGGCGGGCGGAAGCGCCGCAGCAGCGCGTACACCGTGATGCCCACGATGCCCAGCACCGTGATCTCGCCCAGCGTGTCGAAGGCGCGGAAATCGACCAGCATCACGTTGACGATGTTGGTGCCGCCACCCAGGGGCAGCGCGTGCTCGATGAAGTACGGCGAAATCGACAGCGGCGCCTTGCGGGTGAGCAGCGCGTACGACAGCGCGGCCAGCCCACCACCGATGAGCACCGCCACCAGCAGGTCGCGGCGGCGGCGCAGCCAGGCGCGCAGCGTGCGGGCCTGGTCGTCGTCCTGCTCAAGCCGCTTGGGCATCCAGCGCAGGCCCAGCAGGAACAGCACCATGGTCACCACCTCCACCGCCAGTTGGGTGAGCGCCAGGTCGGGCGCCGAGAACCAGGCGAAGGTGATGCACAGCGCCAGGCCCACCACGCTGAGCATGATGAGCGCGGCCAGCCGGTGGAACTTGGCCTGCCAGGCCGCGCCAATGGCGCAGGCACCGGCCACCGCCCACAGCAGCGCGAACTCGGGCGTGGCCGGCACGCGCGCGCGGTCGCCCCAGGTGAGCGGCACGATGAGCGACGAGGCCAGCCCCGCCAGCCCGGCGATCACCACCAGCACCAGCAACTGTGACTGCAGCCGGCGCGTGCCGGCCACGCGCAGCACGCGCCGCGCCAGGTCGGTGAGGGCCGCCAGCAAGCCCTCGAACAGGCGCTTGCCATTGAGCCAGCGCAGGCCCGGGGCCCAGCGCGCGCGGCGCTGCTTGAAGCGCGCACCAAACAGCAGGTAAACGACCACGCCACCGGCGGTGGCCAGCAGGCTCATGATCAGCGGGGCATTGAAGCCGTGCCACAGCGCCAGGCTGTAGCTGGGCAGCACGCCGCCCACCACCGGCTGCGCGGCCAGGGCCAGCACCGGCCCGATGGACCAGGCCGGCAGCGTGCCCACCACGATGCAGGCCAGCACCAGCAGCTCCACCGGCACGCGCATCCAGTGCACCGGCTCGTGCGGCTGGCGCGGGCAGTCGGGCGGCGCGCCGAAGAACACGTCGTGCCCGAAGCGCAGCGAGTACACCACCGCGAACACACCGGCCAGCGTGGCCAGGGCCGGCAAGCCGTGTTCGATGAGCGGGCTGGCGCTGACGAACACGGTCTCGGCGAAGAACATCTCTTTCGACAAAAAGCCGTTGAGCAGCGGCACGCCGGCCATGGCACCGCAGGCCACGATGGCCAGCGTGCCGGTGATGGGCATGGAGCGGAACAGGCCATCGAGGCGGCGCATGTCGCGCGTGCCAGTCTCGTGGTCAATGATGCCCACCGACATGAACAACGAGGCCTTGAAGGTGGCGTGGTTCATCATGTGGAACACCGCCGCCACCGCCGCCAGCGGGCTGTTCAGGCCCAGCAGCAAGGTGATGAGTCCCAGGTGGCTGATGGTGGAATACGCCAGCAGGCCCTTCAGGTCGTTCTGGAACATGGCGGCATAAGCGCCCAGCAGCAGGGTGGTCAGGCCCGCGCCGCCGACGATCCAGAACCAGGCGTCGGTGCCCGAGAGCACCGGCCACAGCCGCGCCAGCAGAAACACACCGGCCTTGACCATGGTGGCCGAGTGCAGGTAGGCCGACACCGGCGTGGGCGCGGCCATGGCGTGTGGCAACCAGAAATGAAACGGAAACTGGGCACTCTTGGTGAGGGCCCCCAGCAAGATCAACCCCAAGGCCAGCGGGTAGAGGGGGTGTGCCCTCACCTGCTGGCCCGAGTCCAGCACGGCCTGCAACTCCAGGCTGCCGACCATGTGGCCCAGCAGCAGCACGCCACCCAGCAGGGCCAGGCCCCCGGTGGCGGTCACGGTGAAGGCCATGCGGGCGCCGCGCCGCGCGTCCTTGCGGTGCGTCCAGTAGCCGATCAGCAAAAACGAGAACACGCTGGTGAGTTCCCAGAACACCACCAACTGCACCAGGTTGCCCGAGAGCACCACGCCCAGCATGGCGCCCATGAAACCCAGCAGCAGTGAATAGAAACGCGCCGCCGGGTCTTCGGGCGAGAGGTAGTAGCGCGCGTACACGATCACCAGCAGGCCCATGCCACTGACCAGCATGCCGAACATCCAGGCAAAGCCGTCAATGCGCACGCTCAGGTTCATGCCCAGGCTGGGCAGCCAGGCCAACTGCTCGGCCACCACCTGCCCGGCCGCCACCTGCGGGTACATCAAGCCCAGGGGCACCGCCACGGCCAAGGCCACCGCCGCCGCCCAGAGCGACTCCAGGTTGCGGGCGTTGGTGGGCAGCAGCGCGGCGACCGCGCTGCCGACAAAGGGCAGCAGTAACAGCAGGAAAAGGGACATCAAACCAAGTGTAGAGGACACTCCCCACGGTACCGGCAGCGGGCGTGGGGCAGGGACAGGCTGGCGAGGCCAGCTTTAAGGCGAGCCAGGAATGGCCGCCAAGTTCCCGAGAATTTCGATGTCGTGCATCGGCCCCGGCAGCGGGGCCAATGCCCGGGCCAACGCCCGGGTCATTGCCCGGTCAAAGCGGGTCGGCCAGCGCCTTGCTCAAGGCGGCGATGTGCTGGGCCGTGGGCACCATGGGCTTCATGCCGTCTTCTTCGGCGGTGGCGGCCTCGTGGGCGCGGATGGCGTTGACCATGTCGTACTGGCTCTCCCAGTGCAGGGTCTTGCCCTCGGGGCAAAGGTCGCGCAGGGTGCCGAACCAGTAGTAGCCGTCTTCACCACCAAAGAGTTTGTCGATGCCGCCGGCATCGCCGGAAGACAGGCCGTGGGCGGCGAGGATTTGCTTGAGCTTGTGGTGGGAGACGGAGTAGCGCATGAAGTAGGTGCCAACAAAAACAAAACGGCCGGGCCTGCGTGAGCGGCCCGGCCTGCGGGGTCGGCGATTTTACTGAACGGCCCGCGGGGTTCAGGCTCTCTTCGGCGCCCAGGCGTTCACCATGGCCACCAGCGACAGCATCACCGGCACCTCCACCAGCACGCCCACCACCGTGGCCAGCGCCGCGCCCGAGTTCAGGCCGAACAGCGAGATGGCCACGGCCACCGCCAACTCAAAGAAGTTGGACGTGCCGATCAGGCAGGCCGGGCCGGCCACGTCGTGCGGCAGCTTCATGAGCCGCGCGCCCCACCAGCCAATGAAAAAGATGCCGTAGGTCTGCAACAAGAGCGGCACGGCGATCAAGGCAATGATGGCCGGCTGCGCCACGATGGTGCCGGCCTGAAAACCGAAGAGCAGCACCACGGTGGCGATCAGGCCCGCGATGGACCAGGGCTTCAGCCGCGCGGTGAAGGCCGCCAGCGCGGCCTCGGAATGGCGCAGCAGCGCATGGCGCGTGGCCACGCCGGCCAGCAGCGGCAGCACCACGTACAGCACGGTGGACAGCAGCAGGGTTTCCCAGGGCACGGTGACGTCGGTCACGCCCAGCAGAAAGGCGGCGATGGGCGCGAAGGCCACCACCATGATCAGGTCGTTCACCGACACCTGCACCAGCGTGTAGTTGGGGTCGCCTTTGACGAGCTGGCTCCACACGAACACCATGGCCGTGCACGGCGCCACGCCCAGCAAAATCATGCCGGCGATGTACTCGCTGGCCGATGCCGGGTCCACCCAGGGCGCGAACAGGTACTGGAAGAACAGCACACCCAGCGCGGCCATGGTGAAGGGCTTGATGAGCCAGTTGATCACCACCGTGAGCACCAGGCCCTGCGGGCGCTTGCCCACGTCCTTCACGGCGCCCCAGTCGATCTGGATCATCATCGGGTAGATCATGATCCAGATGAACACGGCCACCACCACGTTCACCTGGGCCAACTCCAGCGCGGCGATGGCCTGGAACAGGCCCGGCGAGGCCAGGCCCAGGCCCACGCCAGCGGCAATGCCCAGCGCCACCCAGAGGGTGAGGTAGCGTTCAAACACGCCCATCACGCACCGCCTTCCGTGGCTTCTTTCGCCAGGCGGCGTGCCTGGTCTTGCAGGCCCAGGCGGTCCAAGGCTGAGGCGGGCAGGCTCACCAGCAGTTCCAGGCGGCGGCCAATCAGGTGCAAGGTGCGGCGAAAGGCCTCGCGGCGCTCGTCGTCGCTGCCCTGCACTTCTGATGGGTCGGCGTAACCCCAGTGCGCCGTGGCCGGCTGGCCGGGCCAGTAGGGGCACACCTCACCGGCGGCGTTGTCGCACACGGTGATCACCAGGTCCATGTGCGGCGCGCCGGGGGCGGCGAACTCGTCCCAGCTCTTGCTGCGCAGGCCGTCGGTGGACACGCCGGCATGGGCCAGCGCCTCCAGCGCCAAGGGGTTGGGCCGCTGGTTCTCGCGTGGGCTGCTGCCGGCCGAGAAGGCCTGAAAGCGGCCGCGGCCGAGGTGGTTCAGCAAGGCCTCGGCCAGGATGCTGCGGGCGGAGTTGTGCGTGCACAGAAACAGCACGTTCAGGGGGCGTTGGGGTTCGGACATGGTGGCTATTCAGCAGCAGGACTTGGTGGAGGTGGAGGTGGAGGCAGGGCCACAGCAACCCGTGGCGGCAGGAGCGGCGGGCTTGGGCGCGCAGCAGGCAGCGCCGGCCGAGGGCTCGCGCTCGTTGAACACGGGAATGTTCGCCAGCGTGTGAAAGTGCTCCCAGGCAATGCCTTGCGGGTCGGTGACCCAGTGCTTGTCGCTGCGGGCGTAGCAGCAGGTGGTCTCGCCTTCGTCGAGCAGGGCCATGTCGGCCGCCTCGGCGCGGGCCTTCAGGGTGCCCAGTTCCTCGGCCTCGTCCACCTGAAAACCCAGGTGGTCAACACCGGGCTGCTCGCCGCGGGTGGAGATGGCGAAGTTCAGGCGCGGGTCGTCCAGCATCCACTTGGCGTAGTCGGCCTCCAGGCGCACCGGCTCGGCCGCGAACAGCTTGGAATAGAAGGCCACGCTCTGGGCCAGGTCACGCACGTGAAGGTGCACATGGAAGCGTTTCATGGGGAATCTCCTGGTTCAGCAGCGGCAGGCCGCCGCTTCGGTGGTGACACAGGCTGCGCCCTCGCAGCAGTTGTCGGTGAGGTAGGTCAGCAGCGCGGTCATGGTGTCGAACGCGGCGCGGTAAACGAGGTAGCGGCCCTGGCGCTCCTGGGTGATGAGCCCGGCCTGCGCCAGCTCTTTCAGGTGGAAAGACAAGGCCGTGGGGGCCACGCCCAGTTGCTCGGCCAGCACGCCGGGGGTGAGGCCATGCGGCCCCGCCACCACCAAGGCACGGAACACGCGCAGGCGCACGGCCTGGGCCAGCGCGGCGAGGGAACGGACGACGTCGTTTTCTTGCATGGGCGCAACTATACAACATTTTTTGAATTATTGAATTGAAAACCATCACAGGGCCACGGCAGCCAAGGCGGCAGCCGGATAATCCCGCGGCGCAGGAGCCCCCCCGACATGAACCGCTTGCAAACCGAAACCCACCGCCTCTACCCCCCAACCCCATCGGGCGGCCAAGCCGATGGCACCACCCGCCACGCCGTGCTGCAGGCCAACTGCCCGCCCGGCTGGCCGGCGCTGCGCGCGGTGTGGGAAGGCGTGCAGGCCGACCTCGGCTGGCCCGCGCCCGGCATCGCGGTGAACGGCCGCGACGCCTACCAACTCTGGTTTTCCTTCGCCCAGCCGCTACCGCTGGCCCAGGCCCAAGGCTTGTTGCGTGCGCTGCTCAAGCGCTTCCTGCCCGATGCCGACCCACGCCGCCTGCGCGTGCTGCCCGACGCCGACACCCCACTGCCCACGCCGCCGCAAGCCCAGCCCTCGGGCAACTGGTCGGCCTTCGTGAGCCCCGACCTGGCGGCGGTGTTCGGCGACGAACCCGTGCTGGACATTCCCCCCGGCGACGAGGCCCAGGCCGAGCTGCTGGCGCGCCTGCGCAGCGTGCCGGCCGAGGCGGTGGCGGATGCTCTGCAAGGCCTGGCGCCACCGCCGTCATCGCTGTCACCGCCACCTGCGCCACCGGCAGTCGGGACCAAGACCGAGTGGCAGACCCCGCGCGACTTCCTGATGCGGGTGATGAACGACCCCGCCACCCCGCTGGCCCTGCGCATCGAAGCGGCCAAGGCCTTGCTGGCGCACGGATCCGACTGAGGGCTCAATCCTCCAGCGGCTCGTGGTGGGCCGAGGCGCCGCGTTTCCAGTAGGCGGCCACGCGCATGGCGTGGCGGTCGATGCCTTTTTCTTCCACCAGCAAGCGGCGCAAGGCGGCCATTTCGCTGGCCTCGCCAGCGGCCCAGGCATAGCCCTCGCCGGGGGGCAGGCCCAGGGCCCGCACGGCGGCACGGGTCTGCGTGGCGTTGGCCGTCCAGGTCAGGTCCAGGCGGGCGGCGCTGGCCAGTGCACGCCGATCGGCCGGGTCGTTGAGTTGCACCACCACGCTCACGCGGGTGGTGCTGGGCAGTTCGTCAAGGCGGCGGTGTATGGCCGGCAACGCGCTTTCGTCGCCCACCAGCAGGTGCCAATCGAAATCGGTGGGCACGATGAACGAACCGCGCGGCCCGGCCACGGTGAGGCGCTGCCCCACCTGCGCCTGCGCCGCCCACTGGGCCACCGGGCCGGTGTGCTGCACGGCGAACTCGATGTCGAGCTCGCGCGCGGCGGCGTCAAAGCGCCGGGGCGTGAAGTCGCGGCGCACGGGCTCGGGCCCGTCGGCGTCAAGCAAGACCTTGAGGTGATCGTCGAACGAGGCGCTGACGAAATCGGCCAGGTCGTCACCGGTAAAGGTGAGGCGGCGGAAATGGGGGCTGATGGTGTGCACGCGGGCGAGCACCAGCTCGCGGCGCTTGATCTCGTGGCGCACGCGCTGCACGCGGCTGGCCACCGGGGAACTGCTCATGTGACGGGTCTCTTGATGGTTGACAATGTCTCCTTATCGTCGGCGATTCAATGGACAATGTCAACCAAATGAGCAACAAGACCCCACCCGATGTGTTCGAGGCCATTCACACCCTCATGCACCAGCACCGCGCCTTGCAGCACCGCGCCCTGCGCGACAGCGGCCAGGCGGTCACGCCGCTGGAGAGCCGGGTGCTGGGCTTCTTCGGGCGCCACCCGGGCGCCACGCAAAGCGAGCTGGCCGAGCACAGCGGGCGCGACAAGGCGCAATTGGCCCGGCTCATCAAGGGCCTGAGAGACCGTGGCCTGCTGCTGGCCGAGGCCGACCCGAAAGACGGACGCCAGTGGCGCCTGCAACTGAGCCCCGAAGGCCAGGCCATTCGCCGCGCGGTGCAACAGCAAGCCCGCCAGATCGGCCAGCGGGCCTTGGCGGGCCTGAACGACAAAGAGCAGGCCCAGTTGCTGGACCTGCTCTTGCGCTTGAGCGACAGCCTGCAGGCCGCCGACTGAGGCCCTGGCGAGCCCGGGCGCTCAGGGTTCGATCAGGGCTCGATCACCACGATGTTGTAGGGACGCGCGCCCACGTAGTAGGGGCTGCCGTTGCCGCTGCTGAGCGAGCCGTCAATGGGGCTGATGTTGGCCATCTGCACGGTGATGACAATGCCATCGCTGGCGAATAGGCGCGTGGCGGCGGCGTTGGTGGTGACATGGTTGAGGACGCCTGCGAGGTAAAAGCCCGGTTGCTCGGTGATGGCGCCGGTGGTGGTGTCGATGGTGTAGCGCACCACGCCACGATCGGTGGACAGGTAGCCAACGGTGCCCGAACTGTTGAAGGCCATGGACTTCCAGCTCCAGCTGCCATTGCTGGTGGTGTAGCCACCGGGATTAAGGTTGGTGAGCGCGCCCGTGGCCGGGTCGATGCGGTACACGTTCAGCCGGGCCTGGCTGCCGACGGCGAACAAAAAGTCGCCCGAGGGGTGAACCGCAATGCCGGAGGCGTAAACACCGGCCATTGGGTAGGACGGCACGGCCAGCGGCGAGAGCGCACCAGTCACCGGATCAATCGCGAAGGCCTGCACCAGCGAGTCGTTCTGGTTGATCACGTAGGCAAAGGTGCTCTGCGGGGTGAAGGCGATCTTGGTGGGCAGGTTGCCGGCGGCGAAGGGGCTGCCGGGCATGGGCGTGAGCGCGCCGGTGGTCTGGTCGATGGTGTAGCCCGAGACCGAGGCGCCGTTGGCGTTGGTCACGTAAGCGAACTTGCCGTTGGGGCTCACCTCCACCGAGGTGGGCGTGGTGCCAGTGGCAAAGGGGCTGCCGGCCACGGCCGTGAGCGCGCCGGTGCTGGCGTTCACCGTGTAGGCAGACACCGTGTTCGTGCCCTGGTTGGACGTGTACAGGAAGGTGCGCGCCGGGTTGGTGGCCACCCAGCGGTTGTCGGTGCCGGCGGCCCAGGGAGAGCCAGGAATGCTGCCGAGGGCACCCGTGGTGCGGTTCAGGCTGTAGCCCAGCACGCGGTTGCTGCCGTAATCGGGCACGTAGAACCAAGTGATCGCGGGCACGGTGCAGCTCACTGCCACCGAACTCACGTTGGCGGAAAGGTTGCTGCCCGAGCCGCTGGACACGGTGCAGCTCACTGCCACCGAACTCACGTTGGCGGAAAGGTTGCTGCCCGAGCCGCTGGACACGGTGCAGGTGCCGCCCGCGGGCTGGGTGCCCACGGTCACGCTGTAGCTGCCGCCATGGGCCACCGGCGTGGCGAAAGTGAAGGCGCCGTTGGCGTTCACGGTGAGGGCGTCGCCGCCGTTGTTGCGCAGCGTCACCTGGGTGCCGCCCGGCAGGCCACTGACCGCGCCGCCGATGGTGTACGAGTTGGTGGAACAGCTCACGTTGGCATTGGCCACGTTGGCCGACACGTTGCTGCCCGAGCCGTTGGACACGGTGCAGGTCTGGCCCACCGGCTGGGTGCTCACGGTGACGGCGTTCTCACCGCCATGGGCCACCGGCGTGGCGAAGCTGTAGCTGCCATTGGCCGAGACGATGGTGGCATCGCCCGCGTTGTTCTGCAGCGTGAGCTGGGCACCACCAGCCAGCCCAGACACCGTGCCGCCCACCGTGTAGGTGCTGGTCGCGCAGGTCACCACCGGTGCGCTCACGTTGGCGGTCACGCCCGCGCCGCTGGCGTCGGCCACGGTGCAGGTCTTGCCGATGGGCTGCGTGTCCACGGTGATGGCATAGCCACCGTTGTAGGCCACCGGCGTGGCGAAGGTGAAGCCGCCATCGGCCGAGACCACCAGCGGATCGGCGCCGTTGTTCAGCAGCGTGAGCTGCTCACCATTGGCCAGGCCTGAGACCGAGCCCCCCACGGTGAAGGTGGTGGTGGCGCAGGCCACCGAGACATTGCTCACGTTGGCGCCGGCGCTGGCGCCGCTGCCGTTGGAGACGGTGCAGGTTTGGCCCACGGGCTGGGCGGCCACCGTCACGTTGAAGGCCCCCGACACGGCCGAGGGAAAGGCGAACTGGCCATCAGCGCTCACCGCCAGGGGCGCGCCGCCGTTGAGGCTGAGCGTCAACCCCGCGCCTGTCAGGCCAGAGACCTGGCCGCCGACCTGGTAAGTGGTGGGCGACATGCCGCCACCGCCACCGCAGCCGGCCAAGACCAGGGCCAGGCCAGCGGCGGTGAGCCATGAAAACCGTTGAAGGGATGAACGCAAGAGCCGGAAGGTTCGGGGCATGGTGTTGTGGCGTGACGGGTGAAGGAAATACAGCAGGGGGTAGTTCCTTCAGCCCTATCGGTGCGCCACCGCAGCACTTGAGGACTACTTTTCCGGCTTTTTTTCACACGACTGAAACCTTCGGCGCCCCTCGATCGAGCGACATCGATCCCCAGGGCACTGTCACCAGCGCAAGCCCCGCTGGCCCACCAGCGCCCCCAGCCCCGCCGAGGCGGCCATGCCCAGCACGTACCACACCGCCATGAAGGGCATGCCAGTCTCTGGGCAATGCAGGGCATATATCGCCGCGCCAGTGGCACCGGCCAGCCAACCAGCGGCCGCGCCAGCCAGGGCCGGGCGCGTGGGCGCCATGCCCTTGAGCGCCCAGAACAGGCAAGCGCCCACCGGCAGCGCCGCCAGCAACACGCTGACGGCGCAAGTGCGCCAGGTGTTGCCCCAGAGCAAGGCCTCGCGCGCGGCAGGTGCTGCGCGCCACCAGTCCCAGCCCGCCATGGCCCACAGCACCAGCACCGGCGCCACCATGGCCCAGGCCCAGCCGCCCAGGCGCGCCCCGGGGTGGGCCAGGCGGTAAACGGCCACGGCCGCGCCCGCCAGCACCGCCAGGGGCATGGCCTCTTTCATGGCGAAGGCGGGGGTGAAGAACACCTGGCCCAGGTCGGGCCGAACGCCATAGGCCAGCGCGATCCACAGCAGCGCCAGCAGCGCACCACCGCCCAGCGCCAGCCACAGGCGGCGCTGGCCTTCGTGGCGCGGCACGGGCGCGGCGTCGGCGGCCAGCAGGCCGATCAACTCGTCGGTTTTCATGTCAGTCCTTTCCACTGTCGCGCCAGGGCCTTCAGGCCCCGGTGCACGCCCACCTTCACCGCCGACTCGCTCATGCCCGTCAGGCGCGCCGTCTCTTGCACCGACAAGCCCTCCAGCTTGGTGTGCTGGATCGGCAGGCGCTGGTGGTCGGGCAGACCACCCAGCAGGCGCGAGAGGTCGCGTCGCGCCAGCCCGGCCTCGTCGTCGGCCTGGGCGAACACCGCCAGGTCGTCGTCGAGCGGGTCGTTCAATGCCTCGTGGCGCTCGCGCCGGCGCCACAGGTCCACCAGCTTGTAGCGCGCCACCGCGTGCACCCAGGCCGTGAGCGGCGAGCCCGGGCGGTAGGTGTGGCGCTGGGTGTGCACGGCCAGCAGGGTTTCCTGCACCAGGTCTTCCACCTCGTCGGGCAGGCTTTGCAGGCGGCGGCGGAAATAGCCACGCAGCAAGGCCCCCAGGCGCTGCAGGAAACGGTGGTAGGCGGCGGCGTCGCCGTCCAACCCGGCCTGGAACAGGCCCAGCAGTTCGTGTTCGGTTGCGATCACGGGGTCTATTCGTTGCATGGCCGGCCAAGGTTACAGGGGGGTGCAGAAATAAATAAACGGGGTTTGGCCTGGGTGCCTGTAACCCCGGTGCGGCGCGCACCGAACTGACCACCGGAGCGCACCGGCTGGTCGGTGTGCCCACCCACCCAACGGAGCACACCATGACCTCGACCACCCTGAGCCTGACCCTTGCCGCCCTGGCCGCCCTGAGCACGGGCGCGGCCATTGCCCAGTCCAACATGCCCGACGCCAAGGCCGCCAGCGCCAAAGAGCGCTGCTACGGCGTGTCCATGGCCGGCAAGAACGACTGCGCCGCAGGCCCGGGCACCACCTGCGCCGGCACCTCGAAGGTGGACTACCAGGGCAACGCCTGGAAGTACGTGCCCACCGGCACCTGCACCACCATCAAGACGCCCAACGGCATGGGCTCGCTGCAACCGATCAAGAGCTGATCGCCATGCCCGCATCGCCCACCGACCCCGCCGCCAACCTGGGCGCGGGCCTGGGCCTGAAACCGCAGCACCTGCACGAGGCGCTGGCCGCCTCGGCGCCGGGGCTGTGGTTCGAGGTGCACCCCGAGAACAGCCTGGTGGCCGGTGGCCCCCGCCTGGCCTGGCTGGAGGCCGTGCGCGAGCACCACCCGCTGTCGCTGCACGGCGTGTCGGCCTCATTGGGCGGGGCGCAGGCGCTGGACACCACGCACCTTGGGCGACTGAAAGCTCTGGTGCACCGCTTGCAGCCGGCCCTGGTGTCCGAGCACCTGGCCTGGAGCCGCTGGGGCGGCTTCTATGCCCCCGACCTGCTGCCCGTGCCGCGCACCACCGAGGCACTGCACCACCTGGCCGCGCACGTGGCCCAGCTGCAAGACACGCTGGGCCAGCGCGTGGCCATCGAAAACCCCGCGCACTACCTGGCCCGGCTGCCGCACGACTGGAGCGAACTCGACTTCCTGCACGAGCTGGTGCGGCGCACCGGCTGCGGCCTGCTGGTGGACGTGAACAACGTGTTCGTCTCGGCCCACAACCTGGGCGCCGACCCTCGCGCCTGGGTGGACAGCGTGGCCGGCGAGGCCGTGATGGAGATTCACGTGGCCGGGCACCACGCCGACCCGGCCCTGGGCCCGCGCCTGCTGATCGACAGCCATGACGCCCCGGTGTGCGAGGCCGTGTGGCGGCTGCACGAGCGGCTGGTGGCGCGCATCGGCGCCCGCCCCACCCTGCTGGAGCGCGACGACAACATTCCCCCCTTCGACGCGCTGATGGCCGAGCGCGCCAGGGCGCAGGCGGCCTTGGCCCGCGAGCGGGAGGTGGCATGAACGGTCTGCACGACTTCCAGCCATCGGTCTGGCAGGCCATCTGGGCCAACCCGGCCGATGCCAGCACCGAGCAAGCGCCCTGGGCCCACGAGCCCGCATTCGCCGTTTACCGCAACACCGTGCTCAGGGGCTGCGTGGACGCCCTGGTGGCCCTGTACCCGGCGGTGCACCGCCTCACCGGCGACGACTGGTTCCGCGCCCTGGCCCTGCGCCATGTTCGCATCCACCCACCCCGCGACGCCTGCCTGGCCACCTACGGCGCCGAGCTGCCCGACCTGCTGGCGCAGGCCTTGCCTCAAGACCCATGGCCCTGGCTGCCGGACGTGGCCCGGCTCGACCAGCTCTGGGCCGAAAGCCTGGTGGCCAGCGACGCACCCGCTCTCACCACCGAGGCATTGGCCCCGCTGGCCGGGGCCGACCTGCGCTGGCGCCCCCACCCCGCCACGCGCTGGCACTGGCACCGCCATTGGCCGCTGTGGCACCTCTGGCGCGCGGCCCGCGAAGGCTGGCCCGACCCCAATCCACCGCGCTGGCGCGGCGAGGGCGTGCTGTTCACCCGGCCGGGGCAAGAGGTGCTGGTCACCCCCATCGGCCCCGGTGCGGTGGCGCTGCTGTGCGCCTGCGCCACCGGCACCACCCTGCCCGAGGCGGTGGCCGCCGCCCTGGCCGCCGAGCCGGGCCTGGACCTCATCGCCTGCCTGGGCCTGCTGCTCACCCAAGGCGCCTTTCACGCCAACCCCACGGAGACCACCCCATGAACACCACCACACCCCACGCAGGCCCGCACTTGGGGGAACTGCTCGCGCGCTGGGTCTCGCCCGACCTCATTGCGCTGGTCTCGCGGGTGGCGATCGCCAGCGTCTTCTGGATCTCGGGGCGCACCAAGGTGGAGGGCTGGCTCACGCTCACCGACACCACCTTCCTGCTGTTCCGCGAAGACTACGCCCTGCCCCTGATCCCACCCGAGGCGGCGGCCTACCTGGCCACCTGGGCCGAGCACCTGTTTCCCGCCCTGCTGGTACTGGGCCTGGCCACGCGGCTGTCGGCCCTGGCGCTGCTGGGCATGACGGCGGTGATTCAGGTCTTTGTGTACCCGGCCGCCTGGCCCACGCACCTGAGCTGGGCGGCGCCGCTGCTGTACCTGCTGGGCCAGGGCGCGGGGCGGTGGTCGCTGGACCACGCGCTGCGGCACTGGCGCGGCTGACGCGCTGACCGCACAAGCTGGCACGGCTCGTGCATTCACCGCACACCGAGAGGCGCCGTGCCCTGAACGCACGCCGCTTGCCTTGAAAGACCGCTAGGGTTCCGGGCCTGCACCGCGCAGGCCGTCTGGTCCGAGAGCGGTCGGCCACGATCGCGTGGCTCCACGGAGGGACAAAAGCCCGGGAGACGCTGGCTCGCCAGAGCGCACGCCTCTCGCCGCACGTCCCAACGACAGGAGCCCCGCATGTCCCAACTGCCCCCCACCACCGCCGTGCCGGCCGCGCCAGCCCCCAAGCTGGTGCACCGCCGGCCCAGCCGCCTCTGGACGGTGCGCGGCCCCATCGCCCAACGCACCTATTGGGTGCTCGCCCTCACCGGCCTGTTCACCCCTTTGGTGCTCTGGGCCGCGCTGGCCGCCTGGGGCGGGCTGGACCCGGTGTTCCTGCCCTCGCCGCTGAAGGTGCTGGAGCGCGGCTGGACCTGGGCCATCGACACCGGCCTGCTGGAAGACATGGGCATCAGCACCTACCGGGTGGTGGCGGGCTTTGCGCTGTCGGCCGTGATCGCCCTGCCCCTGGGCCTGCTGATCGGCTCGTTCCGCGCGGTGCAGGCCCTGCTGGAGCCGCTGACCGACTTCATCCGCTACATGCCGGCGGTGGCCTTCATTCCGCTGGTGATGCTGTGGGTGGGCATCGACGAGGCATCGAAGATCGCCATCATCTTCATCGGCACCTTTTTCCAGATGGTGCTCATGGTGGCCGAGGACGTGCGCCGCGTGCCCAGCGCGCAGGTGGAAGCCGCACAGACCATGGGCGCCACCCGCGCCGAGCTGATCGAGAAGGTCATCTTCCCCAGCGCCAAGCCCGCGCTGCTGGACACGCTGCGCATCACCATGGGTTGGGCCTGGACCTACCTGGTGGTGGCCGAGCTGGTGGCCGCCAACTCGGGCCTGGGCTACGCCGTGCTGCGCGCCCAGCGCTTCCTGCAGACCGACACCATCTTCGCCGGAATCATCGTGATCGGCCTCATCGGCCTGCTCACCGACCAGCTGTTTCGCTGGCTGCACCGCCGCGCTTTTCCGTGGCTCTATTTGAAATGAAAGGCCACCCCACCATGAGCCTCAACACCACCCCCAAGATCGCCGTGCGCGAGCTGTTCAAGCGCTACGAAGGCGCCAGCGTGAACGCGCTGGAGCGGGTGAACCTGGACATTGGCGCCAACGAGTTCGTCACCTTCGTGGGCGCCTCGGGCTGCGGCAAGAGCACGCTGCTGCGCACCATCGGCGGGCTGGAGACGCACAGCGCGGGCGAGCTGCTGATCGACGGCCGGCCGGTGAACGGCCCGGGCATCGACCGCGCCATGGTGTTCCAGCACTACAGCCTGTACCCGTGGATGACGGTGATGCAGAACATCAAGTTCTGCCGCCAGCTCAAGGCGCACACGCAAGACATCACCTCCAGCGACGTGGAGGCTGCCTCGGGCCGGGCCGACGCGCTCTTGCGCCTGATGGGCCTGACCCCCGTGGCCGACGCCTGGCCCAACCAGCTCTCGGGCGGCATGCAGCAGCGCGTGGCCATTGCCCGCGCGCTGATGGGGCGCCCCGAGATCGTGCTGATGGACGAGCCCTTCGGCGCGCTGGATGCGCAAACGCGCGAGGTGATGCACGACCTCATCCGCCACGTGCACCGGCTGGAGAAGGCCACCATCGTCTTCGTCACGCACGACGTGGAAGAGGCCCTCTACCTGGGCCAGCGCGTGGTGCTCATGGCCCCGCGCCCGGGCCGCATCGACACGGTGTACGAGGTGCCCTTCGGCGACCAGCGCACGCAAGACCTCAAGCACGCCCCCGAGTTTCTGCGCATGAAGCGCGACATCCTGGACCGCATCCGCGAGACCTCGGGCATGAAGACCGACCTCGAACAACTGCAACGCCTGAGCGCCACCCCGGCCTGACCCACCAAGGAGACCCGCCATGAACCTGCAAGACCTGCCCGACCCGCTCACCTCCGTGTTGCCCAACCCGCCGCGCGCCGAGCCGGTGGACACGCCCGAGCTGTGGCGCCGCTTCCCCGCCGCCTCGCTCGCGGGCGTGGACACCTCGCGCCTGATGTGGAGCGAGGTGCTGCCCGGCGGTGCCCACTGGAGCTGGCGCATGCCGCGCGGCAGCGCCATCCGCTTCGTGGCGCTGCAGGCCGGCGCCAACCTGAGCCTGGTGCTCTACAGCGCGCTGGAAAAGCTTGAGCGCTACAACATGCCCGACAGCCTCAAGGCCCAGCACACCGCGCACTACACGCGCGGCCACGTGCTCATGAGCGACATGGGCCGCAGCATGGCCAGCTTCACCGCCGACAGCCTGGGCTGGCACGACCCGCTGGGCGCCCTGCTCGACAACGAGGCCATGACCCGCCGCTACGGCGACAAGCGCTACGAGCACGCGCGCAACGCCATGCACCGTTCCGGCAAAGACGGGCTGCTGATCGAGATCGGCAAGTACGGCCTGGGCAAGCGCGACCTGATCGCGCCGGTGAACCTGTTCAGCCAGGTGACGGTGGACGCGCAAGGCCGCTTTGGCTTCACGCCCGAGCACGCCCGGGCCGGCGACTTCGTGGAGCTGCGCTTTGACATGGACGTGATCCTGGCCGTGAGCAGCGCGCCCCACGCGCTGGACCCCCGCCCCGCATACGCCCCCGGCAAGGTGGGCCTGGCCGCCTGGCGCTGCGGCGCCGCCCCGGCCAACGACTACTGCCGCGCCTTCCGGCCCGAGAACGCGCGCGCCCTGCACAACACCGACATGCTCTACCTCTGAGGGGACCCGCCATGACCACCGCCACCGCCATCCGCCTGCAGGAAAGCGCGCTGAAGCCCGAAGACGCCGTGATGCGCCAGCGCCACCCGGCGGGCGAGCCCATCCTGTTCGAGCTGCGCCAGGGCCAGACCCTTCGCATCGTTGACACCGAAGGCAACCAGGCCGCCGACGTGCTCTTCTACAACCGCCACGACCCGGCCGAGCACTACAGCGCCACCGACACCATGGTGCAGCAAGGCGGCATCTACCTCACCACCGGCTCGGTGATTCGCAGCAACGAAGGCCGCCCCATGCTCACCATCGTGGCCGACACCTGCGGCCGCCACGACACCCTGGGCGGCGCCTGCGCGGCCGAGAGCAACACCGTGCGCTACGCGCTGCAGAAGAAGTACATGCACAGCTGCCGCGACAACTACCTCATCGCCCTGCAGCACGCCGACGTGGGCCTGGGCAAGCGCGACCTGGTGCCCAACATCAACTTCTTCATGAACGTGCCCGTCACCGCCGACGGCGCGCTCAGCTTCGAGGACGGCGTGTCCGGCCCGGGCAAGTACGTGGAGATGCGCGCCGAGATGGACCTGTGGGTGCTCATCAGCAACTGCCCGCAGCTCAACAACCCCTGCAACGCCTACAACCCCACGCCCATTGAGCTTCTGGTCTGGTGACCCGCTGCGCCGCCTTCTTTCTTTTCCCCCGATGACGGGACGACCCGTCTGACTCCCCCGCCTCGGCAGGACGGCCTGCCACCGGAGCCCCCATGTTCACCAAGGTCCTCATCGCCAACCGCGGCGCCATCGCCTGCCGCATCATCCGCACCCTCAAGGCCCTGGGCGTGCAGAGCGTGGCCGTGTATTCCGAGGCCGACGCGCAGGCCCGCCACGTGCGCGAGGCCGACGAGGCCTACTGCGTCGGCCCCGCGCCCGCCGCTGAAAGCTACCTGCGCGCCGACCGCATCCTGGCCATTGCCCGCGAGTGCGGCGCCCAGGCCATTCACCCCGGCTACGGCTTCCTGTCGGAAAACCCCGGCTTCGCCGAGGCCTGCGAGGCCGCGGGCATCGCCTTCATCGGCCCCAGCGCCGAGCAGATGCGCGCCTTCGGTCTGAAGCACACCGCACGCGAATTGGCAGAGCGCGCTGGCGTGCCGCTGCTGCCCGGCTCGGGCCTGCTGGCCGATGTGGCGCAGGCGCACCTGGAGGCCGAGCGCATCGGCTACCCGGTGATGCTCAAAAGCACGGCCGGTGGCGGCGGCATCGGCATGCGCCTGGTGCGCGACGCCGCCGAACTGGAAGACGCCTTCGCCTCCGTCACCCGCCTGGCCTCGGCCAACTTCAAGGACGCCGGCCTCTTCCTGGAAAAGTTCGTTGAGCAGGCCCGCCACATCGAGGTGCAAGTGTTCGGCGACGGCCAGGGCACCGTGCTGGCGCTGGGCGAGCGCGACTGCTCGGTGCAGCGGCGCAACCAAAAAGTGATCGAAGAGACCCCCGCCCCCGGCCTGAGCGAGGCCGTGCGCCACGAACTGCACGCCACCGCCGTCCGCCTGGCCCAGGCCGCGCGCTACCGCTCGGCCGGCACGGTGGAGTACGTGCTGGACGCCAGCACCGGCGCCTTCTACTTCCTGGAGGTGAACACCCGCCTGCAGGTGGAACACGGCGTCACCGAACAGGTGACCGGCGTTGACCTGGTGGCCTGGATGGTGCGCCTGGCCGCCGGCGAACTGGGCGACCTGGCCGCCTTGCAGCCCACGCCGCGCGGCGCCAGCATTCAGGTGCGCCTCTATGCCGAAGACCCGGCGCGCCAGTTCCAGCCCTGCGCCGGCCTGCTCACCGAGGTGGTGTTCCCCACCGATGCGCGCGTGGACGGCTGGGTGGAGCGCGGCACCGAGGTGCCCGCCTGGTACGACCCCATGCTGGCCAAGCTCATCGTCACCGGCACCGACCGCACTGAGGCCCTGGCCCGGCTCGACGCCGCCTTGGCCGCCACGCGCCTGGCCGGCATCGAGACCAACCTGGCCTACCTGCGCGAGGTGGTGCGCCACCCCGTGTTCCGCGAGGGCCGGCAGGTCACCCGCTTTCTGTCCACGCTCGATTTCCGCCCCGCCACCATCGAGGTGCTGGAGCCGGGCGTGCAAACCAGCGTGCAAGACTGGCCCGGCCGCCTGGGCCACTGGGACGTGGGCGTGCCGCCCAGCGGCCCCATGGACAGCCACGCCCACCGCACGGCCAACGCCCTGGTGGGCAACGCGCCCGAGGCCGCCGCGCTGGAGATCACCCTGGCCGGCCCCACGCTGCGCTTTCACACGGCCACCACCGTGGCGGTGTGCGGCGCCCCGGCCCCGGTGAAGCTCGACGGCGTGCCCGTGCCCATGTGGCAGACCATTGCCGTGCCGGCCGGCGCCACGCTCAGCGTGGGCCGCTGCGAGCGCGGCGTTCGCCTGGCCCTGGCCGTGGCCGGCGGGCTGGACGTGCCGCTCTACCTGGGCAGCCGCAGCACCTTCACCCTGGGCCAGTTCGGTGGCCACGCCGGGCGCTGCCTGCGCACCGGCGACGTGCTGCACCTGGCCCAGCCCGGTGCCAGCGCCGCGCCCGCCAGCGCCCCTGCCGAGCAGGTGCCCACCTACGGCACGCACTGGGACGTGGCCGTGCTCTACGGCCCGCACGGCGCGCCCGATTTCTTCACGCCCGATGACGTGCACACATTCTTCGCCACCGACTGGAAGGTGCACCACAACAGCAGCCGCACCGGCGTGCGCCTGATCGGGCCCAAGCCCCAATGGGCGCGCCCCGACGGCGGCGAGGCCGGGCTGCACCCCTCCAACATCCACGACAACGCCTACGCCATCGGCGCCATCGACTTCACCGGCGACATGCCCGTGATCCTCGGCCCCGACGGCCCCAGCCTGGGCGGCTTCGTCTGCCCGGCCGTGGTGGTGAACGCCGAGCTGTGGAAGCTCGGCCAGCTTCGCCCCGGCGACACCGTGCGCTTTCACCGCGTGTCGCACGAGACCGCGCTCGCGCTGGACGCGCAGGCAGCGCCCTGCCAGGCCGTGCCCGCCGCGCCGCTGGAGCCGCTGAACGACGCCAGCCCCGTGCTGGTGGACCTGCCCATCGACGGCGACCGCCCGCGCCTGGTGATCCGCCAGGCCGGCGACCGCTACGTGCTGGTGGAATACGGGCCCCTCGTGCTCGACCTGGAACTGCGCATGCGCGTGCAAGGCCTGCTGGCCGCGCTGCAGGCCCTGGCCCTGCCCGGGGTGATCGACCTCACGCCCGGTATCCGCTCGCTGCAGGTGCACTTTGACCCGGCCCAGCTGCCGCGCGAGCGCCTGCTGGACGAGATCGTGCGCTGCGACCTGGCCCTGCCCGCCGTGGACGACATGGTGGTGCCCTCGCGCACCGTGGTGCTGCCCCTCTCGTGGGACGACCCGCAAACCCGCCTGGCGATTGAGAAGTACATGCAGTCGGTGCGGCCCGATGCGCCCTGGTGCCCCAGCAACATCGAGTTCATCCGCCGCATCAACGGGCTGGACAGCATCGACGACGTGTTCCGCACCGTGTTCGACGCGCGCTACCTCGTGCTCGGCCTGGGCGACGTGTACCTGGGCGCGCCCGTGGCCACGCCGCTGGACCCGCGCCACCGCCTCGTCACCACCAAGTACAACCCCGCGCGCACCTGGACGCCCGAGAACGCCGTGGGCATTGGCGGCGCCTACCTCTGCGTGTATGGCATGGAAGGCCCCGGCGGCTACCAGTTCGTCGGCCGCACCCTGCAGATGTGGAACCGCTGGCGCCACGGCACACCCGGCAGCGCGTTTGAGAAACCCTGGCTGCTGCGCTTCTTTGACCAGATCCGCTTCGAGCCCGTGGGCCAGGACGAACTGCTCGCCATTCGCGAGCGCTTCCCCCACGGCGGCTACGCCCTGCGCGTGGAAGAAGGCCAGTTCAGCCTGCGCGAGTACCGCCGCTTCCTGGCCGAGAACGCCGAGAGCATCGCCACCTTCAAGGCCCAGCAACAAGCGGCCTTCGAGGCCGAGCGCGAGCGCTGGGCCGCCGCCGGGCAAGACACTGTGGCCAGCGAGGCCGACGTGGCCGCCGCCGGCCCCGAGACCGAGATCGACCTGCCCGACGGCGGCCGCGCCCTGGCCACCAGCGTGCCGGGCAATGTGTGGCAGGTGAGCGTGAGCGAAGGCCAGCGCGTGCAGGCCGGCGAGGTGCTGGTGGTGATCGAGTCCATGAAGATGGAGTTCAACCTCGTCGCCCCCGCCAGCGGCACCGTGCACCGGCTCATGTGCGCGCAGGGCTCGCCCGTGTCGGCCGGCCAGAACGTGCTGGTGCTGATCGAAGAAACCGCCTGAGGACACCCCATGAACACCACCGACCTGACCGAACTCAGCTTTCACCTGACCAGCCTGCGCGAGGCCTATCGCCAAGGCGCCCCGGTGCGCGAGGTGATCGGCGAGGCCGTGCGCCGCGCCGCCACGGACACCCACCACGCCTTCATCCACCGGCTGAGCCCCGCCGAGCTGGAGCCCTACCTGGCGCGGCTCGACGGCATCGCCCCCGACAGCCTGCCGCTCTACGGCGTGCCCTTCGCCGTGAAAGACAACATCGACCTGGCCGGCGTGCCCACCACCGCCGCCTGCCCCGAGTACGCCTACACCCCCAGCCGCACCGCCTTCGTGGTGCAGCGCCTCATCGACGCCGGCGCGGTGCCCATCGGCAAGACCAACCTCGACCAGTTCGCCACCGGCCTGAACGGCACCCGCTCGCCCTATGGCGCTTGCCAGAACGCGCACGACCCGGCCTTCGTCTCGGGCGGCTCCAGCTCGGGCTCGGCCGTGTCGGTGGCCAAGGGCTGGGCCAGCTTCTCGCTGGGCACCGACACCGCCGGCTCGGGCCGGGTGCCGGCCTCGTTCAACCACCTGGTGGGCCTCAAGCCCACGCTGGGCCTGCTCTCGGGCACGGGCGTGGTGCCGGCCTGCAAAACCGTGGACACGCTCAGCGTGTTCGCCCTCACCGCGGCCGATGCCCGCGCGGTGTTCGAGGTGGCCGCCGCCTTCGACGAGGCCGACGCCTACAGCCGCGCCCGCGCCGGCGCGGGGGCCGACTTTTCCGCTGGCCCCTTCCGCTTCGGCGTGCCGCGCGCGGCCGACCTCGACTTCTTCGGCAACGGCGCCGCCGCCGCGCTGTTCCAAACCAGCATCGATCGCCTCAAGGGCCTGGGCGGCACCCCGGTGGAGGTGGACCTTAGCCCCTTCATGGAAGCCGCCCGCCTGCTGTACGAAGGCCCCTGGGTGGCCGAGCGCTTCGTCGCCATTCAGGCCTTTCTCGACCAGCACCCCGAGGCCGTGTTCCCGCCGGTGCGCACCATCATCGAAGGCGGTCGGCACAAGACCGCCGCCGAGGCCTTCGCCGCGCAGTACCGCCTGAAGGCGCTCAAGCGCGAGTGCGACGCGGTGTGGCAGCGCATCGACTGCCTGCTCACGCCCACCGCCGGCACCATTTACCGCATCGCGGACATGCAGGCCGACCCGATCCGCCTGAACTCGAACCTGGGCCGCTACACCAACTTCATGAACCTGCTGGACTACAGCGCCGTGGCCGTGCCCGCGGGCTTCCTGGCCAGCGGCGAAGCGGCCGGCCTGCCCTGGGGCGTGACCCTGGCCGCCCCCGCCTTCCACGACCTGCACCTGCTGGCCCTGGCCGACCGCCTGCACCGCACCCTGGGCGACACCCCGCTGGGCGCCACCGCCGCCCGCCTGGCCGACACCCCGCCCTGCCCGGGGCCCAGCCCGGCCGACAGCGGCACCCTCCGCGTGGCCGTGTGCGGCGCCCACCTAGACGGCCTGCCCCTGAACCACCAGCTCACCTCGCGCGGCGCGCGCCTGGTGGCCCAGGTTCAGTCCGCACCCGAGTACCGCTTCTACGCCCTGGCCGGTGGCCCGCCCATGCGCCCGGGCATGGTGAAGGTGGCCGAGGGCGGCGCGGCCATCGCCATGGAAATCTGGGAACTGCCGGCCCAGCACTTCGGCGGCTTCGTGGCCGGCATTCCCGCGCCGCTGGGCATTGGCAAGGTGCGCCTGGCCGATGGCAGCGAGGTGCCCGGCTTCATCTGCGAGGCCATCGGCACGCAAGGCGCCAC
>FWPV01003237.1_pt1 | contig 37487 bp, 33 predicted proteins | sample 2228371 | NCBI WGS metagenome assembly FWPV01 (sample SAMEA103939776, study PRJEB20133) | metagenome | reverse complement strand
TTTCGCGAAAAACATTTTACATTATTAATTCAAGTTTCGCGTAAATATTTCCTTGATTTTCATTGAATTCGCACTATACCCGATGTAATGCTCTAAGTGCGTTCAATTAAGCATTATGCAAGATATCCGAATCCTTTTCAATCAATATCTTGCAAAATGCAACCTTGATTTTCATTGAATTCGCACTATACCCGATTTAATGCCCTAAGTGCGTTCAATATAGTAACGGAAGATATTTTAAGGAAATACTGCAAAAAAAGATGCATTCTATGAAAAGTTAGCAGCTCTATAACAAAAGCCCTTATATCAAATATTTTTCAATATTGATATAAGGGCTTTTTAATTTAGTGTCAATTACTCAATATTCTTGTACCTAACACTTAGTCTACTGCTTCTCATTAATATGATAGAAAACTACTGAAATATTCTAACTATGACAGGAGCAATAATTACTGTAATCAATCCAGAAACTCCTATAGCCAGGCCACTCATTCCCCCTTCTATTTCCCCCATCTCAATTGCCTTTGAAGTCCCCATGGCATGTGCGGAGGTTCCTATAGCAATACCAATCGCTACTTTATCCTTTATCCTCAACGCTGTAAATACCGCCGGTGCTATTATTGCACCTGTGATTCCAGTTATAATAATTGCTGCAACTGTAATTTCCGGCACTCCTCCCAGTTGCTTTGAAATCTCAATGCCAATTGGCGTAGTCACTGATTTAGGCACTAGTGACAAACCCAATACTGTGTCTAGCTTAAAAGCTTTGGATAATAAAATAATTGACGTGATGCTTACTACACAACCAGTAGAAATTCCAATAATAACAGGCATTGCATTCTTCTTCAAAAGTGTGAAGTTTTTATATAGGGGTACTGCTAAAGCAACTGTCGCAGGGGCTAGCAGAAAAGAAATAATCTGTCCACCCTTATTGTAATCCTCCAAGCTAATATTAAACGTCTTAAGTGTGATTATAACTATTACAATGGCAAGCAAAAGCGGATTTAAAAATGATTTTTTTGTTTTTCTATTTATTATAAGTCCGATTTCAAATGCAATGAGTGAAATCATAACTCCAAATAAAGCAGTTGAGAAGATGTCTCTCATAATTTTACCTCCTCAAGTATCGCACAACTAATCCAGTAGTAGACATAACCAGAATAGTTGTAACAATGGATATCAATAATATAATATACCATGAACCTCTTAGCATTCCTGCTATCGAAAGCAATCCTACACCTGCAGGAATAAAAAGAACAGATAAATGGTCCAGCAAAAATTTACTGATTTCTTCAATTTGATTCAATTTAATAATGCCCGTCAGAAGTGCCAGTAATAATATAATCATACCCAAGATATTACCCGGTATCGGGATCTTAAACACTTTGTTAAGCATTTCCCCGATAAAAATCATTAGAAATAGAAGTATTATTTGTCTTAATATTTTCAATTATAAATATCTCCTTTTTAATGGCTTTGAGTCTTTCTTCACTGCAATTATCAATAGGCTTTACCGGAGGCTCAACATTCACACCCATTAAATTCAAGCAATCTTTCATTAATAATATCAGCTTCAATCGTAAATTTTAATCTCTTTGATCCTTGTTTCTTTTTCGGTTTTTTTATCTAAAAATCCGCTAATGCCAACTAATGATGAAGTGATAAGAATAATGCCGAATATTATTCTAAGATTTAGTGGTTCTGAAAGAAAGATGAAGCCTATTGCTGCAGCCATTATTATTCTGCTGGTCGACACCAATGAACCGGTTGCTGAGTCTACATATTTATATCCCCAAGTGATGAATACTTGTCCCAGAAATCCTAATAATGCTGCAAGAAATACCGGGGTTGCGCCATTATAATTAAATGTCGCAAGATCATTATATGCAAATGGAAAATTGACAAATGTGCCTATAAGCATGATATAAAAAACTATTAAGTATCCCTCATTATATTTCCTTGCTTCTGTAAGGAATAAAATAGATATTGCAGCAAGAATAGCAGAAGCCAGGGATATAGCATCACCAATATTTACTTTTATAAAGCTTGGATTAGATACAAGATATGAACCTAGCATTATAATAAATAAATATATAAAAGTGCTGATTTTATTTTTTTCCTTAGTTACAAAGGGTGCCAGTAAAATAACGAATACCGGATAAGACATATGGAGCATATTTGTATTTGTTATAGTTGTATATTGCAGTGACCAAGAAAAGAGCATTAAACTTAAACAATTGAATATAGCCCGTGCAATTATTGGCTTCATTTTACCAGGTCTAAAGGATTTTTTAGTAGAAATTATATATATAAACATAATAATCGTACCTAATATAAATCTGCTAAAGGATGTTATGATAGCTGTCATCTCGGTAGTGTTAGTTACAACCTTTCCAAAATATGAGCTGGCTACAAAGCACAAAGCTGAAATTAGAATTAGCATTATTCCCAAACATATCATCTCCGTTTTTAATTATGTAATCCTAATATATTATAAACTGCATACTTATTCAATTCTTTTATTCAAATCACTGCTTATTTTATCACAACAAATATAGCTCATTGGACATCCAAAACAAAAGCACTACTCTGACACATAATATAAAGGGAACAATCTGATTTGTGATTATTCCCTTTATATATTTATTTATTTATTATAGGAAGTGTATTTCCGGCAAAGGGCATAAGTCTGGTTTTAGGTTCAGAAGGACTTAGCGTGTATGCCAAGCTCAAGGCATCCTCAAGTGACGCTGCCGGTATAAAACCCAACTGTTCAACTACTTCCTTGGGTAAGGAAGAAATCAATATCAGTTTTCTATAGATTCCTGCGTATGCTGCTTTATAAGCAGCATAACCTGGAACAGTAAAATTCTTCTTTAATGCTCTCTCCATCTCGTTAAGGGTCTTGTATTGAAACCATTGGAGGAATTCTTCTGCTCCAAGGCCTTCACTGCATTCCGATACCAAAATGATTACACTTTCCTCTTTCCCTCCATAAAGACAGTTATCCACAGTTTTTACAGACTGGTAGAGATTGATATCCTTTGGATAACCTCCGGCAGAAGCTACAATTATATCTGCCTTTTCGCTTATATTTATACCATACATATTGCGAATAAACTCGCAACCCTCAAGCCATGCCTTTTCAAAATCCCCAGCGACGAATTTTACAAAATTGCCTTCTGCATCCAGTACTGCATTAACTAAAAAATCCGGATTTACTTTTCGGCATATTTCTGTGATATCTTCTCTCATCGGATTCCCATGTATTTTATTGGAAGAAGCATTATGATTGAGTCCTGTTCCATCACCTTTATTAAATGCAAGGCAATGATTGTGCTGTATTGTATCTAATCCGGCCACCCCCGGGACCATACTTTTTGCACCACCACCAAAACCGGCAAACAGATGAAATACTATCCCACCGGTAAGAATAATTCTATCTGCCTCCATTACTCTCTTATTAATATATATCGGTGTTCCAAAACTAGAGGTTTCAATATAGCACAGCTCATTTCTATCAAAACAATCATGGTCATAAACTTTAATTCTGCTATAGACCTCACTTCCTACAATTGCCTTCTTTTCTTCTTCTGTTGACGGCCTGTGGGTTCCTAGTGCTATGATGATGTCGATTTGATTATCCTCAACACCTAAGTTATTCAGATAATCGATGATATAGCTTAGGAACTGACTTGTTTTTATCCACATTCTTGTGATGTCACTTACAACAATTGCAACTTTTTCCCCTTTGTGAATGATATCCTTAAGCGGCAACGCTCCTATTGGATTTTCCATAACCCGAATTACTTCTTTCTCAATATCTGCTATTGGAACTGTAGTATCAGGAATAAGGGTATCCATAATATATTTTTTCTCTATATCTACATGTAACTTTGTACGTCCATACTTGAATTCAAACTTTTCCATATCATCACCCCTAAAAAGCTGCTACTACTGTTCCATCAAAGTCATCTTCAATAAACTTTTTTACCTCTGGAGATTGATAAATCTCCACTAATTTCTTAATTCTTTCATCGTCCTTTAACTCCGGTCTTGTCACAATGAAGTTCACCCACGGAGAATCTTTATCCTCTATGAATATGGAGTCCTTTAGTGGATTCATCCCTGCCTCTATGATAAAATTTGTGTTGATTGCAGCTATACCGATATCAGGAAGTGCTCGAAGAAGCATTGGTGCTTCAAGCTCAACAATTTCGATATTTTTAGGATTTTCTACGATATCTTTAACGGTTGCTTTTGTTCCAATACCCTCTTTTAGTTTAATTATCCCTGCAGCTTCTAAGAGCATCAGGGCTCTGGCCTGATTTGTCGCATCATTAGGTACTGCTACCTTATCTCCATCTTTCAACTCATCAGTAGAGGAGACTTTTTCTGAATATATACCCATTGGGAAGTTTACCGCCGGTGCGACTTTTATTAGATCCATATTTCTATCGGCATTAAATTTATTTAGATATGGTTCATGTTGAAATATATTTACATCTAATTCCTTCTCAAAAAGCTGTATATTCGGTTGAACATATTCGTTGAAGACAACAAGCTCTATATTTAATCCCTGAGCTGCAGATAATTCCTGAACCTTCTTGGCAATTCTTTCATGGGGACCACCTGTTACTCCGATCTTTAAAGTTTGTTCCTGCTTAGGTTCAGTCTTTGCACCGCATCCTGCCAACCCTAATACTAACAATACTGTTACCAATAAAATCGATATTGCTTTTTTCATTTTTACATACACTCCTTTATGATTTTTTTGTTTGTTTAGTAGTACAAATCCTTCTATCTGCCTTTTATAGCTTTATTCCTCGGACCTCCCAAAAGGTCAGAGCAGATTTGAATAATATCAATGACTCAGCTTCTTAAGCAAAATTTCACCGAAGCTTTGAACAAAGTTTACGATTATTAGTAATATGATTGTTGTTACAACCATAATGTCTGTCTTAAAATACTGGTAGCCATACCGTATTGCAAAGTCTCCAAGGCCTCCACCTCCAACAGTTCCAGCTATAGCAGAGAAGCCTATCAGACTAACGATTGTAATCGTAAGTGCATAAACAATACCCGGCAAGCCTTCAATTAAAAGGACTCTGTAAATAATTTCAAAAGGACTGGATCCCATCGCTTTTGCTGCCTCGATTACTCCCTGATCTATCTCCAGTAATGCCGACTCAACCTGCCTTGCAACAAAAGGCGTCGATGCAAAAATCAATGGTACAATTGCTCCCTTTATACCGATTGTTGAACCAGCTATCAATCTTGTAATTGGAATAATGGCTGTTAACAATATTACAAAGGGTAATGACCTAAAAATGTTTACAGATTTACCTACTATGAAATTAACTAATTTGTTTTCCATAAGATTTCCTTCTCTGGTAACTACCAGGGCTACACCTAATGGAATTCCTATTATAGAAGCAATTATACCTGATACTATAACCATGATTATAGTTTCTTTAAAAGCTCTAATCAGATCAGGAAATAACTCTATTACATTGGGCATCAGCTGATTCAATAGCTCCATCTTCCTTTAGCACCTCCACCTGAATGTGATTTTGTTCCAGATACTTAATAGCTTCCTGTATTTTTGCCTTACTTCCGCTGAATCGTACAATCAGCCTTCCAAAGGGAACATCCTGTATACTTTCAATGCTTCCAAACAATATATTTGCCAATATTCCATACTCAACGGATATTTGGGAGATAAACGCCTGACCGGCGGCCTGTCCTACAAATAATAATTTTGCTGCAAGTTCATATTGTGAAGTATCCTTTAAAAATCCTTGATTAACAACTCTATAAATATTTTCGTTAACTATGGTGTGTTCAATAAATTCCTTTGTAATTTTTGTTTTAGGATTTGAGTATATCTCAATTATGCTTCCTGCTTCCACAACCTCCCCATCCTCCATCACTGCAACCTTATTACATATTTCCTTGATTACATCCATTTGATGGGTGATGATTACTATCGTTAGGTTAAGTTTACGGTTAATCTCCTTCAGCAAACCCAGGATAGCCCTGGTATTCTGTGGATCGAGGGCCGAAGTGGCTTCATCACAAAGCAACACTTCAGGATCGTTTGCAAGTGCTCTTGCGATTCCCACCCTTTGTTTCTGCCCGCCACTCAGCTGTGAAGGATATGAATAAACCTTATCTTTAATACCCACTAACTCCAGCAGGGTTAAAACTTTATCTTCGATCGCCTTTTTGCTTAAGCCTTTCCCCCTTAACGGGTATGCCACATTTTCAAATACATTTCTCCTACTCATTAGATTAAAATGTTGAAATATCATGCCGATCTTTTGTCTCTGCGTTCTTAACTGCTTCGGAGACAACCCGGTCAAATCTACATCATTTATAATAACCTTGCCGAAGTCCGGCTTTTCCAACAGATTGATGCACCTGATCAGCGTACTTTTTCCTGCTCCGCTATAACCAATAATTCCGAATATGTCACCGCTTTCTATACTGAGATTGACTTCCTTCAAGGCTCTCACCGTAAGCTTCTTGTCCTTATAAGTCTTTGATATATTCTCTAATAAGATCAAGCAGATCCCTCCTTTTCCTTAAAAAATAAAATCCTCTTCTGCAAGTGAAGAGGATTTTTTGCATAAAAAAACCCCAAGAAGGGCTTTTTACAATCCTTCCTCATCTTCCAGAACAATGTTCTGCTGGATTTAGCACCGTCACTATAAGTGTGTGGTTGCTGAAGCATCATAGGGCCAGTCCCTCTGCTTCTCTTGATAAGGTTTATTATTCTGTTTTCATTACCAACGAATTAAATAATAGTATACTTACTATGTATTATAATGTCAATATCGAAAAGTAAGTTTTTTTAATATTTATTCATTGTAAATTTTACCATGAATAAATATTCTTTAATTAATATTGAATTATCATATCATTACTTGGAATATTTCACAATTTTAATGTGTCTTAGTATTGTTTGTTCCATCCTAGAACATTCTTCCAGGATGTCTATGAGTCGATATAGGGCTGCAGGATTGTCACTTGCAGTTCACACCGAAGCAGAAAGAACCAATCACGTCGCGTTTTTCTGATTATAATATTGCTGTTCCATTTCAGAACAACCGTATCATAATTGAACAGAAATTTTTTAATCAGTGCGCCATTATAGAACATTCGGGATAATTATTTATGCAAAATCCCTTGAATTATGCAGTTTTTCTTATCTGGCATGAAAATTGCTTTAATTTATATTACAGTATTTTAATCATCATAAAAAAGGAGGTTTACTGCTCGGTTGTAATGGAGCGGTTTTAAGAACCAACCCGCAAGAATAGTCAACAAAATTTCAACAATCCCCTAATAGTATTAACTATTATATAGAAAGAGGTGCTGATTAATGATAGTAACAACTGTTGATGAATTGATGCAAAGATTAGAGGGAATAAGAGCTGCTCAAAAGCAGTTTGCTACGTACACTCAAGAGCAGGTAGATGAGATTTTCAGGCAAGCAGCTATAGCCGCAAACGCTGCCAGAATACCACTTGCAAAAATGGCAGTAGAAGAAACTGAAATGGGTATAGTAGAAGACAAGGTTATTAAAAATCATTTCGCTGCAGAATATATATACAACAAATTCAAAGATGAAAAGACTTGTGGCGTTATCGAAAGGGACGAAGCCTTTGGTCTTACTAAAATTGCAGAACCTATAGGAGTTATTGCAGCTGTTGTACCAACAACCAACCCAACATCAACTGCTATTTTTAAAGCTTTAATATGCCTAAAAACAAGAAACGGGATAATCTTCTCTCCCCACCCAAGAGCAAAAAAATCAACTATAGCTGCAGCTAAAATAGTGCTTGATGCAGCAGTTAAAGCTGGTGCTCCGGAAGGAATAATCGGATGGATAGACGAGCCAACAGTTGAGCTTTCACAAATAGTAATGAAAGAAGCAGATTTAATCCTCGCAACAGGCGGTCCCGGAATGGTTAAAGCTGCTTATTCATCAGGCAAACCGGCTATAGGAGTTGGTCCTGGTAATACACCAGCTATAATTGATGATTCAGCTGATATGAAGATGGCTGTAAATTCGATACTTCTTTCAAAGACTTTTGATAATGGTGTTATCTGTGCTTCTGAGCAATCAGTAATAGTAGTTGATTCATTATATAATCAAGTTAGAAAAGAGTTCCTTGATAGAGGAGCTTATATACTAAAGAAAGATGAAATAGATAAAGTTAGAGATGTAATACTGGTAAATGGCATGCTAAATGCTAAGATTGTTGGACAATCTGCATACAAAATAGCTGAACTTGCCGGATTAACAGTTCCTAAAACAGTTAAAGTTCTTATTGGCGAAGTAGAATCAGTCGGACTGGAAGAACCATTTGCACATGAAAAATTATCCCCTGTTCTTGCCCTATACAAAGCCAAAAACTTTGATGATGCACTTGCAAAAGCTGTAACACTTGTAGAACATGGTGGATATGGACATACATCCTCATTATATGCAGACCCGATAAAGGCGAAAGATAAAGTAGACAAATTCACTGCTGCTATGAAGACAGGCAGAACGTTAATAAATACTCCATCATCACAAGGAGCTATTGGGGATTTATTCAACTTTAAGTTAGCCCCTTCCTTAACATTAGGATGTGGTTCATGGGGTGGAAACTCTGTATCAGAAAACGTCGGACCAAAACACTTGTTAAACATCAAGAACGTAGCTGAGAGGAGAGAAAATATGCTTTGGTTTAAAGTCCCTGAAAAGATATACTTTAAATATGGAAGTCTTGGAGTTGCATTGAGAGACCTTGAGGGTTTAAATAAAAAGAAAGCATTTATAGTAACTGACAAAGTGCTTTTTCAATTAGGATATGTTGATAAAGTTACAAAACTCCTTGATGAGATGGGTATTATTTATAAGGTCTACTCCGATGTAGAACCGGATCCAACTTTAGCAACGGCTGAAAAAGGTGCTGCAGAAATGTTAAGCTTTGCCCCTGATACAATTATAGGTCTTGGTGGTGGATCAGCTATGGATGCTGCTAAGATTATGTGGGTACTGTACGAACATCCGGAAGTAGCATTTGAAGACCTTGCCATGAGATTCATGGATATAAAAAAGAGAGTATACCCATTCCCCAAGATGGGTGAAAAGGCTATGATGATTTCAATAGCAACATCAGCCGGTACCGGTTCAGAAGTTACTCCTTTCGCTGTTATTACTGATGAGAAAACAGGGTCTAAGTATCCATTAGCTGACTATGAACTGACTCCAAATATGGCTATAGTTGACGCTGAATTAATGATGGGCATGCCAAGAGGATTAACCGCTGCATCAGGTATAGACGCTTTAACTCATGCTATTGAAGCTTACGTATCAATAATGGCTTCAGAGTTTACTAACGGCTTAGCGTTACAGGCTATGGAATTAATATTCAAATACTTGCCTATAGCATACAGCGAAGGTACTACCAATAAAGAAGCAAGAGAGAAAATGGGACATGCTTCATGTATTGCCGGAATGGCTTTCTCCAACGCATTCCTGGGAATCTGCCACTCCTTGGCACACAAGCTGGGAGCTCAGCACCATGTACCACACGGAGTTGCTAACGGAATATTAATAAATGAAGTTATCAGATACAATGCAGTAGATACCTCAATAAAGCAAGCGGCTTTTGCCCAATACAAATATCCAAATGCTAAGGAAAGATATGCAAAGATAGCTGATTTCTTAGGCTTGGGCGGAAAAACTGCAGATGAAAAAGTTGAAGCATTAATCAAAGCTATTGATGAATTGAAAGCAAAAGTTAACATGCCAATGACTATAAAAGAAGCTGGAATTACTGAAGAAAAGTTCTATGCAACTCTTGATGACATGTCGGAAAAAGCTTTTGACGATCAATGTACAGGAGCAAACCCAAGATTTCCGTTAATAAGTGAACTTAAGCAAATATATATAAATGTTTTCGATAAGGCTGAAGCACTTAAAGTAGCAGCAGCGTCAAAGTAAAAGCCCCAATGTTAGCAATTAAAGAAGCATAAGTATTCCACAATAAACAAGAAGCATAAACTTGCCAAAGTGGCATATTTATGCTTCTTGTTTATCGCTTTATTTGTAAATTCATAATCGCAGTTCTTTCATAAACCCCACTTTTACCTGTAGAAATTCAGCAGTCCACAGATTGCAGTTATCAATAGGAACTTGATAGAACACTATGCAAAATTGCTATATTTTTAATGTCTTATTTCCCTTTACACCCGTATTAGTTACTATGTTGTATATAGTAAATACCACAGCACCAATCAACCAAAGGTCAAAATAAACACCAAGCTTAAATGTGCCGATGATGCCATATACAATGCCGAAGAACACCGTAACTACAAATTGCTTTTTATTTATATCAGAATAAAATAGATTCAACATACCTAATACTGTTATCAACGTGGGACAGGGGACAACTCCAACTGGTGATATCAATAAACTTTCAAATAGATTAGCTTTTACAAGCTCTGGATACCAAAGCCCCAATAATACAAATAAGAAAGCAATTTTTGTTCTGATACCTTCCTGGGGCACACCAATTTTGTTCTTACCTTTTACCATCACAAATCCTGCGATGACTGTCATTATGCCAAAGGTAACCGCATGAAATGGGTTTCCAAAGATTACTGCATTTGCTGTAACAGACAGGAATAAAACTAGGATCGTGCCTTCAACGACATATTTTCTATACTTCATATCCTTCAAAAGATATGTTGATACAATAGAAATCAAAACCAAAAGATGCATACCAAAATTCAGGAATAGGTTCATATTTGAAACCATAATCAAATACTCTACCAAATTTTTTGTTTCCATAAAACACACTCCTTCACTATTAATCATTTATATACTAGCTAAGCTTCCATTTTTTTGTTTTGTTTTTTCTTGCCTTTACTTACCTTGTTAACAACAATCAGAATGACCATACAAATGAGAATTATATCTGCAAATCCTAAAGTCGCTTCAAATGGTATTCTTAATCCATCTTTAATCTGAGTAAATAATGCTCCAGTTGGGGTAAGTAAAGGAAAAAGAATGAATATATTTGATGTCAGCCTGAAAATAACAGAATATACTAAACCAACAATAAACAGAGTGATTATTTCATTTGATGGCATACCGTATCCTATATGATATAATGAATAAATCACAGCGCTCAGGACAATTCCAGGAATGATGCCAAAGTACTCTTCCATCCTGAGTTGAACCCAGCCACGATAAAATATGTTCTCATAAAAACCAACTGCTATCGCCATTGTAGCTAATGGGATTAGTTCTTTCGCTGCAGGGACTTCAATGTTTTTGATAGTTAGAAAATATTGTATGACACTAAGAATAATCCCAAGAATAATGCTTATTACAATTTTGTCCCTTTTAATTCCCAATTCAGACAAGGGTCTTTTCTTTATGATTACAGTCCAGATTACAGGTACTGATACCCCTAGTAATACTATGCCTATTACCCCGAATGTAATAAAATTAAGGGCAACTCTTTGGATTGTAATAATATTAAATGCCAGATAAAATGCAGCTACTACCATTATCCAGGATACGAGTACTGCAAATATTTCATTTGTAGGTTTGAATTTAAACAATTTTGACATACTCATATTAATAACTCCTTTACTTATTTATTAAACTTTTCAAGATATCTATAAGTTGCTTCCAAGAGCAATTCTCTCGATTCCTTCATTATCAATGCTGCCTTGTCTCCTTCCCATTCAGGAAGTATCTGTCTTGGCAGTACGGCATCATCAGTCGCTATATTGAAGAAGCTCCAGCCGAGCCCATGAAGGATAGGAAAAGCCAATCCTTGATCTACAAAAGTCTGTTCTTTACACAATTGTCTTATTTCTTGCAATTTACTGCCGTAAGTATCAGCAAAGCCCTGATAAGCTGTTTTGAGTTTTTCAATGCTATAAATATCATTCAGGAACTTATTCATATCCTTATGAATCTTCATCTCACCATGAATCTCTACAATCCTATCCTCAAAACTGTATTTTTCTATGAGCTTCCATACTTCTTCATATTGGTGATAAGGTGTTACCCATGTGTTGGTATTTATCTGTGCAAATCCCCGCTGTTGAAGTTTATCTATAAATTCTGCTTTAATATCTCTGCTGTCCTCTATAAACTCAACATTAATAAAGTACCACTTATTATCCCATTTCGAGCTGCGAAGCTGATACCTCTTAAAGAATTGCATCACTCCCTCGTTCCAGTGTATGATGGCTTTCTTACCCTCAAGGGTAAGAGCGTAACTAACCTCATTATTGTATTTGTTGTTTATTAGCAAGCCTGCTTTTACCGCTCTAGAAAGAGACATTCTTATCGCAGTTTCACTCTTCCCGAACACTTTCAATATCTCGAGCAGGCTTGATAATTTTATACTTTCCTTTGTGTTTTTAGCCATGTAGTTGCTGTATATAAATAACAAAAGACTTGTGGCACTATCATTTTTCCGTAAAATCAACTTCATTATATTTCTCCTTCTCATAACCCAATATCGATTAATTTTCATATTAAGTTATAACACTAACTTTCATTAATTATATTTTATGTTATATACCATTTAATGTCAATACCTTTTTTTGAGTTTTTTACTATTTTTATTCTTGTATTCAGAAGAGTTACTTAAGAAGAAAGAAGAATTTCATACCCGGTTCATGTCATTATAATACAAAAGCACCGCATTCAAATGCAGTGCTTTATATGTAAATTCATATTATTTTTTGGTGGAGGCGAGTAGAATCGAACCCCGACCGTCGGCTCGTAGGGGGCATTCCCCCTTACGATGGATACGACTTTAGAGATTCCGATAAAATCAAGGCAAATTACGTCTGAATTCTTTTACTTTAGTCATAAATGACTTCACCCGATTTTCATCCACAAGGTTTTCAAACTTCCCGTCTATTTTGAAAGTAGTTCCAACAACTGCACCCGATGCTATAGAAAGCTGCTTTTCAATATTATCTAATCGCATTCCTGTATTGGCAAAAACTGGCGTATCTCCTGCTACATTTGATACGATTTCCAATGATTGTGAGTTGGTTTCTGTGCCTGCAGTCAAGCCTGAAACACACAATGCATCAGGTTTGCAGTTAAAGATTGTGCTCCGAGCAATATCAGCAATTGACCTATCGCCAATATATTTTGCAGCTTCCGGGACGATGTTAAACAGTAACTTCACGTCTTCTGCCCCGATGTGGGATCTATGGCGTACAACATCTCCACAATTTGTATTCCAGAGTCCAAAGTCACTGGAATATACCCCTGTGAATATTTCTCTTACAAACCTTGCACCCGTCGCAGCAGCAAGATCAATAGATGCTTTAGGATCCCATAAAACATTGACACCAAAAGGCACTGAAATTTCACTCATTAACTCTCCAATGACTCTTGCCATCGAAGCTGTGGTCTCAGGACGTACTGTTGTCATATATGGCATACTGAACTCATTTGAAAACATAACTGCATCTACTCCACCGTTTTGAAGCGCGTGCAAATCATGGCGCGCTTTTTCCATTACGTTTTTCATGCCTCCAACTTTATCATAACCCGGGTCTCCAGGCAATGCTTGTAGATGACACATAGCAATAATAGGTTTATTTGTTTTTAGTATATCTATAATCCAGCTCATATTCTTTCTCCTTTTTTTTGGCATACGGTATTAACCTAGCCCATAGCTTATTTACTATAATTATTATATTTTAATGCTATCTCTCGAACTTAGCTCCTGCTTTAATATCATTTACTACCGCCATTACCAAGTCACTAGTTAATTCTACATCCTTGATGTCACATAACTCTACTGGTGAATGAGTATATCTTGCTGGTATTCCTATGTCAATACTCACAACACCAGTTCCCTCAAGCTGTACATATGCAAGGTCGGTAAGACCACCAATAGACGCACTGCGCTGCAGATTAATCTTTTCTCTCTCGGCGACTCGCTTTACAAGCTTTACCATTCCCGGATGAGGAATCGTTCCGTTGAGAGTTCCTCTCCCATGAAAGTTATACATGCTCATTACCGGACCATTTCCCATCACGACATCATTCTTACCCACCATATCCGGTGTTTGACCATCGATATTTACGTCAAGTGCAATTGCAATATCTGGCTTGATAATCCTTGCTGCCATCATTGCACCACGTAAGTTATATTCCTCTTGAACACTTCCTACAAGATAAACATTTGCTTCTGGAGGATTTTCCTTTAATCTATATGCCATATCCATGATAATTGCACATGCCACCCTATTATCAAATGATGTGCCATAAGCACGTGTTCCCTGAAGCTTTACAAAATTCGGCTTGTAAACAACCGGAGCGCCAACCTCAATTCCAAGTGCTACGACTTGTTCTCGGCTTGTTGCTCCTATATCGATATACAGGTTCATATAAGTGTCCACCTTGTATTTTTCTTCCGCAGGAGTTACATGATGACTCTTGACGCCAATAATCCCATCAATCATTTCGCCATTTTCAGTCTGAATCTGTACTGGTGTAGCAGGTAGAACCTTTTCAGGAATTCCACCAAGCCGTTCTAGTCTCAAAAATCCATCAGGATCAATTCTACGTACCATAAAGCCAAGTTGATCCATATGCCCAAACACCATTACAGTCGGAGCTTTCGGATCCGTTCCGCCCACCTTGGCAATACAGTTGCCAAATGTATCAATCGTAGTTTCATAACCTATCTCTTTGAACCTTTTTTCCATATACGCGGCCATTTTTTGTTCTGCTCCCGCAAGCGCAGGGATAAGAGACATTTCTCTCAGTAGAGTCTCCATTCTCATGCTATAACCTCCAATACTGATTTTTCATATTAATAACTATGCATTATCTCTTTAGTACAATTGTAAATTTGGGCATATTTCTCTTTGTAACCACGATAGATTTCCACCTTTTGTACATCAGGAACCGTTACATACTTTTCTCTGATCCATCCCTTAACCTCTTGTCTTGACTTGATAAGCCCTACACCAAGACCTGCAAATATTGCGTCACCATAGGCTGCACCAACTGTTATTTCAGGGATTGACTGAACGCAACCAGTAATATCGCTTATTATTTGCATCCAACCAAGGCTTTTTGTACCTCCTCCAACTGCTGTAATGCGATTTATTGGAGATTCCGCGCTGCGAATTAACTCCAAACACTGGTCAATGCCATATCCAACACCCTCTAGGACAGCTTTAAATATATGGCTTCTCGTATGTGTTAGGTTCAAACCGAAGATAACTCCCTTTGCACTTGGGTCATTAATAGGAAGACGTTCACCACTAAAATAGGGCAAAACTATTACTCCATCTGCCCCCGGGCCTATGTTGTCTATCTCAGCAAACAATGTATCATAAGCATTTGGTCCGCCTAACTGTTCTCTTTCAACTAACTCCTTTGCAAAATTATCCCTAACCCACCGTGTAAGAGAGCCTGTTGTAGCCATACCTCCAACCACAGAACTAAACTCTGGAAACACATAGGTTGCACTCCGCATATTTGTATTTTGTGGTGGTTCATTCATTACCTTTATCATATATACTGTTGAGCCGTACATTATCATAAAGTCTCCCGGTTCTACCACACCAACGCTAACTGCCTCAGCAGACGCATCAGTGCTCCCCCCCACGACGGGTGTACCCTCAGCAAGTCCTGTTTCCTTTGCTGCTTTAGCAGTAACAAACCCAATTATTTCAGTAGAGTCTACTATTCGCGGCAATCTTTCCTTCTCTGTGATATAGGATGTTAGGCTGTCATCCCAAGTACCCGTCTTACAGTTATACATGGGTCCAGCTCCACTGGCAGAATACTTATCTAAAATATGCTCTCCGGTTAGTCTAGCAATCATAAATCCCTGAGTCATGGTGAAATGAGCGGCCTTTTCATAAATTTCAGGTTCATTTTGCTTTATCCATAAAATCTTTGGGCCTGTGAAATCAACAGTAAGAGGATTGCCACAGATCTCCTTAATCCTTTTTTCACCTATAGTGCTGTTTAATTCTTTGATCTGAGGAACTGACCTTGTGTCAATGCCATAGAGAATGGCATTACGCAGTGGATTGCAGTTTTCATCCACAGGAACCAACGCTGTCGATATGGCACTACAGCCAATAGCAGCTATATCCCGTGGGTTTATTCCTGTATTTTCCAATAGCCGCTTGGTAATACTGCAAAAATCAGCCCACCAATCACCCATGGGGTCATGTTCTGCCCAACCTGGCTTAGGTATCTTAATAAGATGAGGAGACGTCTGCATGTCGAGTATTTTACCATCGGCATCACATAACACACCCTTTGATTCATATGTGCCGACATCAACCCCCAAAAGATACTTTTTATTCATAAACGCACCTCTCTTTTTTTAAGTAATCAATAAAGATAACCATTTCTATTTCCAATGAAAACATGACTTAATTCTATCTTACAGAGAAACTTGATATAAATTAGCATGTTCAATCTCCTATGCTCTGAAATTCAGGTACATCCGAAATTTTCCTATTTTTTTCTTTCTGTGCCAATTCCTTACTCGTAGAAGCAATAATCACCTCAAGACCACCCTCAATAAGCTTCTGTCGGGTTGGCTCATCTATTTTATCAATGATAATCTTATGTACATCATATAAATCACAGACATGAGCAAATACCTTTTTATGCAGCTTAGTGCTGTCTGTGACTAAAATGACTTCTTCTGCAGCGCGCATCATAGCCTGCTTGACACTCACCTCTCGAAAGGTTCTGTTAGTTATTCCAAGCTCTAAATCCATAGCATCGCAACCTAAAAACAATTTATTCACATGCACCTTTGAAAAGAAATTTGTTGTTTCCTCCCCCAGCAATGTATAAACTGATTGCTCCAGCATCCCTCCGGTCATAATTAGTTTGTTATTTGGATAACGGGCTACTTCCATTCCAATCTTTAAATCGTTTGTAATAATGGTGACGTTGCTGCTCTTAATATGCCTAGCAACCTCTAGTGTGGTTGACCCTGCATCAAGTATGATAACCTCATCATTATTTATTAGCTTTGCTGCACAATTACCAATGTTGCGTTTTGCCTCTATATTAATGGCGAATTTGCTTTTTGATGGTATTTCGATAGTAATGTGATTTTGAATAGACAATGCACCGCCATGGGTTTTTATTACTAGACCCTCTTTGGCAAGCTCATTAATATCGCTTCGTATTGTTACCTTTGAAGCGTTAAACACCTCGCTAAGTTCGTCGATTTTTGCCTTTTTGTGGCTATTTATGTACTCTAGGATTTTTTCAATTCTTTCAATTTGAAACAACTTAATTTCACCTACCTTGATTACTATTTCAGTTTTAATTCTTTATTGAAATTACTTATCACTACTCTTTGCCTTGAGTGCCTTCTGGTTTGTTGTATGGTTTATAGCCATTACTAAAAGCAATAGAAGACCCCAAACTAAATCCTTATAAAATGCGTTAAAACGCAGCATATTAAACCCACTTGTTAAAAATTGCAATGATACAAGTGCAAGCAGCATTCCTGTTATCTTCCCGTAACCTCCTTTAGGATCAACCCCTCCAAGCAATGCACAAAGTATAGCATGCAACAAATACGAATTACCATAATCTGCTTTTGCTGAATTCATTCTAGCGAGAAATATTATTCCTACAACAGAGGATAGGATTCCTGAAAATATATAGGTTTTGAGTACAACTGGTAAATTTTCAATTCCAGAAAACCACGATGCGATGGAATTAGAACCATAGAATCGTAATTTAAACCCATAGGATGTATTGTTCAATATAAAAGCAGATATTAACAGCGCTATGATGAACATTATGAGCACGATTGGAATTCCTAAGATATATCCGTTTCCTATTACCAAGAAAGCCGGTGGGAAATTTGATATTGGAAGGCCTTTCGTAAGCACAATTCCTATACCAGTGAATAAGTTCATCGTACCCAGAGTGACTAGAATAGGAGGAATGTTGAACTTAGCTATAAAAAAGCCATTTATCAACCCACATACGCATCCAACTGCAGTACTTATAAAAAAGACTAGTAAAATTGTGAATATAAGGTCTGCTCCTGTTTGTTCCCTGGCACTTACTAGAATAAATGAGCAGACTATCGCAGAAAGATTTGCAATACTAACAATGGAAAGGTCTATGCCTCCAGATATAATAACAAAGGTCGTTGCAATTGCTAAAAATCCCAGTTCAGGAAATTGAAATGCCATTGACATAAAGTTTGCTTTAGACAAAAATAGATTTGGCCTAAGCGAGGACATAAGTATAAAGACACATATTGTTATCAAAAAGAGTCTATTTATATTCTTATCCTTTAATAGGCTTATAGATTTGCATCTGTCCACAAAGCCTAGGACTTTTTTATACATACGTAATCACCTCCTATGAAAATTTACACATCGTAGACCTTCTCAACAAGAAATTAACCACTATCATGCAATACCCCTAATTTTTTTCTTCTGACTATATGACTGAATGGACGTGCCAACGATTATTATAACTCCCATGACTATCTGTTGCCAATATGAAGGTATTTTTAGGAGAGTCAAGCTGTTACTAATAATTGTTATCAGCAGTATTCCAAGTAAAGCTCCGAAAGTCGTTCCCTTTCCCTCTGCCATGTTTGCACCACCGAGTACAACTGCAGCAATTACTGTAAGTTCATTGCCCACAAGATCTGATGGTATTGATATTCGAAAAAGAGCCGTATGCATAAGCCCTGCAAAGCCAGCAAGGGCACCAGCAGCCCCATATACAAAGCCCAAGATAAGATTTACGTTTATGCCTACCCTTTTGGCCGCGACAATGTCACCGCCGATTGCGTACATGCAACGTCCAAGCATAGAATATTTTAATAGCAAAGTGGCAAGTATGTATAATACGATGACAATCAGTACCCCAATATGTAGGCCACTTGTTGAACCATCACTATTCTTAATTACGAAAAGCTGTGCCTGCGAGAAGGCTATCATTGACTTCGGAACATTCACTAAAAACATTGTTCCTACCAAGGCAAGCAGCACCCCACGAAAAAGATTCTGTGTACCTAAGGTGACAATAAAAGAAGGCAATTTGAATCTTGTTATGAAAAATGCATTGACTAGACCAAGGAGGATTCCTATCAATGTAGATACTATAAACATAATCGTAATTGACCCTGTCCACTCCAGCGCAATAAATACTTTTGTTGTCACATACATCGAAAAGGCAGCAATAGCCATAAAGGAAACGTCTATCCCACCCGATATTGTAACAAATAGCACGCCAATACCAAATATGCTTAGTACAAGACACGCCCTAAATATATTAAACCAGTTGCCAATTGTTAAAAAACTTGGATTTACTGATCCAAACAGAATTGATAGTCCGATAATTATAATCACAAGTAAAATTTCATTTGATTTCAGAAGTTTTTTAAACATTTGCTTTCCCCCGCATTAGTTTCATTACGAAGATATGACCGGGTTTGTGAATCACAACCTGCTGCTATGCGTAAATATATTCTTCAACCAACTTACGCTCAAGCTCTTCTATGGTTGTCTCCGTGCTTAATACCTCCGACACCACATTACCCTGGTTCATTACCATTATTCGGTTACAAATCATCAATATCTCAGGAATATCATCCGATATCACTATTATGCCTATACCTGTTTTAGCTAGATTTTTGATTACTTCGTGTATTTCGCTTTTGGAGCCTACATCCACTCCAACAGTCGGGCAGTTTAGTATAAGTATTTTGGGGTTTGCTGCAAGCCATTTAACAAGTACTACCTTTTGCTGGTTGCCTCCAGATAGGGATTTCGCTTGCTTGTCATATGCCATCCCCTCAATTTTTATGCTATTTAAGCCTTTCTCCATCTGCAATTTCATCTTATTTTTGTCGAGGTTCTTTATTTTTCCTAAGAGTTTATCAATAACGCAAATCACTGAGTTTTCACCTATAGTCTGTTCCATATGAAGCCCTTCAGTGAGTCGGTCCTCCGGTACATATCCAATATTGCTTTTTATAGCATCTTGGACACTCTCCATTCTTGTTCGTACCCCATTCACAAAAATCTCGCCACCACTAGCTGGCATAAGTCCGAAAAGCGATTTCGCAAGTTCGGTTCTCCCACAGCCGAGAAGACCTGTGATTCCAAGAATCTCCCCAGGCATCAGATTAAAGCTTACATTAGAAAAATGATTGGCTAAGCTTAAGTTCTTAACCTCCATCAGCGGCTTTTCATCTTTTAGTTCAAAAATGTATGGCTCCGCTTCAATTTCCTTACCTGTAATATAATAAATGAGTTCTCTCTTGCTTAAGTCCTTTGCATCTCCATCAAAAACGTTCATTCCATTTCGTAAAACTGTAATCTTCTGCGAAATTGTCAGAACCTCATCCAACTTATGGCTTACAAACAGCACTGCAATTCCTTTTTTATGCAGCTCCTCAACAATATTATAGAGAGATATGATCTCTTTATAGGTAAGTGCAGTTGTTGGCTCATCCATAATGATTAGTTTTGCATCCTGAAGTATGGCTCTAGCTATTGCTACAAGTTGCTTCTGTGCTACATTCAAATCGCCAACCAGGGCATTTAAGTCTATAGTAATCCTCAGGTTGTCTAGTGATTTTTGCGCCATGTCCTTCATTTCCTTCCAATTGACCATCTTCCGATTCTGTGAAAGAAATGAATTCATAGTAATATTCTCGGCGACTGTCATGTTTGGAAAGAGAGAAAAATCTTGATAGATTATCTGTATACCTTCTTTGATTGATTCCATCGGACTAATTTTTTTGCAATGCCTACCATTAATGAAAATATCTCCGCTATCATGTGTATAAAAGCCTGAAATAATTTTTATAAGCGTTGATTTACCACACCCATTTTCACCAATCAAACAACGAGACTCACCAGCTTCAATGGAAAAATCAACATCATTTAGAGCCTTCACACCATAAAACGCTTTGTTAATACCCTTTAGCTCAAGTAGTTTTATACCCATTCCCATTCCTACTTTCATGACATTTTGCTAAATGTTTGCATTAAATCTTTTTCCACACATATAAGACATTTGGATGAAATAAGCATCATTCTTATTTCATCCAAATGCAAATAATCTCCATGTATGTCAGTCTGTTTAGAAGTTATAGTCTCCCATATTGTCTTTTGTAACGTCGACCCAAGCTGCTCCGAATATCAGCTTACCTTCAACAAGTACCTTGTTGTATCCTGGTACACCGAGATCCATGCCATCTGTAATTGGCTTGTTTTCTTTAACAAGAGTTATTATTTTAGCCATTGCTTGTGCTGCAAGACCTGGATCCCAGAAAGTAATTCTGCTGATCGAACCGCTTTCAAGGTATTGTTTGGACATTGATACTAGCGAAGTACCAACACATTTAATCTTGCCTGCGTTTCCAGTCTCTTCAAGTGCAAGTGCAATTCCTGGCGGATTAACAGCATCCATGCCGATAACTCCACCAAGGTTTGAATATGCTGTAATAAGTTCTTTTGCTTTAGCATAGGCACCTTGTTGACCAGCTGTACCTGACTCAACATAAGATGTTACAAGCTTCATTTCTGGATATTTCTCTTTTTGCCTAGCTACCGCTCCATCTGCCCACTCAAGGTGTGTCTGCATTGTAAGACCACCAACCATAATAACGTATTCACCTTTGCCTCCCATAAGTTCGGCCAGCGAATCCATAAGGTGCGCACCATAGTCAGCATTCTTGAAGGCTTCAAGGTCAAAGTTGACGTTTTCCAGGTTAGAAGCCTCATGGCTAACAACGATTATTCCTTGATCCATTGCCTTTTTTAACACAGGCTCAAGAGATTTTGGATCAACCGGGATAACAGAAATTCCAGTAACTTTTTGTGCTATGACGTCCTCAAGTACACGAACTTGTTGGGATGCGTCAGGCGATGTTGCACCAGTCTGGAAGATCTCGACCCCTTTATTGTCTTCAACAAACTTTTTATTCCCCTCATTAAATCTGTCCCACCATGCAATTCCGATCATCTTTGGTACGTTTGCAATTGTTATTTTCCCATCATTTGATGGAGTTTGTTCCGCTGCTGCATCCCCCGTAGTTGTTTGTGGTGCTGGGCTGCTGCATCCACTAAACACCAGTATAAGGCTAAGCAACATTACAAGAGCGAATGAAATTTTCCTTTTCATAATTTTCTCTCCCTTCGGATTATTCTGCTATTATTATATAAATTTTCCAATTGCTTGTCAATCAAAATATTTTCTTTTACTTTCTTTTTCTTTTTTTTACTTTCTATATAGTAGTATTATCGGACTATATGTTATAATATGGTACTTAAACAAAACAAAACAAAAACAGACTAAGAAATAACCTTCCTAGTCTGTTGATTTACGTATTTGGTGGAGGCACGGGGACGCCTGTATCCATTGTCTCCAATGGTGCTGACTATATCATGAACTTCATTGCAAAGTCCTCTGGCGTGTTATAGAAGCCATAATATTTATGGTAAGCTCCTATCCTAGTACAACCAAATTGGCTGCCTATGAGTCGATAAAGAGCTGGTGGATTGCTCCTAATACCCCTCGGTATTGCCGTTGTCTTTACGTTAGGGTTTCACCGATAAAGCCTGATTATCACTTGCAGTTCACACTACCGTACGCCCGCTGACATGCTTACAGCTTCAGCAGCTTCATTTTACATCCTTAAAGCAAAGTTAAATAACTTTGATGTCTGGAAAACCTCCTAAATATGGCATGCAACATTGTAAGGAAGGTAAACCTGCTTTATCCACCTGAAATTGTTGTGCTCAACAATTAAGAAGAGCCCCAAAATAGCGGCTCCCTGGCACCATATTAACTTCAGTGCTTTTTTAAAGTAAAGGATGGCTTAACCATTCCAATAACTTCATTTTTCATGTTCTTAATCGGGGTTTCTACGTAGTTTGAAAGTTCTTTGTAGATTTCCTCATTGCCAATGCATAACTGTCTAAATACCTCCATCATTGCTACAACTACCGCACGTCCATTTCCATCTTCAGCTTTTATTGCAATACCTAGTCCAGCTTTCATATCTCCGATGCATTGAACACCTTCCGCTCCTGCCTTAGATACAATCCTACCCTTAAATGTCCTCATTACATCGGTATCGAATCGATCCTTTCCTGCAACGAGTTCAGGATGAGCCAACATAGCATCCCTTATAGTTTTTAGAGCTTGAGCGTGTTTACCGTCTTTAATTCCATCCGGATTAGCTAAATATGCAAATCCAAGGGCAATAAAGTTTAATGGAAGTTGATGAACAGGTACACCACAACCATCTATTCCTATCCCAATTTTATCCTTGGGGTAATAAAGAAGTTCCGATATAATATCAAGGATTCTCTGCTGAGCAGGATGATCCAATAGATAATAATTATCTAAATCTTCCTTTAGGTGAACAGCAGTCGCAATCATTCCAGAATGCTTACCTGAGCAGTTACTAAAAACAGGAGATAGGTCCTTTCCATCTCTTACTAAAGCTTTGTAGCTCTCTAAATCCCTTGGAATATGGGTTCCACATTTTAAAACCCCCTCAGATTTTCCAACCCTTTCTAAAATTGATAGAATCCTTGAGCGATGTATGGGCTCTCCATTATGGGAAGCACACATCACAGAAATATCCGCAGGTTCTAAGTCAAAGGCATCTGCCGCACCTGTTTCAATTACAGGAATAGCCTGTAGGGGCTTCATGGAAGAACGGGCAAAGGTAGCACGGGTTGGATCCCCATAGGAATAAAGAAGCTCTCCCATTGTATTTACAACAGCAATGTGTATATGATGCTGACTTTCTATATAACCACCACGATAAACATTAATTCCAGGTTCATTCATAATTTCCCTCCTCATATAATCTCCGTTAGGAATAACTAATATAAATGACAAGCTACCATATGGTCTTTTCCCATTTCCTTAAGGCTAGGGCGAACCTCTCCACAGTGGGACTTTGCCACTGGGCATCGAGTGTGGAAAGTACAACCGGTCGGAGGATTCATCGGACTCGGAACATCCCCTTCAAGGATAATTCGCTTTCGAGTAAGTTCAACCTTAGGATCTGGAATCGGTATGGCAGATAACAATGCTCTAGAATAAGGATGTAGCGGATTCTTATAAAAATCTGAGCTTGGAGCTATTTCCATCATATTGCCAAGATACATGACCCCAACCCGGTCGGAGATATGCTTTACCATTGACAAATCATGGGCTATAAAAAGATATGTTATATTCCGGTTTCTTTGAAGCTCCTTCATTAGATTTACTACCTGCGCCTGGATAGATACATCCAGTGCAGAAATTGGTTCATCAGCTATAATAAATTCAGGTTCGACTGCCAAAGCACGTGCGATTCCTATCCTTTGACGCTGACCTCCCGAAAATTCGTGGGGAAATCTATTGGCATGCTCCTTATTAAGCCCTACTGTCTCTAGAAGGTTAAAAACTCGCTCATGACGTTCCTTGCCCTTGGCAAGACCATGGATGTCCATCCCATGGGCAATAATATCCATGACTGTCATTCTGGGATTTAGTGATGAATAGGGATCCTGAAATATCATCTGCATCTCGCGGTGGAATTTGCTTTTTTCACTTCCCGTCAGATTATAAACATTCCTTCCTTTAAAAATAACCTCTCCCTCGCTAGCCTTGTATAGGTTGATTATTGTTCTCCCGGTAGTGGATTTCCCACACCCTGATTCCCCTACCAAACCCAGAATCTCCCCTTTTTTTATTGAAAGGCTTACTCCGTCAACGGCCTTGACTGTATTTTTACCTTGGCTAAAATATTTCTTAAGATTCTTAACCTCTAGTATAGTTTCGCCATTCATCATATTCCATTCACCTTCTTAGACAAGTTATTTAACTTTGGAGCCCTTGGATCCTGCAGCCAGCAAGCGACCCTATGACCGGAATTCACATCAGTGTAAGGTGGCATTACATTCACACATACTTCCATAACATGGTTACATCTAGATGCAAAGGGACAGCCCTTAGGAGGACTCAACAGGTCAGGAGGTGTTCCCCTAATAGGTTCCAGCATTGCGTTATCCTCAAGATCAAGCCTTGCTATGGAATTTAGCAACCCGCAGGTGTAGGGGTGCTGAGGATTATAGTATAAATCATCAAGTGTCCCGGTTTCCATAATCTTGCCGGCATAAACTACTATTACCTTCTGAGCCATACCAGCTACCACACCTAGATCATGAGTAATAAGTATAATAGACATCTCAAGCTTTTTCTGCAAATCTTTCAATAATGCCAAAATCTGAGCCTGTATTGTAACATCAAGAGCTGTGGTTGGCTCATCTGCAATCAATAGCTTGGGAGATCCCGACAAGGCAATGGCGATAATAACCCTTTGCTTCATTCCACCGCTAAGCTGATGGGGATATTTTTTTGACACCTTTGAAGGGTCAGGAATACCAACAATTTCCAACATCTTTATTGCATGCTCTATGGCTTCTTTTCTTTTCATACCCTGATGCTTCATAAAGCCTTCACATATTTGATAGCCTATAGTCATTGTAGGATTTAAGGATGTCATGGGGTCCTGAAATATCATTCCAATGTCCTGACCCCTGACCTTTCTTATTTCCCTTTTGGATAATGTGGTCAGCTCCTTATCCTGAAATTTAATGCTTGACCCTTTTAGAATCCTGGACGGAGGAGATGGATTAAGCTTCATAATGGATTTTGATGTTACTGATTTTCCACATCCTGATTCGCCTACAATTGCAACACACTGTCCCTTTTCCACATCAAAGGAAATATCCCTTACTGCTTGTACTTCCCCTGCGTATGTATCAAAGGAAACGCTTAGGTTTCTTACTTCAAGTATTTTTTCCACCCTTGGTCCTCCTTTCTATTTTCGCATTCTCGGGTCAAAAGCATCCCTAAGACCGTCACTCAATATATTAAACCCTACCATTAAAAGTATTATTACAACTGCCGGATAAGCCAAAAGGTAGAACTGGTTACGCATTGACTGATATCCGTCGTTAATCAGTACTCCCAATGAAGCCATAGGCTCTTGCAGTCCCAGGCCTATGAAGCTAAGGAAAGCCTCTGTAAATATTGCTGTCGGTATTGTAAACATTACGTTTACAACAATAATTCCAATTATATTGGGAAACAGCTGTTTGAATATAATATCAAAATTACTTGCTCCCAAAGCTCTGGCAGCCAGGACATATTCCTGCTCCTTCAGTTTAAGGATCTGCCCTCTTACAATTCTCGCCATGCTTACCCAGCCTGTGAACACCATGGCTGCTGCAATTGTAAGAATCCCAGGTTTAATGAACATCATGAGCAGAATTACAACAATCAGCCTTGGTATACCCACAAGGATCTCGATTACTCTCTGCATTATACTGTCTATTGTCCCTCCAAAGTAACCGGAAACAGCTCCGAAGGTAACACCGATCAACAAATCCATCGTAGCAGCCAATAGGGCAATATATATTGATATCCTGGTGCCCTGCCAAACCCTTGCCCACTGATCACGGCCGAATTTGTCAGTTCCAAACCAATGGGTACTGTTGGGAGCCTGGTAAGTTTCTTCATAACTGGTTTCATAGTACTCATATTCGTTCATATATGGTCCAACAAAAGCAAAAAACACAATAGTTAAAATTACAAACAAGCTTATGGTTGCTGTTTTATGTTTAAACAAAGACCTCCAGCTGTCCTTCCAGAAGCTGGATACAGGCCTTCTGATTTTTTCATTTTCTCCGGATGCAATACTTGCCGGTACAAACATATCGTCCAGAACTAATTTCTCCATATTCTCCATTGCATTACTCCTTTTCCTTAGAAAGTCTGATTCTTGGGTCAACTAATCCATATAAAATATCTACTGTCAAAACAGATGATACAAAAAGGAAGCTATAGAAAATAGTGACACCCATAACAGCAGAGTAGTCATTTACCTTAATTGATTCAACAAATAGTCTTCCAAGGCCAGGTACTGCAAATATACTCTCAATAACAAGACTTCCGGTAATAATGTTTATAGTTAATGGTCCGAGAATTGTGATAACAGGTATTAGTGCATTTCTGATAGCATGCTTCAAAACGATATCCAGCCCGCTGATTCCTTTAGCTTCTGCAGTTACCAAATAATCCTGTTGAATAACCTCCATCATCTCTGTTCTCATAAACCTGGCGATAACTGCTACAACTCCGGCCGCCAAGGCAAGAGAAGGCATTATCGAATTTGAATAGCTATTCCAATAGGCTACAGGCAGAAGCCCCCACTTAACGCCAACATAGTATTGCATTAACGCAGCAAATACAAAGTTGGGAACAGATATACCCAGCACTGCAATTACCATCATTATATAGTCCCAAACGGTATTGTGTCGTAGGGCTGAAATGATGCCCAGTATCAATCCAAGAGATATCCCCAGCAAAATCGCCTGGGTTCCTAACAGAACCGAAGGGCCTATTCTTTCAGCTATGATACTGTTTACAGACCTTCCTTTATAATAAAAGGATGTTCCAAAGTCCCCCTTTGCGAGATTATACATATACTTGCCGTACTGAACAATAAGCGAATCATTTAACCCATATTTTTCAAACATCTGAGTTCTTGCTTCCGGCGATAGCTGATCAAGCTTTTCCATGTCAAAGGGCGAACCCGGGAGCTGCTTCATCAAGAAGAAGGTTGCAGTCGCTATTATAAACAATGTGATAAATCCATAAATCAGTCTTGTCAATATATATCGTCTCATTTAAACACCTCCTATGTTTGGATATTGAGCAATGTGAGGAAAAAGAAGAGCCCTGACAATTACAGGACACTTCTTTTTCCTATTTTATTATTTAACAGATGCCCATTTGTAGTCCCATGTTACTCCATAAGGGTGATATACTAATCCTTCAATATTTTCCTTTAATGCAAATGCAGTGCCCTGATAGTATAAAGGTGCCAGAATAGCTTCTTGATCCATAAGAATTTTTTCTGCTTCCATCAGCATTCCCATACGTTTTGCTGAATCTACCTCTGCTTTTGCACCAATTATCAATTCATCATATCTTGCATTTGAGAAGTTACCGCGGAAAGGCTTAGGAGTAATTGCCCACAAATCAAGATAAGTCATTGGGTCATTGTAGTCAGCTCCCCAAGCAGATACAACCATTTGATATTTGTCATCCCTCATTGTCTGCAAACGTCCGCTGTATGGCTGAGTTACAAGGGTAATATCAATAGCGAGGTTTTGCTTCAGCTGGCTCTGGATAAATGTTCCGCAATCCTTTGAAACCTGATCATCTGCAGTTAGCAGCTCAAGCTGCGGAGTCTTTCCAAGCTCGCCCACGCCCTTGTTCCAAAGCTCTTTGGCTTTTTCGATATTTGGTAATATTAAATCTCCCTGAGCTTCTCTGAAGGTTACACCGCTACCCGCCATTCCGGTAGGTATTAATCCTGTAGCTGTTTCCGAACCATTGTTAAGAACGTTTTTTGTTAATACATCAGGATCTACTGCCAACTGTATGGCTTTACGTATATTCAAGTTTGCAATTGCTTCGTTATGTAAATTAAACTGAATATAGTATGATCTAAAGTTTGTATATGCCTTATATTCAGGAGTATTCTTAAAGTTATTTACATCAGAGGAGGACAATGGAGCCATATCCAAATCTCCAGACTGATATAAGTTCAGAGCGGTACCCTGTTCCTTGACTACCTTTATATCAAGCTTATCGACCTTAACGTTGTCTTTATCCCAGTAACTTGGGTTCTTAACCATTATTACACCCTTTGCCGGGTCAAATTCAGACAGCATAAAAGGACCGTTATATGCCAATGCATCAGGAGTTAATGCATATTTCTCACCCTTTTCGGTTATAAGCTTCTCATTTAACGGGAAGTAAAGCGGGAAAGCAGTCAAGCTTATAAAAAAAGGAGTCGGCTGCTTTATCTGGACTACAAGAGTCTTGTCGTCCGGAGTATCAATCTTTACATCTTCAACCTTTCCTGTTTTATCTACATATTCTTTGGCACCAACAACATAATCAGAAATAATAAATGAATAGCTGCCTGATGTCTCGGGATTAAGTGCTCTGAGCCATGCATATTTGAAATCCTTTGAGGTTACAGGGTCTCCATTATTCCACTGAATATTGTCACGAAGATTAAATGTATATGTCAACCCATCTTCTGAAACCTTTACATCCTTTGCCATAGCAGGCTGAGGCTTGTTTTCCCCGTCCAACCTGTATAAGCCCTCTGCAACGTTATTTAAAATTGTAAAGGAAGTGGTATCAGTTGTTGTTGTTTGGTTTAAATCAGGTATGTCATTTATAATACTAAGCTTAATGACTTTTTCTGCAACCTGGGTTTTATTTTCGCTAGAAGTATTGTCGGATGAAGCTGTTTTATCAGTAAAGCTCCCGCATCCAACCAGGAAAAGATTGAGCACCAGTAATAGTGCCAGTGACTTAATTACCCATCTGTTTTTCAAAATAATTCCCCCTTTATATTTTTTATATGGCTATATGTAAAATATTTTTACAGTTGAATTAAATATGCAACTGTCATGCCAACATATATAGAAAACAGTATTTGTTACTTGATTTAAGCTCTTATATAGCGAGAGATACCAGCTTTTTGGTCTAAATCCATCTGTTAAGTTTTATACAATTCTCACTCTTCGGAATATTTAAAATAAATTGGGTAACCCAATTAGTAGATTATTGTCACACTGTGTCGCATTTTGTTAAACCAATTTACTACAATTTTGTGACATATGGATTAATAGCAGTTTATTTAAAGCCCAATAGAAGATACTAAATCTCGGTATTTACTGACTTTGTTTAAAAATTACTATCATGGCATGGACTTTGCATTACTGTTTAATATATGGATCAAGATTGGAGGGGTTTTATTGAAACAGGTTAGATGGTATGAAGAAGCATTATTGAGAAAAGAGGATTTAATTAGAGATTTAAAAAACTTACTTAGTATAGAAAGTGTAAAGGACTTAGAGTCTGCTACTGAAAACAGACCTATGGGTGAAAATATAGGTGAAGCCCTGGAATATACCCTCGCCCTTTCATCTAACGCGGGTTTTGTAACCAAAAATATTGAAGGTTATGCAGGGTTGGCAGAATATGGAGATGGTGAAGACTATATAGGCATCCTATGCCACCTGGATGTGGTCCCTGCAACTGGGGACTGGACATCTCCACCCTTTGAACCGGCTGTAAGGGGTGGTAAGATTTATGGGAGGGGAGCTATTGATGACAAGGGTCCTACCATAGCTGCTTTTTATGGCTTAAAAATTGTTAAGGAATTAGGATTACCATTAAAGCATAGAATCAGAATAATCTTTGGCACCGATGAGGAAAGTGGCATGAGAGGAATGAAGAAATATATTGAAAAAGAGCCCCTACCTATTGCTGCCTTTAGCCCCGATGCAGATTTTCCAATAATCAATGCAGAAAAGGGACAGATTAATGTGAAGCTTTCTCAGATGAAGGTTAGAGAGGATTGTAATAGTTATAATTATGACTTCAGACTAATGAGTTTCACATCGGGAGATAGAGCTAATATGGTTCCCGATATGGCCTATGCAACTATAAAGGGAAACGATATTTCACCTGTTACGGAAGGCTTTAAGGACTATTGTACTAGAAGAAATCTGGGAAATTCTGCCGATACCAATAATGATGAAGTAACCCTCACACTCAGAGGGAAATCAGCTCACAGCATGGAACCTCATAAGGGGGTAAATGCTGGTTTATTAATGATTGATTTCTTGAAAACATTTTTATTCCATCCTCAGGATCAAAGCTATATTAACTTCGTAAACAGATTCCTATATGATGATTTTTATGGAAGAACCCTTGGAATTGATTATTCAGACGATCTAACCGGCTCCTTGACGGTCAATGCTGGGATTCTAAGGTACGAAGGGGATAATGGGGGATTTATTCATTTAAATATAAGGTTTCCTGTAACAACTCATTATCTACGTACCATTGAAAGAATTATATGTACAGCTGAGACCTCCGGATTTGAAATTAATGAGATTAGAGAAAGGAAACCCCATTATGTCGATAAAAACCACTCCATAGTCAAAACTCTACAGAAGGTATATTATGAAGAAACTGGGGAAGAACCTGTTCTTTTATCAACCGGCGGGAATACCTATGCCGGCCTTATGGATTGCTGTGTAGCCTTTGGTCCTGTTTTTCCCGGGAAAGAAGCCACTGCTCACCAGAATGACGAGCATATTGAGATTGAGGATTTGATTAAGGCAACTGCAATATATGCCAAAGCTATATATGAATTGGCTAATATAGACATTGAAAAAAGCAGCTAAAAGCTGCTTTTTTCAATGTCTAAGCATAATAATTATAATAGTAGTCTATAAGAAAGCGACCCTTTGTTGATATTGAGCTTCCTTTACGACCTCGCTCAGTAATAATATATTCCTCATTACTTAATAGCTCTTGACGATATCTCAATTGTTGCTCAGATAACGAAAAACCAACTACCTTCATATGCTGAAGTATTGCATGCCTTCCAGAGGATGGATGACCTTCTCCCGCCAAATAGGATAAAATCTCCATCATCTCTTCAAGAAATCCTTTATCTTCAAATTCCCTTAACTTTTCTTCGTGGTTATGGATCTTTCTATCATCTATTCCTGTAAAGGCGTATCTTGTATTCAAGAAGGGAAGCTGTTCACTAAATACTACTGAATCAGCAATATGAGCTAAATATTCTATAACATTTTCCAATTCACGGATATTTCCTGGCCAATCATATTCTAACATTGCCTTTAAAGCTGTTTTTGAAAACTGGAAGGGTTCCCGACTGAGCTTTTTAGTAAATTCACCCATATACATATTTATAAGAAGAGGTATATCTTCAGCCCTTTTCCTAAGTGGAATAAGGTATAGGGGTAAAACATTCAGACGATAATAGAGGTCTTCACGGAAGGTACCTTCTTTGACCATTTCAAGAAGACTTTTATTAGTTGCAGCAATTACTCTTACATCCAGAGCAATAATACTGTCACCCCCAACTCGCATCATCTGCTTTTCCTGAAGTACCCTTAGGAGACGATTTTGAATCATCTTAGAAGCATCCCCAATTTCATCAAAGAAAATAGTTCCCCTATAGGCCTGTTCAAAAAGTCCCATATGCCCACCTTTTTTAGCCCCTGTAAATGCCCCTTCTTCATATCCAAAAAGCTCACTTTCCATTAAACTCTCAGAGATTGCTGCGAAATTAACCCCAACGAATGGGTATTTGCTTCTTGGTGAGGCATTATGAATAGCCTGGGCTAATATTTCCTTTCCTGTACCTGTCTCTCCAAGTATTAAAATGGTAGAAGAACTTTTGGCTAATTTTTGGGCTATTTTTATAAGCTCCAATACTGAAGCATTTTGGGTTTTAAGATCCTTAAAGGTATATCTTGCAACCAGGTTCTTTCTCTGAGTTTTCAACCTATAGTTATACTCTATCTTCTGTATCTCATCAGCCTTTCTAAATAAATACAGGAACCCAAATAATTTATTTTCTATAAGGATCTTTTTCTTTCTTATATAGTATATCACTTGATTAAATTCAACGAAATTATCCTCGTCTACTACTAAATCACGAAGCTTTTCAATGAAGGAATGATCAAATATCTCATGGACTCCCTTTTCCAGTATGTCTCCGTTAGACAGCTTCAATAGATCCAGGGCTTTCTGATTAGCAGCTTTTATTATTTCACCTTTTGAGAATACTAAAACCGAATCATCGATGCTATTTATAATTCCCTCTAAGGTTTTTCTTAGAAAATTAGACTGGAATATTTCGTCACTTAACTTTTCTGTTATATAAACCAGAGATTGCATAAATCTTGCAGACAATTGATTAAATGTATAATTAGAGGCTTTAAAATGATTTAAAATTTCTATAATAGTTGAAATATCAATTACACGATTACCAATATCAATGACCCTTTCAATACCATTGGGAACTAGTTGAGGTTCTCCTACCGTAACAGCTATTCTGATACTGCTATCATAGGATGCTCCCGGGTAGTAGGGGACAAAATCATAATTTATTCCAGCTTCCTTCAAAGTCACAATAGTATCCTCAGAGGCCTCCTTCAAATCACTTACTAATAATATTCTCATACCCTTTGGAATGGCAAGAAGATCCTGAATATTAGCATAGTCAATAGTTCTTTTAGCGATTATATAGGGAATTTCCTCTGTCAGATAAGGCTTAGCCATTGGTAAAATAACCTTGCTTGATAAAACGATCAGGTTATACCCCTTTGCAATAGAAAGAAATAGCTCATCTACTGTGCGACCATCTATATTAAAATAATTATGAAATCCTAATTCTTGGAGCTGTTTTACTAACCTCTTTAATGTATTTCCTTGATAGGTAACAATTAATACAGAATGTTTTGACTTCATGTTACTTCCTCCTATTTCCCATGCATAAAAAATTTATATATAATTCTGATTTAATATAATATATTAGTTGTTGGATATTTAAACAGACTTCACTATAGGAGATTATTCTCTATCATTTCTAAAGTTCCTTCTATTTGGCAGATAATTGTCATACTGTGGAAAAGTATAAGGAATAAGTATGATTATAGTACGAGAAAAATGAAAAATAGTAATTTTTATTAAATACCCAAGCCGCGTGCCTTAGTATACTTTTCTTTAATATAAAAGCAAAATGCAAACCGTCCCTTTTGCATTTCGCTTTGCTTTTCTAACAGCTTTTCTTCTATGCAAGTTTGCTTTTATGAATTGCATTTGGTATCATACGATTTGTAATAATATTATTAAAAGGTAATAAAAAAGGTGGGGGAAAGACAATGGATAATCAAGAGCAAAAACATCAGCGACGTATTCGATATAAAGGCACTCACCCCAAAACTTATAAAGAAAAATATAAGGAACTTCAACCGGAGAAATATGCCGATGCTGTGGCAAAAGTTATTCAAAAGGGCAGTACTCCTGCTGGTATGCATCTTTCAATTTGCGTTAAAGAAATACTAGAATTCTTGCAAATTACTCCGGGACAAACTGGATTGGATGCAACACTAGGTTATGGTGGCCATACCTTAGAGATGCTTAAATGTTTAAATTCAAAGGGGCACTTGTATGCAATTGATGTAGATTCTTTTGAATTACCGCGCACCCAAGAGCGTTTAGAGAGATTAGGTTATGGCTCCGAAATTTTAACGATCAAGCAAATGAACTTTTCCGAAATAGATCAAATAGCTCTCGAATCAGGGCCATTGAATTTTATATTGGCAGATTTGGGTGTCTCTTCTATGCAAATAGACAATCCTGAAAGAGGGTTTTCATTTAAACGAGAAGGTCCATTAGACTTACGGCTGAATCCTAAAAAAGGTAAATCTGCCGCAGCTCGTTTAAAAACTATTTCGCAAGATGAATTACAAGGTATGTTGATAGAAAACTCGGATGAGCCTAATGCCGCAGCAATCGCTCGCGCCATTATTTCCGAAATTAAAAAAGGAATTGACATATCAACAACAACACAACTCCGACAAATTATCACTGATGCTCTGAAATTTATTCCGGAAAACAAACGAAAAGATGAGATTAAAAAATCCTGTCAACGATGCTTTCAAGCGTTGCGAATTGATGTCAATAATGAATTTGAAGTGTTATATGAATTTTTGGAAAAACTTCCTGCTACCCTTGCTGAGGGTGGGCGCGTTGCAATACTTTCATTTCATTCAGGAGAAGATCGTCTCGTTAAAAAATCTTTTCAACGCTTTTTTCGTGAAGGCGTCTATCGTGAAATAGCTCCCGATCCTATTCGTCCATCATCAGAAGAATGTAATACCAATAGTCGTGCGCGTTCTGCTAAATTGCGTTGGGCTATAAAAGCATGATTTGTAATTGTGGTGCTAATTGTGGTGCCAGATACCGCACTTCCGCACTTATTTTCGAAAACATAAAAGCCTGTGATTGCTCCTAATCACAGGCTTTCCTATGTACTAATAAAAAATTAAAGGAAAAGTAAATGTAACGAAAGCCGCCCAAAGTCCGTAGACCGGCAAATACTTAGTAACGGCATCTTGGATGGTTGAAGGTCCGGTTTTGTTTTGTAGAAAACGCATATAGGAGAGCATAATCCAAATTAGATTGGCCCAGATAAGTATGTTTACGCCTAAAACAGCAAGTCTGTTGGGTGTAATCCCATAAGAAGAAAGCCTGAACACTATGGCTGATAAAGCCACACTGTCAATGATAAGAGCAAGAACAATTAGGGCAAAATTTATATAATCAGAAATGTTCTTTTTCTCGTCTGTGCCGCTTTCGGTAATGGAGAATATGGTGACGGCCAATACACTAAGGAGTATTCCGTTGAAGGATATGAGGAAATTGCGGTCCAAGAATGGATTTTTTCCGACCCAAATAACCGTTATAAGATAGACCAACAATGTGGCCAGTACAAGAGGACTAAAAATTTTGGCTATATATGGTGCAATATTTTTAGCAAGTTTAAGGTTCCTTGATACCAGGTATGTAGCCACAATAGCGAGAGCGGCAGCACCAAATAAAACGACATTTTTAAAATAGAATTCAGATATATCCATGCCGACAAATGTAAATAACTGCATGGTTAATGCTGTTAGCAGCATTCCGCTGATTGCCATGCTGGCGTAGAGTATGCAAAATTCCCCATTAAATTTAAGATAGGCTAATCTTGTGCTGCCTATGCCATATTCATTTCCTGTAAATGCAAGCCCTAATAATACCCATAAGAAAATGGGAAGGTGTAGATAAGCCAGAATAATACTGTCTTTATGCTCTAGTGGCAGCATATTAAGATAAAATCCGAAGATTAGGAATAACGATGCAAGGGTGTAAAGAACATTTTTTTTGGGGGTATTATTGTAAACAAAATAGGCGGCAATAAAGGGAAGTATACCAAAAACAAGGTTAATAGGGGCTATTGCTTGCTGTTCGGCAAAATGCAAAATTATCCTGGTGCTTATCCCGGCCAGAATTGCTAAAATGCCCATGGATAAGAAATCTTTCTGAAGCAAGGAAGCTTTTTCTGTATTTGCCGCCTCCTTGAAATGCAATCTTTCATACCAAACGGCAAGAACCTGCGAATCAGGGTTTTGTTCCCAGGCGTATGAGAATGACTTTTTAAAAGTTTCGGGTTCTTTTCTAAACATTCTCTCCAGCTCATGGGGGTTAGCAATATTTTCAATAATCAGATTGTTAATGTCCATGGTTATACCTCCCCTAATAATTGTCATACTAAGTCCTACTTTCCTCTACAATGTTAAATATCCCTACTTTATTATCCTTGAGTGTCTTCCCCACTATTGTATTCTAAAATATCTCCAGGCTGACATTCTAAAGCCTTACAAATCGCCTCTAAAGTTGAAAATCGAATCGCTTTTGCCTTTCCATTTTTCAATATGGAAAGATTAGCCATCGTTATTCCAACCTTCTCTGTAAGTTCTGTTACACTCATTTTTCTCTTAGCCAGCATTACATCAATATTGATTATAATTGCCATATCATTCACCTCACACCGTTAAATCATTTTCTGATTTAATATCTATGGCTTCTTTTAAAAGCTTTTGAAGAACAGCAGCAAAGACTGCAATCACCATTGAAGCAAAGACAGGGACCATCCCGAATATTATGAGGCCTGGTGCATCGTCCTTCTCTGCTACGAGAAAAACGAAGGGCATCATTACCACATACAAGGTACTGATTGTGATTGCACAGTATTTTATATTCTTTAAAGCTTTAACAGAAATTTGCGAGAAAGCTTTGTTCTTGTCAATATAGCATAAAAGCTTAAAAGCTTGAAACAAAGCGAAGTAAAACGGTATCACTGATACATACATACCTATTATAATGGGATACAGTATATGGGCATAATCTGGATTTGCTGGATTATTAGCTAACCAAGGCAACCCAAATATACCCAGAGCAAGAATCGGAATTCCAATCAGAATAACAGCTATCTTTAAAAAGAGTGTTGTTCCTCGTTTCATAAAAAACACCTCACTTATTTATTGTTGATTTGATTTTAACACACGTTTTATCGTTTTACAATATATTATTATTGATTATAGCTACTTATTTATTGTTTCAAAGTATAAAATCCTCATCCTTGGCTTAATTGAAAGGCGAGATGCCACTTTGTAAAACGAAATGCATTGTTTGTAACCGACAAGTGAATATTTGTAAACGAAACGCAGTTTTTGTAACCGAGATGCCAGTTTTGTAAACGAAAAGCCACTTTTGTAACCCAAATGCAGTTTGATTTTTTCGTTTATCTGGCGTATCATTAGTAAAATGGGCATGCCAAAGGGAGGTCGACTCCCTCTCGATTTTTTTGTAATCGGAGAATCCACCCCTTTTTATGGGTAAGCATGGATGGTTGGCGGCAGTTTTTTAGATC
>FWPV01003236.1_pt1 | contig 37497 bp, 37 predicted proteins | sample 2228371 | NCBI WGS metagenome assembly FWPV01 (sample SAMEA103939776, study PRJEB20133) | metagenome | reverse complement strand
GTACAACTCCACGCTGTCCATCGCACGTCCTCCTTACAAACCATACGCGACAGCGTACTACCAACCCACAGAAATGTCTGAAGGACCACATAAAATTATAGCTGCCCCGCAACGCCGTAATCAGTCAGCCGCGTCGGGGCCGCGTTGCAGGCAGAACTCCGCAGCCGGGTCGCTTTCACAGACGCGACGGTAGATCGCGTCCAGCGCCATGTCTTCCGTGGCGAAGATGTTGTCCTCGCCGACGACCTCGCGTAGCCCTGTTTTGGACATCACGTCGAGCACCTGGCGCTTCAAACCGCTGAAGACGAGGGTGACACCGTTTTCCTTGAGCCGGTCGATCAGATGGTGAATGGCTTCCTCGCCGGAGGCATCCAGTTGGTTGATGCCATCCGCCACCACCAGGATGTACTTGGCCTCCGGGTGGCTGGCGTGGGCCTCCAGGATCGCGTCCTCGAAGTACGAGACGTTGGCAAAATACAGCTGGCCGTCGAAGCGCATGGCGACCACGTGCTTGCTGGTGCCGAGGCCGGGGTGGACTTTGAGATCGCGCAGGGTGCCGTCCGGAAAGCGGCCGAGCACCGCCACGCGCGGCCTCATGGTGCGGTAGAGGAACAGGATCAGTGCGAGGCCGGCTCCCACGAGGATGCCGTTGTCCAGATGGGGCGCAAAGGCGAGCGTGGCAACAAAGGTGACGACCGCGGCGATGCCGTCGTGGGGGTGCGCCTGCCAGGCATGCTTGATCGCCTTGAAGTTGATGAGCCCGACCACCGCCATCATGATCACCGCCGCCAGCACGGCCTGGGGCAGGTGGTACAGAAGCGGTGTGAGGAATAGCAGCGTCAGCAGCACGATCAGAGCCGTGAAGACGGACGAGAGGCCGGTGACCGCGCCGGCATTCAGGTTGACCGCAGAGCGGGAGAATGAGCCGCTGGTGGGATAGGCCTGGCTCATGCTGCCCACGATGTTGGCGATGCCCTGGCCGATCAGCTCCTGATTCGGGTCGATGCGCTGCTTGGTCTTGGCCGCCATCGCTTTTGCGATCGAGATCGCTTCCATGAAGCCGACCAGCGAGATGACCAGCGCGGAGGACAGCAGGGCACGGACGTTGTCCCAGCTGAACTGCGGGATTTCGAAGCCGGGCAGGCCGGAAGGAATGTTCCCCACCACCTCGCCGCCGGCGACGAGTTTCAACGACCCGTCCTGGATGCCCTGGATGCGCCAGTGGGTGTCGTTCACCTTCACGCCGGCGGGCACCGCCCTGGCAAGGTAGAGCGTGTCCGGCTGCCGGTCGTCGCCGCGCACGAGCACGAAGCGCATCTTGCGCAGGACTTTTTTCTTGGCGTTCAGGTCCGCCTCGGCGCCGCGCAGCTCGATGCGCAGCAGATCGAGCTCATACGCCAGCGCGGCCTGGCGCAGGTCGCTGTTCGCCAGTTTTTCCACCTGCTGCAGCTCGGTGTTCTTCTCCGCGACCCGGGCCTGAAGCGCCTTCATCCGTGCTTCGGCCTGTTCCAGCTCAGCCACCAGCTGCCGTGCCGTGGCATCGGCGAGCCGGTCGGCCTGGATGGTGTGCTTTTGCTCAAAGTCGATGGCAAAGCTCACCGCCGTGGTGATGGCCACGGCGATCAGCACGCCGGGGAGCTTGGGAAATTGCTTGCGCAGGATCCACATCAGCGCGAAGGCCGACAGGCCCATGATCAGCGTGGGGACATGGGTGTCGCCCACCGATTGCAGCACGCCCCAAATGTCCTTCATGAAATGCTCGCTGCGGCCCATGGGCACACCGAAGATCTTGTTCAGCTGGGATAGACCGATGATGATGGCGGCCGCATTGGTAAAGCCGACGATGACCGGGTGGGAGAGAAAATTCACCACCACACCCAGGCGGAACACCCCCAGTGTCAACTGGATAGCGCCTACCAGGAAAGCCAGCATGATGGCCAGTGCGATGAAGGCCTCGGAGCCCGTTGCGGCGAGGGGTGCGAGCGCGGAGGCGGTCAGCAGCGAGACCACGGCGACGGGGCCCGTGGCCAGTTGGTGGGAAGATCCCCACAGGGCCGCAACCATGACCGGGAGAAACGCGGCGTAAAGGCCGTAATAGGCCGGCAGGCCTGCAAGCTGTGCATAGGCCATCGATTGGGGGATCAGTACCAGCGCGACGGTGATCCCCGCGATGAGGTCGGCGCGCACGGTTTCCGAGCGCAGCGGCAGCCAGCGCAGGAAGGGGAAGAGACGGGTCAGCAGGTTCATGGCGGCTCTCGTGACAATTACGTGCTCAAGGTCGATGTGAGGGCTAAAAACTAATCATTCTAGCATCAGGCCTGCCCGGAATCAGGTTCGGGCGGGCGCGGCGAGCCGTCGGGCAGATGGGACTGGCATTCCGGAAAGATGCGTGTGGGGCAGGCACGACAGGTCGCCGCGTCGAGCCGTGGATAGATGGCGGCGATGGGGCGACTCTTTGCAGGGAAGACGTGATCCATCCCGATCTCTTGCGCATATCCGCCCTGGCGGAGCGTCTCACAGGCGCCTTCCCGCAGGCGGTAGAACCACAGGTCGCCCCCGAGGCGACGGCGCCGCTTGGCCTCCTGCACCAGCATTTCGGCGCCGGCGACATCGATGAAATTGATGCCGGAGGCCACGATCAGCACGTGCTTCTGTTGCGGGTTGTGCTCGTCGATTTCATGCAGCTGATGCTGCACATGGTCCACGGCGCCAAAGAAAATTGAGCCATTGACGCGCACCATCTTGAGCTGCGGACACTCGAGACGGTCACCGGCATTGATGTAATGGTAGCTGCCGGGCTCGGGATCCGGCACCACGCTGCTCACCCGTGGACGTGAGGTGCGCGCGAGGTATAGCACGAGCGACAGCAGCACGCCGAAGAAGATGCCCTTTTCCAGGTTGACCAAGGTGCCGATCAGCGTCACCCACAGAATCACCGCCTCTGCACGATGGGTGTGCGTGATGGCCCTGATGTGATGGAAGTCGATCAGGCCCCAGGCGACGAGAAACAGCACCGCCGCCATCGCCGCAGTGGGGAGATAGGCCACCAGCGGCGCGATCAGGAGCAGGAACAGGATCAGGAAGCCGGCGGCGTACACGGCCGCCAGCGGCGTCCGGGCACCAGCGCTGAAATTGATGCCGCTGCGATTGAACGAACCGCTCGATGCATAGGCGGAGAAGAAGCTGCCGACGAGGTTGGACAGCCCCTGACCGATGAATTCCTGGTTGCCGTCGATGCGCTGCTCGGACTTGGCAGCGATGGCGCGCGAAATCGACACCGCCTCGGTCAGTGCCAGCATCGTCACCACCAGGGCCGGGAACAGCATGTCGTGCAAGGCTTTGAAGGAGAAGTCCGGCAGGGACAGGGGAGGCAGGCTGGCGGGCAACGCGCCCACGGTGGCGATCACGCCGGGTTGAGCCGTCTGCCGTGTGATCACCACGGCCACCAGCGCGCCCACGACCATCGCCACGATCATGTAGGGGATCCGCGGCAGGAAGCGCTTCACCAGGATGCCGACGACCAGCGTGACGACACCCACGGCCGTGGCGGGCAGGCTGATGTCCTGCGCATGCAGTGCGGATTGGTACAGCACTTCGTAGAACGGCAGCCCGCGCGGAAGCGCCAGTCCAAAGAAATGCTGGATCTGGCTCACCGCGATGAGCACCGCGGCACCGGCGGTAAAACCGACCACCACCGTGTGGGAGATGAAGTTGACGAGCACCCCCAAGCGTGCGAGCCCCAGGATCAGCTGGAACAGCCCGACCAGGAAGGTGAGCGTCAGCACCAGGCGGATGAACTCGGGTGTGCCTGGCGCCGCGTGCGGGCTGACGGAAGCAAACACCGCGATGGAAATCGCCGTGGTCGGACCCGAGACCAGATGCCAGCTCGAGCCGAACAGGGCCGCGATCACCGTCGGCACCATGGCCGCATAGAGGCCGTATTCCGGTGGCAGGCCGGCGATGGTGGCGAAGGCCACCCCCTGCGGCAGCACCACCATGGCTCCGGTCAATCCGGCGATGAGGTCGGTACGCTGGCTTTCACGGGTGACCCGAGGCCACCAGCGAAGGAAGGGAAGGAGCCTGTAACGCCACAGGCTGCAGGCGGATGCGTCGGGGATCAGTCGCTTCATGGGGGCGCGGGGCCCATGACGGGGGCCACCAGAAAAACATTAGCATTATCTAATATTTAGCGCTGCGCCGCAACGCATTTCCGGTTGCGGCAGGGGGAGGGGCCCACTATAATTGCGCGAAAATTTTTGCGCCGCGTGACAAACCATTCCCTCGGAAATGCGGCCGCGCCAGTTTTGAAAACCAGCAAAAAGAGTGAGGAAGATGAAGACAACTGCACTGATGGCGAGCGCGTTCGCGCTCTTGGCGGCCAGTGGTGTCGCGACGGCGGCGGGCGACGCGGCGGCGGGCAAGAACAAAAACTCCATGTGCATCGGTTGCCACGGCATCCCCGGCTACCGCACCGTATTCCCGCACAATTACCTGGTCCCCAAGCTCGGCGGCCAGCATGCGCAATACATCGTCGATGCGCTCAACGCCTACAAGAATGGCGATCGCAATCATCCGAGCATGCGCGCCATCGCCGGCAGCCTGAGCGAGCAGGACATGCTCGATCTCGCTGCCTACTATTCCGAACAGAAATGAAGAGGATGGAGCGCATGGACAACAAACTTTTGATTGGTGCCGTGGTGCTGGGTCTGGGGGTGACGATGCCGGCTTGGGCGGGCAATGCCGCCGCGGGCAAGGAAAAATCTGCGGCCTGCGCCGCCTGTCACGGGCCGGATGGCAACAGCGTTGCGCCCAACTTTCCAAAGCTGGCGGGACAGCATGCAGATTATCTCGCCCATAGCCTCAAAGAGTACCGGTCCAAGAAGCGCGTCAACGCAATCATGAACGGACAGGCCGAGAAGCTGACGGATCAGGACATTGCGGATCTCGCGGCGTTCTATGCCAGCCAGAAGGGCCTGACGCAGAAACGCTGAGGGTCGGTGGCCTGTTGCCGTGAGGAACCCCGCTGCGGCGGGGTTTTTCATGCGCCGCGGAGCTTGGCGTCGAGGCAGTCCAGATAGACCTGCGCGTCTGGCATCGCCCCGGCGCGCTGGGCCTGCCAAAGCGTCTCGGCCAGACAGTCCATCATTTCGTGCTGCGCCGCGTGCGTGTCCCCATGGCGTGCGCACAGCCGTGCAAAGCGTGCCCGCAAGCCCGCGGGCTGGTCGATCGACAGCTGTTCGTCGATGGCGAGATGGATGCTCATGTGCAGGAAGGGATTGGTTTCCCCTGCCTCCGGGGCGTAGTCGCGCGTCAGATAACGTTCGGGCGTATCGAGGGTCGGATGATATTCCGGGTGGGCGAGCACGATGTCCACCGCCATGGTCTCGATGCCCACCAGCGGCAGGCCTTCCCGGTATTTGCGCCAGGCGTCGAAAAAAAGCCGACGCGCCTCTTCCCGGCTCGGATTAAACATCGGCGGCGAACAGGCCCAGGACCGCGGAATATTGGAACAGCTCGTTCGTACCGTTAAGCGGCCCGATTTCGCCGTTGCCATAAAAGCCGATCAACGGCAAGGCCGGGTAGCGCTGCTTGACCAGCTCCAAGTCGCGATCGATGCCTCCATAGAAATAGGGGCCTCGTCCCATGCAGGGGAAAAATAGGCCGAAATCCGGCGCAGCCGCCAGCGTCGTGTCCACACGGTCCAGCATCATGCGCATGTCACGCTCGGCGGCCAGGGGCTGGCGCAGGGCCCAGAACAGGCGCTCCCCTGCGTTAAGGCGCATGGACAGGGTAACCGATCGATCGTCGGCGTTGGTGGAGATCACCGGCGCAAGACGGTAGCGCCCCTCGGCGATGGCGTTGGCGGGCTCGCCGAAAATCACCCCGGCGAGGATCAGGTGCAGGGGAATGTGATCCAGCTCGCGCACTTCCAGCGGCAACTCCCGGGCGAGGATATTGAGCGCCGGCTGGCGGGTGAGGCTGATGACATCGTAGCCGCTGACTTGGGTGATTTCGAGCGGGGCCGAGAGCGCACGGATGCCCTGGGATACGCCGACGGCGCCGCGGATACCCTCGATCAGCGTTTCGCAACGCCCGCTCGGGGCCACCTTGCCGCCACACCATACCTTGAAAGGTCCCCGGCCGGTGGCATCCCCCGAGACGCCCCCGAAGCGCCTGCCCGGCGCGTGGATCCAGCTGCTGTGGGTGGCATTCGGCGCGGCGAGGGAGAGCACCCAATCCTTCTCGCCCGGGGCGGCGGCGGGCCGGAGCGCGAAGGAGCCGCCCAGAACCATTGCGGCGGCTGCCGGCGCATCTAGCACCCATTCGTCTTCGGTGAAAATGCCGGCGGCGGAACAGCCGACGATCTGCGTGCAGTTCGCCGCCTTGGCTGCCGCCCGCAGCGCCGGCTGCGGGTCACGGGCAAACTCCGGCGTCAGGAACAGCAGCACGCTGTTGGCATGGCTGAGTCCGGCACGGCCCAGTGCGGCGCCCACAGCCTCCCGCGCCAGGGTGTCGTCTGCGTGGCGGCCGCGGCACAGGGCGGTTGCAACGCTCATTCGGCTCTCTTACTTCGCAAGGGTCTTGGCCTTGTATTCGCACAGGTCGCGAATCACGCACTCGGGACAGTTGGGCTTGCGCGCCTTGCACACGTAGCGCCCATGAAGGATCAGCCAGTGATGCGCGTCCTTGCGAAATTCTTCCGGCACGGATTTTAGCAGCTTGCGTTCCACCTCCAAGGGTGTTTTACCCGGGGCCAGGCCGGTGCGGTTGGCGACACGGAAGATGTGGGTGTCTACTGCGATGGTCGGCTCACCGAATGCAGTATTGAGCACCACGTTGGCGGTCTTGCGTCCGACCCCAGGCAACGCCTCCAGGGCTTCGCGGGTGCGCGGCACCTGGCCGCCGTGCCGTTCCAGCAGCAGCTTGCAGGTGGCGACGATGTTTTTGGCCTTGGACGGGTAGAGCCCGATGCTCTTGATGTATTCACTCAGGCCTGCTTCGCCAAGCTCGACGATCGCCTGCGGGGTGTTGGCCCGGGCAAACAGCCGGCGGGTGGCCAAGTTGACGCTCTTGTCGGTGGCCTGGGCCGACAGGATCACGGCGATCAGCAGCTCGAACGGCGTGCGGTATTCCAGCTCGGTGGTGGGGTGGGGGTTGCCCGCCCGCAGGCGGGCGAACAGTGCATGGCGCTTGGCGGGGTTCATGGCGTTGCGGGCGTGGGTGGCGAGAGGATTATAGGCCCGCGCCGCCCCGCTCAGGTATGCCGGTAGCGGCCGATCTCGGGCGGCGCCTCGCGGGGATGGGTCTGCGTTTCGCTGCGCAGTTGCGCGAGGAATTGCCGATGGTCGTGTTCCAGCCGTTCGCGCTGGGCGTGGTCGAGCTTGGGAAAGATCACCCCTTCGATGAATTGGCCAAGATCGATCATATGCGTGCACCACACGTAGCGGTTCAGGTGGAAATCATGGTGCGCATGCTGCCCGTAGGGATAGGCGGCGAATTCGATGCCCTTGCTGACTTTCAGGTCCGCGTCGTTCAGCACGAAGGCCTTGGCCCAGTCGTACCACCATTTATAGTACTTCTCCTGCAGGGGCGCGCTCAGGCCGTGGCGCTCGAAGAAGGCGTAGATGCTGACGCGGTTGGCTTTACCGCTGAAAGGGTAATGGCCCGCCATGGACGTTGCTCCCGGATGAAGCCGATCTGAATGCGGACATTCTAAAAATGGCCGCGGCGGGCTTCAACCCTTAAGCGGTCGGGGCTTCTGCCGGCGCCAGGACGCGCGGCGCGCGGCGGGCCGCCCGCTGATCGAGCCAGTTCTTGCCGGCGATCAACAGACCCAGCGTGAAGAACGCGCCGGGCGGCAGGATGGCAAGCACAAAGCCCGGGTAGTCCGCCGGCAGCACGTGGATCACCCACGTCTTGGCCGCTTCGCCGAAGACCAGCTCCATGCCGGAGAACAGGGTGCCCTTGCCGACGATTTCGCGCATGGCGCCCAGCAGCGCGAGCACCAGGGTGAGCCCGATGCCCATCATCAGGCCGTCCACCAGGGCGGGCAGGAAGCGGTTGCGGGACGCAAACGCTTCCGAGCGCGCGAGCACGATACAGTTCGTGGTGATGAGCGGAATGAAGATGCCAAGCACCAGGTAGAGTGGGTGCACGAAGGCGTTCATTGCCAGATCGATGGCCGTGACCAGCGCGGCGATGATCAGGATGAATACGGCGATGCGGATTTCGTTCGGGACCACGCTGCGGATCAGGGAGATGGTGCCGTTGCTCGCCACCATCACCAGCACGGTGGCAAGCCCCAGGCTCACCGCATTCACCACGCTGGTGCTGATCGCCAGCAGCGGGCACAAGCCCAAAAGCTGCACCACGCCGGCATTTTGTTTCCACAGGCCATTGTGCACGATCTCGCCGTAGGGTCCCCTGCTCATGGTTTCGTCTCCGTGATGGCGGGCGCCGCCAGGATCGCGGCACCCTCCCGTTCGTAAAAGCGCAGCGCCTTGTGCACCGCCCGGATGACTGCACGGGGCGAGATCGTCGCGCCGGCCAGGTAGTCGAAGCGGCCGCCGTCCTTCCGGACCTGCCAGGCGGCATCCCCGTCCCGTACCAGGGAGGCGCCGTCGAACTGGCGAATCCAGTCGCTGCGTGCCGCATCGATGTAGTCGCCCAGCCCCGGGGTTTCCCGGTGCGCCGTCACGCGCACGCCGGCCAGCACCCCGTCCGTGCGGATGGCGATCAACAGCTGAATGTCGCCACCATAACCGTCGGGGGCGATCGCCTCCAGCACTACCGCGCTCGGTGCCCCCTTGAGGCGGGCGCGATAGGCATGGCTGGGACGCCGTGTGCCCAGCTCGGGTGTCGGCGGCAGCACGATGCGGTCGGCGAGGATATCGTTGTCATACAGCGCGGGGGGCAGCACCTGATTGATCAGCGCGCGTTTGGCTTCCTCCTGGCTGTGCGCGATGATGTCCTTGGTGCGGTTGAAGGTCAGGGCAAGCAGTGCCGTGCCGAGCATGGCGAATCCGAGCAGGATGAGTGCGGTGCGCAGCGCATTGCGCGCGGCTTCGTTCATGGTTTGCGCGTTCCCATCACGCGTGGCTGGGTGTAGGCATCGATCAGTGGCACGCACATGTTCATGAGGAGCACCGCGAAGGCAACCCCGTCGGGGTAGCCGCCGAAGGTGCGGATGAGATAAATGAGGGCGCCGATGCCCGCGCCGAAGATGAGCTTGCCGCGCGGCGTGGTGGCGCCGGAGACCGGGTCGGTCGCGATGAAGAAGGCACCCAGCATCGCGCCCCCTGCGGCCAGGTGGAAGGCCACCCCGGCGTGCCGGTCCGGATCGAACTCGTGGAAGAGCAATGCGAGCGTGGCAAGCGTACCCAGCAGCGCCACCGGCACGTGCCAGGAAATGACCCGCTGTTGCAGCAGGTAGAGGCCGCCGGCCAGGTAGGCGAGCGCCACCATTTCACTGCCGCGGCCGCCCACAAAGCCGAAGATCGGCAGGCTCATGATGTCCGGCACCGTGTGTTCGAGCCGCAGCTGGGTCTTGAGGGTATCGAGCGGGGTGGCCATGGTGAGTGCATCCAGGCGCAGCTCCCCCGGTAGGGTGCCGGTCAATATGTAGCGCAGGGTGTCGAGCCAGCCGAGCTGGGCCTGGGCCAGCGTGTCGAGGGCGGGCCATTGGGTCATCTGCGCCGGAAACGAGATCAGCATCACCGCATAGCCCACCATGGCCGGGTTGAACAGGTTGTTGCCGAGGCCGCCGTACAGATGCTTGGCCACCACGATCGCAATCGTGGTGGCCAACACGATCAACCACCAGGGGGCAAGCGGCGGCATCGACAGGGCCAGCAACCACGCGGTCACCAGGGCGCTGCCGTCTGTGAGAAAAGGCTTGAGGGGCATGCCGCGCAGCCTGAGCATCACCGCTTCGGCAGCCAGGGCGCTGACACTCGCGAGCAGAAGGCTTACCAGGATCGCCGGGCCGAAGTAGAGCTGGTACACGGCGATGGCGGGCACCAGTGCGAACAAGACCTTGAGCATGACACGCTGGACACTGGTGTCGGCAGCAACGAAGGACATGGGATTCAGCTCCCCGAATCCGGCGCGTCGTCGCGCGGCGGCTGCATGGCGGCCTGCAGTTTCCTGCGGCGCGCTTCGATTTCCTCGATCTCCTTCAACTGCGCCGGGGTGAGGTTGTCCACGTTCTTGGGTTGGGCGCCGGCACGCTTGAGCTTGGCGCGCTCCACCGCCGCCTGGATGGCGGCCTTTTTCGCATCCACCTCCGGGTCGATGGCCGTCTTGGGGCCCTGCGTCTTGGCGGCGAGGCGCTCGGCCCGTTCCTTCTTTTCGCGCTCCAGACGCAGGTTGCGGAATTCATGCCGCGCGCGCGCCAGATCCGCCTTGCTCTTTTCCCGCTCCCGTGCCCAGATCTCGCTCTTGGCGAACCGGTAATAATCCACCAGCGGAATGTGGCTGGGGCAGACGTAGTTGCAGCAGCCGCATTCGATGCAATCGAAGAGGTGATACTCCTGTGCCTTGCCGAGGTTCTTGGCGCGGGAGAACCAGTACAGTTCCTGCGGCTGCAATGCCACCGGACATACCTGCGCGCAGGCCGTGCAGCGGATGCAAGGCATGGGCGGCGGGGGTGGCGGAAACAGGCGCGGCGACAGGGCGATGATGCAGTTGGTGGCCTTGACCACCGGCACGTCGGGGGCGGGCAGTCTGAAACCCATCATCGGGCCGCCCATCACATAACCATCGGTGTCGGCGCCGGCCCCGCCCGCCGCGGCAACGAGGGCGCTCACCGGCATGCCGATGGGGACTTCGAAATTGCGTGGGTGGGCCACATTGCCGGTGACGGTCACCACGCGGGAAATCAGCGGCTCGCCGAAGAAGACGACGCGCTGCAGGGCATAGGCAGTGCCAACATTGAACACCTGCACGCCGACATCCGTGGAGCGCCCTCCGGAGGGTGTCTCCTTGCCGGTGAGCACCTGGGTGAGCTGCTTGCCACCGCCCATGGGATAGATCGTCGGCACCGCCACCACCTCGAAGCCGGTGCCGGCGCAGGCCTGGCGCAGTGCCGCGATGGCTTCGGGCTTGTTGTCCTCGATGCCGAAGATCACCTCCTCGGCGCCCAGCATGTGCTGCATGATGCGCGCCCCCGCGACGATGGCGTCGGCGCGCTCGCGCATCAGGCGGTCATCGCAGGTGATCCAGGGTTCGCATTCTGCACCATTCAGGATCAGCGTCGGAATCCGGCCCTCGGCGCCGGGGTTGAGTTTGACGAAAGCGGGAAACACCGCGCCGCCGAGGCCGACGAGGCCGGCATTGCGCAGACGGTTGCGCAGCTCGCTCGGATTCATGTTGAGGTAGTCGAGGGGGGTGCGCTCGATCCAGCGGTCCTCACCGTCGGCCTCGATCACCACGCACCAGTCGCTCAGCCCCGAAGGGTGTGGCACGGTGCGCATTTCGATCGCCGTGACGCGTCCGGAAGTGGGCGCGTGCACGGCGCACGAGATGTAGCCTTCCGGCTGGCCGATCATCTGGCCCTTGAGCACGCTGTCACCCACCGCGACCACGGGTTTGGCGCGCTGGCCGATGTGCTGCTGCAGCGGCACCACCAGGCGCTGCGGCATGGGCACGGTCGCGATGGGCAGGCCATTCGACTCCGCCTTGTGATCGGGCGGATGCACGCCGCCGTGGAAGCTGTGGAGGGTTCTCACGCGGATGCACTCTTGATGGCAAACACGGGATATTTCCATTTCCAGGTGTGCAAATCTTCCTGGACCGGCACCATCGAGATACAGTCCACCGGACAGGGGGGTACACACAGTTCGCAGCCGGTGCACTCGGCAGCGACGACCGTGTGCATGTGTTTGGCCGCGCCGATGATGGCGTCCACGGGGCAGGCCTGGATGCACAGGGTACAGCCGATGCAGAGGGTCTCGTCGATGACGGCCACCGACTTCGGTTTGGGGGTCCCATGTTCCGCATTGAGAGGCTTGGGCTCGACACCGAGCAACTCGGCGAGCTTCTGAATCCCGGCGTCGCCCCCCGGGGGGCATTGGTTGATGTCGGCCTCACCATTGGCGATGGCGACGGCGTAGGGTCGGCAGCCGGGATACCCGCACTGCCCGCACTGCGTCTGGGGCAGGATGGCGTCGATCTTGTCCACCAGTGGGTTTTCCTGCACGCGGAACTTGATCGCCGCATAGCCCAGTGGCAGCCCCAGCAGGAGCGCCAGCCCGGCCATCACCAGGAGGGCGGTGAGCATGGCTATTTCACCATTCCGGAAAAGCCCATGAAGGCCACACTCATGAGGCCGGCGGTGATCATGGCGATCGCCGTGCCGCGGAACGGCACCGGCACGTCCGCGCCTTCGAGCCGCTCGCGCATCGCGGCGAATACGATGAGGATCATGGAGAAGCCGAGCGCGCCGCCGAGCCCGAACAGTAGGGAGGCGAGAAAATCGTGCTGCGCCTGCACGTTGAGCAGCGGAATGCCCAGGACCGCGCAATTCGTGGTGATGAGCGGCAGATAGATGCCCAGGACCTGGTACAGCAGGGGGAACATCTTGTGCAGGAACATTTCCGTGAACTGCACGATGGCGGCGATCACCACGATGAAGGATAGGGTGCGCAGGTAGACGAGCTCGGGGCCGAGCAGATACGTATCGATCAGATAACTCGCGCCCGAGCCCAGGGTGAGCACGAAGGCGGTGGCGGCAGCCATGCCGATCGAGGCTTCGAGTTTTTTCGACACGCCCATGAAGGGGCACAGGCCGAGCACGCGCACCAGCACGATGTTGTTGACGAACACGGTGCTGACCAGGATGAGCAGGTAATGCTCCATGCTTTGATCACGAATCCCTAATATTGTGCATTATGGGGCGCTCGGGGCCACATCACAACCACTTGTCTAAACAGGGTATTTCCTGTTTTTTCCGAGACGTGCAAGGTTTGCGCCCTTTGGCGTCGCAAGTTGCGTGCCACTTGTTATGACAAGTTGCCGAGACCGCTGCGGCAGGTCGCTTCAGGATTCGGCGAGCGCCGTCTCGGCACTCGTGTAAGGCAGACCCAGATCCTCCGCCAGTCCCGCATGGGTGACGTGGCCACGGGCCAGCTGCAACCCGGCCCGCAAGCCCGCATCGGCCCTGAGCGCGTCCCGGGGGCCACGCGCCAGGGCGTGCACGAGGGGCAAGGTGGCTGCGGTGAGTGCCTCGGTGGCGGTGCGCGCACAGGCGGCGGGCATGTTGGCGACGCAATAATGCACGACACCCTCATGGATAAAGGTTGGCGCCGTATGGGTGGTGGGGCGCGAAGTTTCCGCACAGCCCCCCTGGTCGATGGCCACGTCCACGATGACTGAACCCGGTTTCATGCTCCGGAGGAGTTCGCGGCTGATCAGTTTTGGTGCACGCTTGCCCGGGACGTAGACCGATCCGATCACCACGTCGCTCGCCGGCACGAGGGATTCGAGGGCATCCGGGGTGGACAGCCGGGTTTTGAGCTGCGGGCCCCAGCGGTCGTCGAGCTGGCGCAGTCGAACCAGACTGCGGTCGAGGATCGTCACGTCCGCACCCATGCCCATGGCGACCCGTGCCGCCTGGGTGCCCACGGTGCCGCCGCCGATGACCAGCACGCGGGCCGGCGCCACGCCCGGCACGCCGCCCAACAGCAGACCTGCGCCGCCTGAGGCCATGTGCAGGCAGTTGGCGGCAACGTGTGCTGCCATGCGCCCGGCGATTTCCGACATGGGGATCAACAGCGGCAGGGCACCGTGAGCATCGGTGACCGTTTCATAGGCCACTGCCACGATATGCCGTGCGAGTAGGGCTTCGGTCAGTTCGCGCGAGGCGGCGAGGTGGAAATAGCAGAACAGGGTCTGGCCCTCGTGGAGCAGCGCCCATTCGCTTGGCTGTGGTTCTTTCACCTTCACCACGAGGGGGCAGGCATAGACCTCGGCCGGGCTGATGAGGATGCGGGCACCGGCGGCTGCGTATTGCGCGTCGTCCCAGCCGAGCGCGGCGCCAGCCTGGCTTTCCACCCACACCTCGTGCCCGGCAGCGACGAGGCTGCGCACGCCCGCAGGGGTGATTCCCACGCGGAATTCGTGGTCCTTGATTTCTTTGGGTACGCCGATACGCATGGGGCTTACCTAGATTTCCACCTGAGACCCGAGCTCGATCACCCGGTTCGTCGGGATGCGGAAAAAGCTCATGGCGCTCTCCGCGTTGCGCGCCATCTGGATGAACAGCCGCTGCCGCCACGGCGCCATGCCGGGCAGGCCGACCGCCACCAGGGTCTCACGGCTGAGGAAGAAGGATGTCTGCATCATGTCGAAGTGCAGACCCTGCGCCTCACACAGGGCCAGGGCTGCGGGGATGTCCGGTTCATCCTTGAAACCATAGTGCACCACGATGCGGTAGAACGCATGTCCCAGGTCTTCCAGTTCCACCCGCTTATCCGGGGAAACGTAAGGTGTGTCCTCGGTGCGCACCGTCAGGAATACCACACGCTCGTGCAACACCTTGTTGTGGGCAAGATTGTGGAGCAAGGCGTGGGGCACCCCGTCGCGGCTCGCGGTGAGGAACACCGCCGTGCCGGGCACGCGCATCGGCGGGTGTGCCATCAGCCCTTCGATGAAAGGGCCCAGCGCGATGGCGCCGCTTTGCAGGCGCTGCATGAGGATCTGGCGGCCGCGTTTCCACGTGGACAGGATCGTGAACACGATGACGCCCACGAGCAGGGGGAACCATCCGCCGTGGATGATCTTGAGCACCGTGGCGCCGAGGAACACCGTATCGACGCTGAGGAAAAACACCAGGCCCAGGATGGCGATGGTGCGGTTCCAGCGCCACAGGGTCGCCACGACGACGAAGCCGAGCAGGGTGTCGATGGTCATGGTTCCGACCACTGCGATCCCGTAGGCCGCGGCGAGTTCACTCGACGAACCGAAGCCCAGCACGAGCGCCACTACGCCTGCGAGCAGGGCCCAGTTGACCACCGGAATGTAGATCTGGCCAATTTCTTTCTCCGAGGTGTGGATGATTTGCATGCGCGGCAGGTAGCCGAGCTGGATGGCCTGGCGCGTGACCGAAAATGCGCCGGTGATCACGGCCTGGGAGGCGATGATGGTGGCGAGGGTCGCCAGACCGATCAGGGGCCACAAGGCCCACTCCGGCGCCAGGTTGTAAAAAGGGTTGGTGATGGTCGCCGGATCCTGCAGCACCAGGGCGCCCTGGCCGAAGTAATTGAGCACCAGGGCCGGGAAGGCCATGCCGAACCAGGCGATGCGGATCGGCCGGCGTCCGAAGTGGCCCATGTCGGCGTAGATGGATTCCGCGCCGGTCACGGCCAAGACCACCGCACCCAGGATGAACAGGCTGTAGCTGCCCTGCTCGGCCATGAACAAGAGCGCCCAGTGTGGGCTCACGGCCTGCAGCACATCCGGGTTCTGTAAGACGTTCCAGGCCCCCATTGCCGCCAGCACGACGAACCAGACCAGCATCACGGGCCCGTAGAGGCTGCCCACGCGCGTGGTGCCGAAGCGCTGGAAGGCGAACAGCAGCACGAGCAGCAGCAAGGCAACCGGTTCCACCAGTGGTGCCAGTGCCGGCGCCGCGACCTGCAGCCCCTCCACTGCCGACAGCACCGAAATGGCGGGTGTAATGATCCCGTCGCCGTAGAACAGGGCGGCCCCAAACACCCCGAGCATCGCCAGGATCGCGCCGCGGCGCGTGCTGGGCGGCACGGCGTGCTGGACCAGGGCGATGAGGGCGATGATGCCGCCCTCCCCCCGGTTGTCGGCGCGCATGATGAAGACGATGTATTTGAGGGATACGATGGAGATCAGCGACCACAGGACCAAGGACAGCACCCCATACACGTGGGGGGCGCTGACGGCGACCGGGTGGGCCCCGCTGAACACTTCTTTCAGGGCATACAGGGGGCTGGTGCCGATGTCACCGAAGACCACGCCGAGCGCTCCAAGGGCAAGCAGGGCGGTGCGGTACGGCTGGGTCGAGGGGACGGTGCTCACCGGGACGCTCTCAGCTTAGGGACACAAGGCGCGCAGGCATTCCGCGACCAGCGCGGGCCCGCGGTAGATGAGACCGCTGTAGAGCTGCACTAGGCTGGCGCCGGCTTCCACCTTCTCGCGCGCGTCGGCGCCACTCACGATACCGCCGACGCCGATGATGGGCAGCGCGCCGCGCAGGTTCTCGTGCAGGGCGCGGATCACGGCGGTGGACATTTCGCGCACCGGCGCGCCGCTCAACCCCCCCGCCTCGTTGCCGTGGGGCAGGTGGGCCACGCCCTCGCGCGAGAGGGTGGTGTTGGTGGCGATCACACCGTCGATCTTGTGCCGCACCAGCAAATCGGCGATGGCCACGATCTGCTCCGCATCCAGGTCCGGCGCGATCTTCAGCGCCAGCGGCACGTACTTGCCGTGGGCGTCGGCGAGCTGCTGTTGCTCGGCCTTGAGCGCGCCGAGGAGCGCATCCAGTTCGTCCGCCCCCTGCAGCGCACGCAGGTTCTTGGTGTTGGGGGAGGAGATGTTGACGGTGACGTAGCTCGCGTGCGGATAGACCTTGCGCAGGCAAGTCAGGTAGTCGTCGGCGGCGTTCTCGATCGGCGTGTCGAAGTTCTTGCCGATGTTGATGCCGAGTACGCCCTTGTACTCGGCGCGCTTCACGTTCTCGATCAGGGCATCCACGCCGTGGTTGTTGAAGCCCATGCGGTTGATGATGCCCTGCGCCTCCGGCAGGCGGAACAGGCGTGGCCTGGGGTTGCCCGGCTGCGGGCGCGGCGTGACCGTGCCGACCTCGACGAAGCCAAAACCCAGGGCGGCCAGCCCATCGATGGCGCTGCCGTTCTTGTCGAATCCTGCGGCGAGCCCGACCGGATTGGGGAAGGAGAGTCCCATCACCCTGCGGGGGGTACACGGCACGGGCGCGGGGGTGGCCAGTCTGGCAAGGCGCCCGGCGCGCGCCAGGGCGTGCAGCGTAAGATCGTGTGCAGTCTCCGGATCGAGCGAAAACAGGAGCGACCGCGCCAGGCAGTAGAGCATGGTGCATTCTACTCCGCCCGCCGGCAGGGGCATAGCGCAGCGGCGTTGCGCGGATGTGGCGGATTCGCTATGTTTACGTCCCGCAATCGAGGAGACGGCAATGAAACACGAACCCGGGCACGCGTACGAGTCGGAGGTGGACGCGATGATCCGTAAGCTGCGCCAGGACCCCAGGATCGAAGCGGAACGCCAGCGCAACTGGGCGCACTGGTGGCAGGCGGATACCACGCGACGCCGCGATGCGACCACGGTGGATGATGACGCAAGCGGCGTGGCGCACAACGAGCGGGACATGGCCTACGCGGCGCGCCGCGCGGACCCGCAGGGCGGGCGCGGCTAGCGCAGAAGCATTTTCCCGCCGGCGATCACCAGCACGATCCCGAGCAGGATTTTCAGTTTGTGTGGCGCCAGCCGGCGCACGGCCAGTTCCGACCCGACCATGCCCCCGGCCAGCGCCACGGCCACGAACAGCCACAGGTTCGGCGGCCAGGTGGCGTGGGCGCTGCCGGCATAGCCGGCCAGCCCCGCAATCGAGTTGACCAGGATGAAGGCCGCCGCGAGGGCGGCCGATTCGCGCATGCTGGTCCAGCGCAGCATCAGCAGCAGCGGGCTCAGAAAGATCCCGCCGCCAACCCCAGTCAGGCCCGATAGCAGCCCGATGGCCGCGCCGATGCCGAATGCCCCCCAGGCGGGCGGCGTGTGCGTCGCACCTTCCTCCCGGAATTCCGCGAACATGCGCCAGGCTGCAAGCAGCAGGGCCACGGCTACGATGTAGCGATAGGTGAGGTCGGTCAGCTTCCAGGCGCCGCCGAGGTAGGCGGCAGGAATGGAGCCTGCGGCGAAGGGCAGGAACAGCCGCGCATTGAAATGGCCGGCACGGCGGAGGCGGAAGAAACCCAGCCCGGCCACGGCAATGTTCATGCTCAGGGCCAGCGGCTTCATGGCGGCGGGCGCCATGCCGAACAGGGCCATCGCCGCCAGGTAGCCGGAAGCGCCGCCATGGCCGACCGAGGCATACAGCACGGCGGCGACGAAGATCAGGGTGAGCAGGGCGAATCCGCTCGCCGAGTCCAGCTGCTCCATGCTTCGCTAGAACGGCAGCGCCAGCCCGGGTGCCGCCTCATGGAGCACGCGGCGGAAATCGTCCTGAATGCGCTTGAGCGCCGCTTCGTTGTCGGCCTCGAATCGCAGCACGATCACTGGCGTGGTGTTGGAGGGGCGGGCGAGGCCGAAGCCGTCGGCGTATTCCACACGCAGACCGTCGAGGGTAATCACCTCTTTCGCGTCAGGGAATCTGGCGGTCTTCTGCAATTTGCTCATCAGCGCATAGTGCTCGCCCTCGGCCATCTTGATGTTGAGCTCCGGCGTGTTCACGGTGTCGGGCAAAGCGTGCAGCGTGGCGGTGATGTCGGCCTGCTTGGACAGGTATTCCAGCAGGCGGCAGCCGGCGTAGAGTCCGTCGTCGAAGCCGTACCAGCGCTCCTTGAAGAAGATGTGGCCGCTCATCTCGCCTGCCAGCAGGGCGCCGCTTTCCTTCATCTTGGCCTTGATGAACGAATGGCCGGTTTTCCATAGGGTGGGCTTGCCGCCACGCTCACGGATCCATTCGAACAACTTGCGCGTGGACTTCACGTCGAAAATGATTTCCGCGCCCGGGTTGCGCGAGAGCACGTCGGCGGCGAACAGCATGAGCTGGCGGTCGGGGAAGATGATGTGACCGTCCTTGGTGACCACCCCCAAACGATCGCCGTCGCCGTCGAAGGCCAGGCCGATTTCGGCGTTGGTTTCCTTCAGCTTGGCGATCAAATCCTGCAGGTTCTTCGGCTGCGACGGGTCGGGGTGGTGGTTGGGGAAATTGCCGTCCACCTCGCAGAACAATTCGGTCACCTCGCAGCCCAGCTTGCGGAACAGTGTCGGCGCGACAGCGCTCGCCACGCCATTGCCGGCGTCGATGATGATCTTCATCGGCCGCGCCAGCTTGACGTCGGAGACGATGCGATCGATGTAGGCGGCGGTGATGTCCTGCTGGTAGTAGCGGCCGTCACCGTGCACCAGGTCGTCGTGCTCCAGGCGCTCGCGCAACGACTGGATGGCGTCGCCGGACAACGTCTCGCCTGCGAGCACCATCTTCAGGCCATTGTAGTCGGGCGGATTGTGGCTGCCGGTGACCATCACCGCGGAGTTGGTCTTGAGTTCGTAGGCGGCGAAGTAGCTCATGGGGGTGGCGACCATGCCAATGTCGATGACGTCGATGCCGGCCTTCTGGATGCCGCGCGCCAGCGCCTGTGCCAGGACCGGGCCGGACAGGCGCCCGTCACGGCCGACGACGATGGCCGTCTGCCTGCGCGCCGCCGCTTCCGAGCCGAGGGCGTGACCGATGGCCTCGACGATCTCGGGCGTGAAGCTCTTGCCCAAGATGCCGCGGATGTCGTAGGCCTTGAAGATCTCGGGCGGGTAGCGGGTCATGCAAATCCTTCAGGCTTCGACGGTTTGGGCGGCTTGCGGCGTCGGCCTGCTGGCGCAGGGTGTGGCAGGGCGCTGCGCGAGCTGGGTGTCGAAAAAATGCAGGATCCGCTGTGGCAGCCATTGCAGCCGTCCCGGAAAGGGACCGGACACGAAACCGGCATGTCCGCCTTCGTCACACAACTCCAGCGTGATGGCATGGTTGAGCGATTCGGCCGGCGGAATCGCCTCCGCCGGCAGGAAGGGGTCGTTGCGCGCGTGCACGATCAGGGTCGGGACCACCACCGAGTTGAGCCAGGGTTTGCAACTGGCGTGAGTCCAATAGTCGTCCGCATCGCGAAAGCCGTGCACCGGCGCCGTGAACAGGTTGTCGAAGGCATAGAGCGTCGTCGCCTGCTCAAGGAGGCTCGTCGACACCGGCAGATGGTGTTGTGCAGCCATCGCCAGCGCCTTACGACGCAGGCTGCGCAGGAAATGGCGCGTGTAGATCTGGCGGTTGAAGCCGCGGTCCAGCGCGCGTCCCGCCGCCATCAGGTCGAAGGGCGGCGACACGGCGGCCGCGGCATCGAGCCAGGCATGGGCCTCGGCACCGGATTCGCCGAGCCATTTCAACAGGGCGTTCGCGCCCAGCGAAACCCCCACGGCGAACAAAGGGGCCGCCCCCGCATCCCCCCGCAGGCGCTGCAGCACCCGTGCAATCTCTGCGGAATCGCCGGAGTGGTAGGCGCGCGGCAGGCGATTGGGTTCGCCGCTGCAGCCACGGAAGTGCGCCACGACGCCACGCCAGCCGCGACGGCGCAACGCATGCATCAGGCTCACCGCATAGTGGCCGCGTGAATTGCCTTCGAGGCCGTGGAACAGCACCACCAGGGGGGCATGCTCGGGGCCGTCGATCCAGTCGAGATCGAGAAAATCGCCGTCGTCGAGCTCCCAGCGCTCGCGCCGGTAGGGGACCCGGGGCCGGGGCACGAAAAGATAGGCGTAGAGGGTCTGCAGGTGGGCGCCAGGCAGCCACCAGGGGGCACGATAGGGATGGCTGCGCAGGGACATGGCGATGCCCTCGTCAATGCAGTGCCGTGCGCGGGGCACCAGCGGCGACGCCCGGCGCGGGGGAGGCGTGGTGCTGCACCATCCGCCAGCCGCCGTCGATGCGCCGGTAGACGTTGGTCGCCACGATGGGCGCCACGCGCGCGCCAGTCGGCACGGCGATGTGCTCGGTCACCAGATGGATCGCGAGGGTGTCGTTGGCAAAGGCTTGCATGGGCTCGAGCGTGAAACGCGTGGCGACCCCGCCGGCGAAGATCTCGCGCCAGCTCTCGGTGACACCGGCGATGCCTTGCACCGGTGTGCCCAGGGGGTGGACACACACGATGTCGTCCGCATCCGCCCACGTCGCCATCATGGCGTCCAGGTCGGCCGCCTCGAAAGCGGCATAGAAGGCGCGTTCCGCCGCCTCCGGGGTCTCGAACGGCGGTGCGGCTAGCGGCGCGGCATCGCGAAAGTCGCTGGGCATGGTGTTATAATAGATAAACGTATCCTGTTATCGCGACACCATGACATTTCCGATCGCACTCCTCGAGAAGTACAGCACGCCTGGGCCACGCTATACGTCCTATCCCACGGCGCCGTATTTTACGGGCGCCGTCGGAGAAAAGGAATGGCGCGACGAGCTGGCGGCCCATCGGGCGTCCCCACGCGGGCTTTCACTCTATGTCCATATCCCCTTCTGCGATACCCTGTGCTACTACTGCGGCTGCAACATGGTGGCCACGCGCGACTATGCCAAGGCGCAGCGGTATCTGGAGCACTTGCTGCGCGAAATCGATCTGCTGGCCGTCTGCACCGGTTCCGCGCGGCGGGTCGAGCAGTTGCATTGGGGGGGCGGCACCCCGACCTTCCTGCGGCCCGCCGAAATCCTGCGTCTGAGCACGCATCTGCGTGGGCGCTTCGATTTCGCCGCCGACGCGGAGGCAGGCTGCGAGGTGGATCCGCGTGGGCTGACGCGCGAGCAGATCCAGGCGCTCGCAGCCGCCGGGTTCAACCGCATCAGCATCGGTGTGCAGGATTTGGATCCGCGGGTGCAGCGGGCGGTGAATCGCCTGCAACCCGAACCGCTCATCCGGCAGGTCATGGATTGGGTGCGCGAGGCGGGGTTCCAGAGTGTCAATGTGGACCTGATGGTGGGGTTGCCTCTGCAGACGCCCGGCAGCTTTGTGGCCACTTTGGACAAGATCGTCGACATGCGGCCAGACCGCATCGCCGCTTTCAGTTATGCCCATGTTCCCTGGCTCAAACGCCACCAGCGCCTGATCCGAGAGCAGGATCTGCCGGACTTCCCCACGCGCCTGGCCCTGCAGGCCCTGCTGTTCGAGCGCCTGGGCGCTGCCGGGTATGTGTACATCGGCCTGGATCACTTCGCCCGGCCGCAGGATGAACTGGTCCTTGCCCAGCAGCGCGGGGGGCTGTACCGCAACTTCCAGGGCTACACCACGCACAAGCATTGCGATGTCTACGGGTTGGGCGTGTCGGCGATCAGTCAGACCGAGGGGTGCTACGCCCAGAACAGCAAGCGGCTGATCGAGTATCAGGACCGGGTCGCCGCCGGTGAACTGCCGATCGAGCGCGGCGTGCGGCTGACCCGTGACGACCGCATCCGCCGCGATGCCATCACCGCGTTGATGTGCGATTTGGCGCTGGATCGGGCCGCCTTTGCGCGGACGTGGCAGATCGACTTCGATGCCTATTTCAAGGAGACGCTCCACGCGCTCAAACCCCTGCAGGACGACGGCCTGGTGACCCTGGATTCCAAGCGCATCGCCGTGACCGAGCGCGGCCGGCTGTTCCTGCGCAACATTGCCATGTGTTTCGATGCCTACCTGCTGCAGGCGCCGCAGGCAGCGCACCGTTACTCGCGCACGGTGTAGGCGCCGTCAGGACGACGTAAGGGGCTTTTCCTGGCCGTCACGGGGGCACGGAAACGTTTCGGGCCGGTGCAGATAGAAGCCCTGGCCGTAGTCCACACCAATCTGCCGCAGCGCCTCGACCGTGGACGCATCGCCGACGAATTCCGCGACGCAGCGGATACCCAGGCTTCTGGCGATCTGCGCGATGGCCACCACGATGGCATGATCGTGGCCGTCATGCAGCATGTTGCGCACGAAGCTGCCGTCGATCTTCAGGTAGTCCACCGGCAGGCTCTTGAGATAACCGAAGGAGCTCAAGCCGCTGCCGAAATCGTCCAGCGCGAATTCACAGCCCATCTGCTTGAGTTCGTGCATGAAGTGGCTGGCATGGGCGATGTGCTGGATGGCTGCGGTTTCGGTCACCTCGAAGGTGAGCCAGTGTGGTGGGGCACCGCTGGCGACGATCTCGCGCTTGACGTAATCGAGGAAATCGGGGCGTCCGAGGGATTGCCCCGATAGATTGATCGCGTAGGCCTCGAAGTCGAGGGCGGGGCCGTGAGCGGCGATGAGGCGCAGGGCATGATGCACCACCCAGCGGTCGATCTCCGGCATCTGCCGGTAACGTTCCGCGGCGGGGATCAGCTTGCCGGGCAGGATCAGGGCGCCGTCTTGGCCCACCATGCGCACCAGCAGCTCGCAGCGCGGCCGCAGGGTGGGATCGGTACCCAGGGGCAGGATGTGCTGATGATGGAGGACGAAGCGATCCTCCTTCAGGGCCGGCGGGATGCGTGTGGACCACTGCATCTCCAACTGGCGGCGCGCCTGTTCGACATCATTGCGTTGGGAGACGTGGATCTCGTTGCGGCCCTTGTCCTTGGCCACGTAGCAGGCGACGTCCGCGGCGGCGAACAGGTCGGCCAGCGTGCCCGAGTCGGCGTCCATCGCAACGATGCCAATGCTGACCCCCACCTCGAACGTGTGGCCGTCCACCAGGTAGCGATAATCGCGAATCGCGTTGCGCAGGTCCGTCGCATAAAGCAGCGCCTGTTCCAGATCCACGTCGCCAAGCAGCACGCCAAACTCGTCTCCACCTAGCCGGGCGAGGATGTCTTTCTCCCGCACACGTCCCTTGATCAGGCGGGTGAGTTCCACCAGGAGGCGGTCGCCCGCGGCATGGCCGCAGGTGTCGTTCACCACCTTGAACTGATCCAGGTCCATGAAGCAGAGGGCGTGGCGGCGACCCTCGTCACGCGCCTGGGCGATCGCACGTTCGACGATGCGCTCGAACTCGCGGCGGTTGATCAGCCCGGTGAGACCGTCGTGGGTGGCCTGATATTCCATGCGCCGGGCGATTTCCCGTGCTGCGGTGACGTCGCGCAACACGAGCACGACCCCGATCACGCGGCCTTCGCGATCGCGAATCGGCGCGGCCGTCTGTTCGATCACGTAATGGTGTCCGTCACGGCTTTCCAGCCGGACGGTGCTCGATGCGGCGTTGGCCCGCTGCTCGGCCAGACACAGGCGCACCGGGTTGGCCAGGGCGTTGCCGGTCTGCTCGTCGAGGAGTCGCAACACGCGCTCCACCGGTTGGCCGACGGCCTCGGCCAGGGTCCAGCCGAGGAGGCGTTCGGCCACGGGGTTGAGGTAGTCCACGCGCCCCGTCACGTCGGTGGTCAGGACCCCGTCGCCGATGGAATGCAGTGTGACCTCCGCACGCTCCTTTTCCGCGTGCAGCGCACGCTCGGAGGCGCGCAGCGCTTCGATGCGCTCACGCACCGCCCGTGACATGGTGTTGAAATCCTCCGCCAGCAGCGCGATCTCGTCACGGCCGCGGGTGGGAATTTCGATGGCGTAATCGCCGTCGGCGATGCGACGGGTGGCCCCCATCAGCGTGCGAATATGGCGCGTCAGCAAGTAGCCGGCGCCGGCGAGCAGGAGCAGGGAGAGCAGGACCTCCGCCGTCGCGATCAGACTGCTCTGCTGCAGGATCCTGTCACGGGAGGCGGCGAGGGCGGCGAGGGAAACGCCGAAGCGCACGCTGCCGACAGTGGTCTTGGCAAGGGTGAGCGGCGCATGCGCGTCGTACGTGAGGTCACCCAGACTTGCGGCTACGTGGCTGTCCAGGGTGGGCAGGCGGTTTGGATCGACCGCGCCGGCGCTGGCGTACAGCTGGCCGCGGTAGTCGTAGACGAGGATGTAGCGCAGCTCGGCGCGCGGGGCGTTGACCAGTTCCGAGAGGATCTCGCGAATGGCGGCATGGTCGCGCTCGAACAGCCGCGCCGACAGGGACGCATTCAACAGGGGGGTGAGGGCCTCCAGCCGCGCGACAGTCTGCTCCTGCAAGGTCTGATTGAGCAGGCGCAGGCTGTTGGCCAGCAGCAGCCCCAGCATCACCACCTCCACCGTGATGCTGAGGATCACCAGCTTGGTCCGCAGGGACCGCCATAACGGAACCTCGTGCCGGGCCATCGCGTCAGGGTTTGGAGGTCTTGAGCAGCACGGCCGTGTAGGGGTCCAGCGCCTTCATGGTTTTGTCGTCCACGCGCCTGAAGGACTTGAGGTCCGTGGCGCTGAAGTAGGCACGCCCTTCCTCGGTATCCGGGTAGGCGAGCAAGAGCTTCTGGAGCTGCTTGATCGTGGCAGGTCCCAGCCGCTCGTGGGCGAGGATGAGGAATCCGGGCACGGTGTCGGTGTGGCCGATTTCGCGCAGCTGGGCACGCAATGCCGGCTCCGCCTTGCTCCACAACAAAATTCCCGTGACCGAGGCATCCGCTTCATGGCGGGCAGGCGCATACAAGGCGTTGTTGTGGGTCTTGGTATCGATGAGGGTGAGATCGCGGCCGGGCTCGAGACCATGCTTACGCAAATGTGCCACGGTCATCTGATAGATCACGGAAATCGGCTGCGCCACCATGAGGGTCTTGCCCTTGAGGTCCGCGATCTGACGGATCTCGGAGTCCTGGCGCACGAGAAAAATGCCGGTGACGTCATGCCCGGTCATCACCAGGCGCTGGTACCCGTCGCGGGTTTCCGCCAGGCGTCCCATGTGGGGGGCGGTGAGCACCAGGTCATACTCACCCTTCCGGGTACGCTCCATGAATTCGACGAAGTCCGGGGCCGTGACCAGGTCCACCGGGCGCTTGAGCTGGTGTTCCAGATAGGTTTTGAGCGGCGTATGGAATTCCAGCAACTGACCGGGTGACACATAGGGAAACACACCGAAGGTAAGCGGTGCCGCCTGGGCGAACCCGGACGCGGGCGCCAACAGCAGGGCGAGCAGGCAGAGGATGGAGCGCAACGGGCCAAGCATATGTCCTCCTTTCTCTGTCAACTATTAGGTGGTCGGGAAAGCAGCGTCAAGCCGGTGCGGCAAGCTTGAGGGCGGCGAGTACCCGTTCGGGCCCGAGCTTGCGCAGGCAATCCACGTGCCCGAGAGGGCAGGCGCGCTCGAAGCACGGGCTGCAGGGTAGATTCAACGACAAGATTTGGGCCGTGCTTGAGAGCGGCGGGGTGAAGCCGGGGCTGCTGGAGCCGTACAGGGCGACCAGGGGCCGTCCGAGGGCAGCAGCCACGTGCATCAGGCCCGAGTCGTTGGTGACCACGTGCTCGGCACAGGCGATCAGGTCGATCGCCTGCGCGAGGCTCGTGGCACCGCACAGATTCCGGCAGATGTCGCCGCTGTGCGCATTCACCGCGTGGCCGATCGCCACATCCTTGGGGGAGCCGATCAGCCAAACGGCAAAACCCCGTTCATGGAGCATTCGGGCGAGGGCGCCGAAGTGTTCGGGCGGCCAGCGTTTGGCGGGGCCATACTCGGCGCCGGGGCAGAGGGCCACCACTGGGCGGTCCAGGGTCAGCCCGAGGTCGGCGAGGGTCGCCGCGCGTGCTGCCGCATCGCTGAGTAAGCGCGGGGGGGACAGGGGCCGCCGTAGCGGCGCACCGGGCGGCTCGGCCAGGAGGGCGAAGCGTTCCACCATCAGGGGATAGGCGGTCTTGTCGAGCCGTCGGACGTCGTTGAGCAGCCCAAGACGGCATTCGCCGATGAAACCCGTGCGCATTGGGATGCCGGCAAGGAAGGGGATCAGTGCAGATTTCCACGTATTGGGCAAGACATAGGCGCGCTCGTAACGGCGTTCCGCCAGTTGGCGTGCCAGGCGCCAGCGGGCCGCGAGACGCAGTTGTCCGTGGGCAAACGGACTGTCGAGGATGTCGCTGACCTCCGGCATGCGGGCCAACACCGCGCGCACCCCGGGTGGGGCGAGGACGTCGATACGGGCCCCTGCAAAGCGCTGCACGAGCCGCGAGAGCAGCGGTTGCGCCATGACGGTGTCCCCGACCCACGAGGGTGCGATGACCAGGATGTGATTCACCGTGGTGCGGGCAGGCGGTGAGGCGAGTAGCGCAGGGGCCTCAGGGGTGGGGGCAGGGTCCGCCTTTGAGCTTGTAGAGCGTGCCACAGTAAGGGCACAGGGCTTCGCCCGTGTCTTCGATGGGCAGGAAGACCCGCGGATGGGCATTCCACAGCACCATGTCCGGCATGGGGCAGTGTAGGGGCAGCTGCTCGGCGCTGATTTCGATGTAGCGTTGCCGGTTTTCTTTGAGCTCGGTCACCTTGTTCTCCTTGGTTACACGTAGGTCAGCCAGGATGCGTGCCCGGCACTGCGGCCCGTGACACAGTCGAAGAACAACTGCTGAAGCCGCGTGGTGATCGGACCGCGGCGGCCCTCGCCGATGGTGCGGTTGTCGAGTTCACGGATTGGTGTCACCTCGGCGGCGGTGCCGGTGAAGAAGGCCTCGTCGGCACTGTAGACTTCGTCGCGGGTGATGCGCTTTTCGATGACCGGAATGCCGATTTCGGTGGCGAGCGTGATGATGGTGTCGCGGGTGATGCCCTCCAGTGCCGAGGTCAGATCCGGGGTGTAAAGCTTGCCCTTGCGTACGATGAAAATGTTTTCCCCCGAGCCTTCCGCCACGAAGCCGTCCACGTCCAGGAGCAGGGCCTCGTCATAGCCGTCCATTTCGGCTTCCTTGTGGGCGAGGATGGAGTTCATGTAATTGCCGTTGGCCTTCGCCTTGCACATGGTGATGTTCACGTGATGGCGGGCGAACGACGAGGTTTTCACGCGGATGCCCTTCTCCAGCGCTTCCTGGCCCAGGTAGGCCCCCCAGTGCCAGGCGGCGACGATCACGTGCACCGACAGGTTCTTGGCAGAGATGCCCATGGCTTCCGAACCGTAGAAGGCCATGGGGCGCAGGTAGGCGGACTTCAGCCCGTTGTCGCGTACGGCGGCGAGCTGGGCCTGCGACACCGTTTCCTTATCGAAGGGCAGCTTCATGCCGAGGATGTGGGCGGAGCGAAACAACCGGTCGGTGTGATCCTTGAGGCGGAAGATGGCGGTGCCGCGATCCGTCTCGTACGCGCGCACCCCCTCGAAGACCCCCATGCCGTAATGCAGGGTGTGGGTCAGCACATGGGTGGTGGCCTCCCGCCACGGCACCATCTTGCCGTCGTACCAAATCACCCCGTCGCGGTCCGACATCGACATTTCGCTTGCTCCAAAGAAGCTAAAAGGCCGTATTGTAACCAAAAATGTCTTTCGCACCGGATTCGCGAAGGCGTCCGGCCGCGGGCCAGAGATGCGACATTTGTAACACGAATGTCACATTGCCTGCGTAGCATCCGCTCGTCGCATCGTATCCGGTGCGCCTGGTGCGCGGCCCCTCCTGCGGAGCGGGGCGTCACGTCCATCCATCTGGAACCCACTTAAGGATAAGGAGTCCTGTCACATGAACGCGAAAAAATTTCTGGTCGCCCTCGGCGTGACTGCCAGCCTGGGCTTCGCGGCGCAGTCTGCGCTGGCCCAAGCGGTGCAGGTCGACCCCAAGTTGCCCACCTATCAGAAAGCCAGTGGCGTGTCCGGCAACTTCACCAGCGTCGGGTCCGATACCCTAAACAACCTGATGACCCTGTGGGCCGAGGCGTACAAGCGTTTCTACCCTAACGTGAACATCCAGATCCAGGGCGCTGGCTCCTCCACCGCGCCGCCCGCACTGATCGAGGGTGCTGCCAACTTCGGCCCCATGAGCCGCGTGATGAACGCCAAGGAAATCGAGGCCTTCGAGAAGAAGTATGGCTATAAGCCTACCCCTGTGCCGGTCGCCATCGACGCCCTCGCGGTCTATGTCAACAAGGACAACCCCATCAAGGGCTTGTCCCTTCCCCAGGTAGACGCGATCTTCTCCGCGACCCGCAAGTGCGGCGCTGCTGCCGACATCACCAAGTGGGGCCAGGTCGGTATGACGGGCGAGTGGGCCAGCCGCGACATCGCGTTGTATGGCCGTAACTCCGTGTCCGGCACCTACGGCTATTTCAAGGAGAAAGCCCTGTGCAAGGGTGACTTCAAGCGCAATGTGGCCGAACAGCCAGGTTCCGCATCGGTGGTGCAGAGCGTGACTGGTCAATTGAATGCCATCGGGTATTCCGGCATCGGTTACAAGACTTCGGGCGTGCGCGCCGTGCCGCTTGCAGCAAAGGATGGCGCGGCCTTCGTGGAACCCGATGCGGCGCATGCCATTGATGGTACCTATCCGCTGGCACGGGTGCTCTATGTGTATGTGAACAAGCGCCCCAATCAGCCGCTGCCGCCTCTGGAGCGGGAGTTCTTCAAGCTGGTGCTGTCCAAGCAGGGTCAGGAAGTGGTGGTGAAGGATGGCTTCGTGCCCTTGCCTGCCACCATGGCTGCCAAGGCACTTCAAGACCTCGGCGTTAACTGATTGGCGATTGATGCAAAGGGCCCCCTTCATCAAGGGGGCTTGAACCCAACCTCTGGAGACGATCCGACATGCTCACCCTGCAACGACATGCCCTGCCGTTGGCGTTGAGTGCGCTTCTGGCCTTTGCCGGCTGCGCGACGCAACCGGAAGTGCAGAAGCCGGCTGCGAGCAAGCCGACCGTGGCCGCTGAAACAAAACCCGTGGCCGCCGCGCCAGCTGCCCACTTTTTCATCGTTTATCACGAGAACGGCCGGATTTATCCCATCGCCGATGCGGCCAACTATCTCGAGTTTCTGCACAGCGGCGAGTTGATCTATACCCGCACGCGCATTGGCGCGGGGCCGAATGGTGAAACCATTGTGTTCGGGATCATGAAAAAAGAAGCCGACGACCTGAGCAAGCCGGCGCTGGCCGAACAGTACTACGATCGCAAGCTCGAGCCGACGGGACCTTTCTACGGCGAGATCGTGCGCGACGGCCGGTTCTTGGTGTTCGGCAGCTGGGCCGACTTCAAGGATTATCTGGCGCACAACGAGATCACCTACACCTTTACCGAAGTCGGTGGCGGTCCTAAGGGCGAAACCGTGATCTACGCCCTGAACAAAGACACGGTGAAACAGGGGCGGCCCCTCGCCTTGATCGAGCAGTTTCAGCAGCTGCGTAAAAAGAAGTAGATGGCCGAACCGGCCGCTGCCAAGATGGGCTGAACATTCCGTTCAGCCCATTTTCTTGGTCTAATGGCGTCCGCGCCTTGGCGCCCATCCCAAAAGACGACGCACAATGGAAAAAATCGAGGCCAACATTTCCAAGGTGGGCGGCTATACCGGCCGTCGCATGGCAAAGGACCGCCTTTTCAAGCACATCATGACCTTCGGCGGGCTGTCCGTCATCATCGCCATCAGTGCCATCTTTTTCTACTTGGCCAGCGTGGTGGTGCCCATCTTCATGCCGGCGGAGATGGATGCGCTCAAGCGCTGGCCCCTGCCTGCGACGGGCCAGCAGACGACCGTCCATCTCACGGCGGAGGAGCAGGTCGAGATCGGGGTACGGGTGGGCGCGCGGGGGGCGGTGACCTTCTTCGATACCCGGGATGGCCGTGTGTTGGCTGAGGCGCAGGTGGACGTGCCCGACAAGGCGCAGGTGACGAGCTTCGCCGCCGGCGACTTGTCACAGAAAACCCTGGGTTTTGGTCTGTCCGATGGCATGACCATGGTGGTTGCGCCGGAATTCAAAACCAGTTTCCAGGTGGATCCCAAGGATCCTAGCAAGGACATCCGGACCATCACCCCCTCCCTGGGTTATCCGCTGGGCAGGACACCGCTGCTCGTGGATGAGGCGAGGCGGCCGCTCAAGCTGCTGAGCGTGCAGCATCACGAGGACGAGACGACGGCCGTGGCCCTGACGGCTGACCACCGCCTGGTGATGGCCGCATTCAAGAGCCGCAGCAATCTGCTTACCGGGGAGGTCGCCCTCGAACGTACCGCGGTGGAATTGCCCTTGCCGGAGCAGGCGCAGACGATCACGCAACTGCTGCTGGAGGTGAAACAGCGGGATCTGTACCTGATCCATGACGGCCGTTTCGTCAGTCACTACAACGTGATGGACAAGTCCAATCCGACGCTGGTGCAGACGGTTGCGGTTGTGCCCGAGGGGCAGCGCATCACCGCGGCGGCGATGTTGAGCGGTGGGTATTCGCTGATCGTCGGCACGGACACAGGTGAGGTCGCCCAATGGTTCCAGGTGCGGGACGCCGACAACAACAATCACCTCACCCATATCCGCTCGTTCAAGCCCATGCCGGGCCCCGTCACCCTGGTCGCGCCGGAACATTACCGCAAGGGGTTCCTGGTGGGCGATGAAAAGGGCAACATCGGCCTTTACTACGCCACTTCGCGGCGCCTGCTCTTCATGGAATCCACCGGCCGTGCGCCCGTGCGCGTGGCGGGTCTCGCGCCGCGCGGGAATGCCCTGCTGCTGGAAGCCGAGCCCGGCAGGGTCGCGCTGGCGCGGGTCGACAACCAGTACCCGGAAGTGTCCTTTCACGCCCTGTGGCAGAAGGTCTGGTACGAGAGCTACCCGGAACCGGAGTACAACTGGCAATCCTCCGCCGCAGTGTCGGATTTCGAGCCCAAGTTCAGCGTCGCGCCGCTGACCTTCGGCACCCTCAAAGCGGCTTTCTATGCCATGCTGGTGGCGGTGCCACTCGCCGTTTTGGGCGCGATCTTCACCGCGTATTTCATGTCGCCGCAGATGCGCCAGATGGTGAAGCCATCCATCGAGATCATGGAGGCCTTGCCCACGGTGATTCTCGGTTTCCTCGCCGGGCTGTGGCTGGCCCCCTACGTGGACAACAATCTGCCTGGGACGCTCATCGCGATTTTCCTGCTGCCCTTCAGTTTCCTCATCGCGGCTTATCTGTGGCACCGCATGCCGGTGTCCGTCAAGCGGCGCGTGCCGCCGGGCTGGGAGGCGGCACTGCTGGTGCCGGTGATCATCGGCGTGATCGGGTTCGCGATCCAGATCGGTCGTCCGATCGAGGCGGTTTTCTTCGGGGGAAACATGCCCCACTATCTGTCCAACGAATGGGGGTTCACCTATGAGCAGCGCAACTCGCTGGTGGTGGGCATCGCCATGGGCTTCGCCGTGATACCGACGATCTTCTCCATCGCCGAGGACGCCGTCTTCAGCGTGCCCAAGCACCTGACCACCGGCTCGCTGGCGCTCGGCGCCACGCCGTGGCAGACCCTGTTCAACGTCGTGCTGCTCACGGCGAGTCCGGGCATCTTCTCCGCGATCATGGTGGGCATGGGCCGCGCCGTCGGGGAGACCATGATCGTGCTGATGGCCACCGGTAACACTGCGGTGATGGATTTGTCCATCTTCACCGGTTTCCGTACCTTGTCCGCCAACATCGGCGTGGAAATGCCGGAAGCGGCGGTGGGCACCACCCATTACCGGCTGCTGTTCTTCTCCGCGCTGGTGCTGTTCGCCTTCACCTTCGTCGTCAACACGGTGGCGGAGCTGGTGCGGCAGCGCTTGCGCGAGCGCTACAGCGTGCTGTAAAGGACATCCTGAAATGCGTGACTGGTACAAGAGCGGAGAGCCCTGGATTTGGACCACGGCCGGTGCCGTGGCGCTGTGCCTGGTGATGGTGTATGCCGTGGTGTGGCTGACAGCGGCACGAGGGTTCGTCCATTGGTGGCCGAAGCCGGTGGTGGAGACCACGTTCAAGGAGACGGACGGCACACGGGTCCGCCTGATCGGCGAGGTGCGCGAGCGGGAGGAAGTCTCGCTCGCGCGCTTGCGCGAAGTTGGGTTCGTCATCGACACCACGGCGCAGTTCACCGATCGCTTTCTCATCAAGCTTGGCAACAAGGACCTCACGGGGACCGATTTCAAGTGGTTCCCGGGCCCCCTGCTGGGCGAATTCACCTACCCCAAGGATCTGCTCACCATCGAGCGGCGCGAGTGGGGCAACTTCTACGGCCATCTCAGGGCCGTGAAGGAAGAAGGGCGGATCGTGGCGGAAGGGGCGGCCGCCTGGCCCGAGGTGCAGCAGCGCCTCGCGCGCTCCAATCGCCTGTTCCGTGAGGCCTTGCGCATCGAGAAGGTGGACATCGGCAAGATCAATTACGCCTTGGAGCGGCTGCGCTTGCAACAGCGCAAACTGGAGCTGCAACAGCGCCTAACCGAGGCGGCCAGGGCGGACTTTGCGCGAAAGCGTGAGGCGGAGGAGGCGAAATACGGCGCGCTGCAAGAGCGTCTGGAGCAGGTGCGCCGCAACATGGAGCGCGACAGCATCAGCGTCGAAACCAGCGATGGGCGGGTCGTCGACATTCCCTTTGCCAAGATCGCCGACATCTACATGCCCAACGCCATGAGCGTGTGGGAGAAAACGGGCTTTTACGTCCGCAAGTTCTACGAATTCATCACCGACGATCCACGTGAGGCCAATACCGAGGGTGGCATCTTTCCGGCGATTTTTGGCACCGTGATGATGGTGCTGCTGATGTCGGTGATGGTGACCCCCCTCGGGATCATGGCGGCGGTGTACATGCGGGAATACGCCAAACAGGGTCCGCTGATCCGTACCATCCGCATTTCCGTGAACAACCTGGCCGGTGTGCCCTCCATCGTGTATGGCGTGTTTGGCCTCGGCTTCTTCGTGTACGTGCTGGGCGGCTCCATCGACGAGCTGTTCTTTCCCGAGGCCCTGCCGGCGCCGACCTTCGGCAGTCCGGGCATCCTGTGGGCCTCGCTGACCCTGGCGATCCTCACCCTGCCGGTGGTGATCGTCGCCACGGAAGAGGGCCTGTCGCGGGTGCCGCGCTCCATCCGCGAGGGCAGCCTGGCACTCGGTGCCACCAAGGCAGAGACCCTGTGGCGCGCGGTGCTGCCGATGGCAAGCCCGGCGATGATGACCGGATTGATTTTGGCCGTGGCGCGCGCCGCCGGCGAGGTGGCGCCGCTGATGCTCGTGGGTGTGGTGAAGCTTGCGCCGAGTCTGCCGGTGGACGGGAACTTTCCATTCGTGCATCTGGAGCGCAAGTTCATGCACCTGGGCTTTCATATCTACGATGTCGGTTTCCAGAGCCCAAACGTGGAGGCGGCGCGGCCGCTGGTGTATGCGACGGCCTTCCTGCTCGTCGTGATCATCGTGGTGCTGAACCTGGCGGCGATTCACCTTCGCAACAAGCTACGCGAGCGCATGCGCGGCCTCGAGGGCGTATGATGTCCGGGACCGGGCGAATGATTCAGAGTTAAGGATTGTGGCGACCATGAACGAAACCGACAAAACTCACGCGATGCAACTCGGCAGCGTCCTGCGTGCGCCGATGGCACCCACCACCGACGTGGCCATCCAGGTGGAGCGGCTGAACCTGTACTATGGGGAGACCCAGGCGCTGAAGAACATCGACATGCAGATTCCGGCACGCCGGGTCACGGCCTTCATCGGGCCGAGCGGCTGCGGCAAGTCCACCTTGCTGCGCTGTTTCAACCGCATGAATGACCTGGTGGACAACTGTCGTGTCGAGGGCAGGATCCTGATGGACGGCAAGAACATCTACGAGCGTGACGTGAACGTGGCCCTGCTGCGGCGCCGGGTGGGCATGGTGTTCCAGAAGCCGAACCCCTTCCCCAAGTCGATCTACGAGAACGTGGCGTACGGCCTGCGCATCATGGGCATCAACGACAAGAAGGTGCTCGATGAGGCCGTGGAAAAGGCACTGCGGCGCGGCGCCCTCTGGGACGAGGTCAAGGACCGGCTGCAGGAGAGCGGCATGAGCTTGTCCGGCGGTCAGCAGCAGCGCCTGGTGATCGCGCGTGCGGTGGCGCTGGAGCCCGATGTGCTCCTGCTGGACGAGCCGGCCTCCGCCCTCGACCCGATCTCGACCGCCAAGATCGAGGAGCTGATCGACGAGCTGAAGGATCAATACACGATCGTGATTGTCACCCACAATATGCAGCAGGCGGCGCGGGTGTCCGACTTCACGGCCTTCATGTACCTGGGCGAGTTGATCGAGTTCGGGGCCACCGATCAGCTGTTCGTGAAACCCCAGAAGAAGCAGACCGAGGATTACATCACCGGGCGCTTCGGCTAAGGGGCCGCCGTGGAACATACCCTCAAGCCCTACGATCACGAGATTGCCGAACTCGAAGCGAAATTGGTCCGCATGGGGGGTGCCGTGGAGTGCATGCTGCGCGACAGCCTGGAGGCGCTTGCCAGCGTAGATACGGCACGCGCGCAGCGCATCATCGGAGACGACCGTCTCGTCAACGGGCTGGAGGTGGAGATCGACGAGGCGGCAATCCAGCTGCTGGCCCGTTATCAGCCCGTCGCGATCGACCTGCGGTTCATCACCATGGCGCTGAAGGTGGCGGCCGAGCTGGAGCGGGCGGGCGACCAGGCGGTCAACGTGTGCGAACAGTGCATGAAGCTTGCTGAGCTCGGCTATCGCGGCGACCTCTTCACCGTCCCCCAGATCGGTGCTGCGGCCGCGGACATGTTGCACGATGCCGTGGGCGCTCTGGCGCATCGCGACGCGGAGCTGGCACAGCGGGTGTCGGACCGCGACGCCGAGGTGGACCGTCTGCATGCCGGCATCTTTCGCGACCTGCACCACTGGATGGCGGAAACTCCGAACGCCGCAGCCGTCGCCACCCGCCTCATGTTCGTGTCCAAATATCTGGAGCGGGCGGCGGACCACGCCACCCATGTCGCCGAGGCGCTGGTGTATTTCCTCAAGGGCCGCGACCTGCGGCAGATCAAGCCCCACACGCCTGAACCCTAAGCCCGTTCGGGATTGACCGTGCCGGGCAAGCTCGGTACCATTCAGCCCTTTGCATGGAGCGGGAGAAAAGCATGCGGGAGCGGATGGTTGCGGGCAACTGGAAGATGCACGGCAGCCTCGTCTCCAACAAGGCGCTGCTGGACGGCATCATTGCCGGACTCGCCGGCAGCGAGGGGGTGCGCTGTGCCGTCTGTGTCCCGTTTCCCTACCTGTTCCAGGCGCAATTTGCGTTGCAAAATACCGGCATCGTCTGGGGTGCGCAGAACCTGAGCCAACACGAGAAGGGCCCCTATACCGGCGAGGTGGCTGGCAGTATGTTGCGCGATCTGGGCTGCAGCGTCGTGATCGTCGGTCATTCCGAGCGGCGTGCGCTGTATGGGGAGGACGATGACACCGTGGCGGCCAAATTCGTCGCGGCGCAGCAGGCGGGCCTGATGCCGATTCTGTGTGTGGGTGAAACGCTGGCGGAGCGCGAGCAGGGCATCACTGGCCAGGTGGTGGCCCGGCAGCTCGAGGCGGTGGTTGCGCGCGCCGGCATCGAGGCGTTTGCGCGCTGTGTCATCGCCTATGAGCCGGTGTGGGCCATTGGCACTGGCAAGACCGCGACGCCGCAGCAGGCGCAGGAGGTCCATGCCTTCATTCGCGGCCGCCTGGCCGAGCAGGCGGCGGAGCTTGCCCAACGGATCGTGATTCTGTATGGCGGCAGCGTGAAGGCGGCGAACGCCGCTGATCTGTTTGCCATGCCGGACATCGACGGCGGCCTGATCGGCGGCGCATCCCTGGATGCGAACGAGTTCGTGGCCATTTGCAAGGCGGCGGTGCGGCCGGCCGCGTAGGAAGCATCATGGAAACCCTGGTTTGGATCATTCACATCCTGGTGTCGATTGCGCTCGTCGCGCTGGTATTGCTGCAGCACGGCAAGGGCGCGGACATGGGGGCCGCTTTCGGCAGCGGTTCCGCAGGCAGTCTCTTTGGGGCCTCGGGCTCGGCAAACTTTCTCAGCCGCAGCACGGCGGTGCTGGTGACGGTTTTCTTCCTCACCAGTATGGGCCTGACGTATTTTGCCTTTGCCAAGCACAGCGCTCCGCTGGCAGCCCAACCGGCGGCCCCGGCTTCGGCGCCTGCGGCACCGGCAGGGTCGAGGGCACAGGACATTCCCAACTAGCTTTGTTCAGCATCCGCATGGCGGGTGCGGGCCGACGTGGTGGAATTGGTAGACACGCCGTCTTGAGGGGGCGGTGGCGCAAGCCGTATGAGTTCGAGTCTCATCGTCGGCACCATAAACCAAAATGATCCGGCAATAAGCTGGAGTAATCGCATAATGCGATGAAAAATAACAATAAATTGGCTGCGGCCGGGGTTGACAGCGATTGCTGCGTCGCCCTAGACTGACTAAATTACTCAACAATTAGCAGAACGAAGCCTCGGGGGTCAGCCGGGCGCAACCGAAGGAACTGGAAGCGAGGCATGTTGGAGAACTACTTCCCGATTTTGCTGTTCGTCGTCGTCGGCCTCGGGGTCGGCGCGATCTCCATCGGGCTCGGCTACCTTCTCGCGCCAAACCGTCCAGACAGTGAAAAGCTCTCGCCCTATGAATGTGGTTTCGAGGCATTCGAAGATGCACGTATGAAATTCGACGTGCGCTACTACCTCGTCGCCATCCTCTTCATCCTGTTCGATCTCGAGATCGCTTTCCTGTTTCCCTGGGCCGTGGTGCTGGAAGAAATCGGCCTCTTCGGCTTCGTGGCGATGATACTCTTCCTGGGCATCCTGGTCGTGGGCTTCATCTACGAATGGAAAAAAGGCGCGCTGGAATGGGAGTAGCGCCGCGAGCCCCTGAGCAGGGGCCCCACGGAGTGGGGATGCGAAGCAGGCGAGCGGCGCCGGGCGCCGATGGAATGAGTTTCGGGCGTGTGCGGTGCTCAAGCGAGGCGCGGCCGCGAGCCCCTGAGCAGGGGCCCCACGGAGTGGGGATGCGAAGCAGGCGA
>FWPV01003235.1_pt1 | contig 37502 bp, 37 predicted proteins | sample 2228371 | NCBI WGS metagenome assembly FWPV01 (sample SAMEA103939776, study PRJEB20133) | metagenome | reverse complement strand
GCGATCTCGCTGGTCTCCAGTGCCAGTTGAAGCTGTTCCGCCGTCTCGGACGATGCGCCAAACCGATGGGCCCGGTGCCCTGCAAGCTGGTGCCGGAGCTTCTCGATCAGGATCGCCTGCGCCTTGACCTCGGCCAGAAGCCGCGCGGTGAAGTTGCGCAACTCCTCGGGGTCTTCCGGCAAGGTCAGGGTCTGATCGAGCATGCAAGGAGTTTATCCCACTGTATTCCTTGTGGGAATCCTTCTCATGCAAGCCCCGCAGATTATCCCGCTGCCAGAGGCTGCCACGTCCGTTCCGGTGCACGCCAGTCGATCCCCTCCAACAGCATCGACAACTGGGCCGGTGACAGCGCCACCTTGCCATCCTTTGCCGAGGGCCAGACGAACCGCCCCTTCTCCAGCCGCTTCATGAACATGCAGGCCCCCTGACCGTCCCACCAGATCACCTTGATCAGGTCGCCGCGACGGCCACGGAAGACAAAGAGATGCCCGCTGAACGGGTCTTGCTTCAGCACAGCCTCTGCCTGGGCGGCCAGCGCCGCAAAGCCCTTGCGCATGTCGGTGACACCCGCCGCCAGCCAGACCCGCGTGTTGGCCGGAACCGGGATCACTGTGTCAGGCCCCGGATCAGCCGCGCCAGCGCCTCGGGATCATACTCGCCGCTGATCCGCATCCGGTGCCCAACAGCCAGCTCGATCTCGATACTGCCAGCCAATGGCGCAGACCCGGGCACCGGCGACAGGATGGTGTTCCGGTGCTGATCGACAATCTCGACCGGCAGGAAGGTGGGAGCATCGCCGGGGCTCACCTCAGGCGCATAGCGTGGATCGCGCAGCCACTTGAACACCATGTTCGCGTTGACCGCGTAGCGCCGCGCAACCTGGGCAACCGAAACACCCGGCGTCGTTGTCTGAAAGCAGATCGACCGCTTCTCCTCGTCCGTCCAAAGCCGCTTCGTCCTGCGAACCAAAATCTGCCCCGGAGCTGCTGCCGGTTTCGTGGACGGGCAGTTAAGCTAACCCGGCCTTCCTTTCGAACTCGACCGGGCTGAGATAGCCGATGGTCGAGTGCCTGCGAACCGTGTTGTAGAACCTTTCGATGTAGTCGAACACATCCGCCCTTGCCGCATCGCGCGTCCGGTAGGTCTTTTTGCCAATCCGCTCGGTCTTGAGCGACGAGAAGAAGCTCTCCATCGCCGCATTGTCCCAGACATTGCCGGACCGGCTCATCGAGCATAGCACGCCGTTGTCGGCCATCAGCTTCTGGAATTGCTCGCTGGTGTATTGGCTTCCCTGATCCGAGTGATGCAACAGGGCGTCGGGCTTTCCACGCCGCCAGATGGCCATGACCAGGGCATCGGTGACAAGCTGCGCGGTCATCTCCGCCTTCATCGACCAGCCGACCACGCGCCGCGAGAACAGATCGATGACGGCTGCAACATAAAGCCAGCCTTCGGCGGTCCACACATAGGTGAAGTCGGCGATCCACTTCTGGTTCGGAGCCTCAGCGTGAAACGCGCGATCCAGAACGTTCGGCGCGGCAACCGCCAGGCGCTGGCCCTCATCTTTCGGCAGTCCCCGCCGCCGCGGCCGTGCCCGGAAAGCCTGAGCCTGCATCAGGCGTTCGACGCGATGCAGGCCGCAGTCGACGCCGTCGGCCAGAACATCGCGCCAGACGCGCCGCGCCCCATAGGTGCGGGCGCTGGCGATGAAGCTCGCCCGCACCTTCGCGCCGATCTCTTCGTCCTCCCGGCTGCGCCGCGACGGTGCACGACCAAGCCAGGCATGGAAACCCGACCGTGACACATCCAGCGCGTCACACAGCCAACTCACCGGCCAGATGTGGCGGTGCTTCGCGACGAAAGCGAACCTCATGTCACTTCCCTCGCGAAGTAGGCTGCGGCCTTTTTCAGGATGTCGCGCTCCGCCTTGAGCTTGGCGACCTCCTTGCGCAACCGGTCGATCTCAAGCTGGTCTGGCTTCACCTGCCCGTGGCCGGGAAAGGCCTGGGCGGGATCCGTCTCCAGCTCCCGCACCCACTTGCGCAGAACGTTCGCATGAACCCCCAGATCGCGCGACGCCTGAGCCGACGTGACCCCGCGATCTCGCACCAACCTCACCGCCTCAAGCTTGAACTCGCGGCTGAACTTCCGTCTCTCCATAGAAACCTCCGATTCCGTTGAAACACCTTATCTCGGTGTCCACGAAACCGGCAGCAGCTCAGTTCAGCAAGACAACGCGCAGGCAACCTATGAAATTGGCCTGCCGCACCGGGTTCGGTTTGCGTTCAAAGCCCTGCATCCAGTTGTCGCAGAGGTCGTGCAGCACCGGGGCCAGCGCAGCGTTTGCAGCTTGATGGTGCAACTCAAGGTACGGCTCGAAGGCCCAAGATCGCACGCCCCGCTGATCCGGCAACTCGGCAATCTTTGCCTCGGTCAAGAAGGTCTTCAAGGGCGCAAGTGCATCGGGCATCGAAAAATCACGGCACATTTTTCCGTGCCCCTATCTATCCAATCAGGCACGGCATCGTCCCCCCATACCCCCGCAATCATGCACACGGATGCCTGCCCCCGTCCATGGCCCATAGTTGCCGAAAGTCGGGTGCCACCGGGCCGTGGGCTGCTTGGTGCCGGGCATGCGGCCAAGGGCGTGCCAGTTGACAAGATCGCCTCTCTACATGCATAGGTGTGACACGAAGTGCGACACACAACTCAACCTCGCACTCGATTGCTAAAGCCTGTCAGTGGCTTAGAAAAATGGTAGCGGGTCCGGTACCCGCCTCCACCCTCCCTCGACCGATGCCCCCGGATTGCGCAGCAATGCCGCACTCGCGGGCCTGGATGTTGACGCTGGCGTGAAAAGGGGTGAAGGCTGCGCAACCGCAGGCTATACTGCGGGCGGACAGAACAAGGACGCCGGGAAAACCGGCGGGCGGTTCGGGGCAGGCAGCGCAAGACGGACCGGCCCCGACTGCTGCGGCGCAAGAGCAGGAGGCGTGAGGTGGTCGGCAAATTCCTACTCGGCATGGTTTCCGGCGGCCTCGTGGTCGCGGGCGGCCTGATCGTCGCTTCGGCAGTGGCCCCGATGCGACCCGCGAACGACACCCCCCCGGTTCCCGGCGCAGAGGCACAGGTGGCACCCGCAGCCGAGCCGGCGGACGCTGCCGTGGCCGTGGCCGTGGCCGAGGCACAGGCAGAGCCTGCCCCCGCCGCACCCGCCGAATCTGTGGCCGCCGATCTGCCCGCAGTGCAGCCCGATGTGCAGCCCGAAATTGCCGGTGCCGTCGACGGCCCGACCGCACCCGAGGCCGAAGCGGCGGCGCTGGCCGAACCGGCAGCCCCCGCGCCGGCCGAGGTCGCGGCACCCGAGACCTCGACTGTGCCCGCCAAGCCCGCCGAGACAGTGGCGGATGTCGCGGCGGCGGCCCCTGACCCCGCAGCGCCCGCAGCGAAGGAAGACACCGTGCTGGCCGATGCCGGACCGGCCGCCGCGGTGACGGTGGCAAGTCCGGTGCCGAAGCCTGCGGCCGACCCTGCCCCGCAGCCAGAGGAGCCGGCGGCCGAACCGACGCCTCCGCCGGACCCCGATCCCCAGGCTGCGGCGACCGCCGAAACCGTTCAACCCGATGCCGTCGAAACGGCGCCGGCCGCCCCGGCATCGCCTCAGGCAAAGCCCGGGCCGGTGCCCGACATCGCCGCTGCCGACCCGGGTCCGGTCGCAGCGATCGACCCTGAACCCGGCGTCGCCGCGGACGTCGCGCCGCCCGGTGCCAAAATCATGCCTGCTCCGGTCGGCCTTGGCGGCGGCACGGACACGATGCCGGGCACACCGCCCGAGGCGATGCCCGGCAGGCCCGAGGCCCCGATCATCGACGCCCCGCTTGGCAAAGCGCCGCTTGGCAAAGCCCTGGCCGACGGGACCCGGGTCGCCGAAACACCGGCACCCACGTTCAAGCCGACCCCAGGCCTGTTGGACTCAGGCGAGGGTCTGATCATCGGGCGCGGCGCGAACGACGCCCCCGCGGGCGTGGCAGGCGACCCGAATGCCGACCCCAGCGCCGACCCGAATGCCAACCCCGAGGATCCGCGCCCGATCGCGCGCTTTGCCGCGCGTTTCGAGAACCCCGGGGCCAAGCCGCCGCTTGCGGTCGTGCTGATCGACCGCGGACAGCCCGAACTTGACCGTGCCGGCCTTGCCGCCCTGCCCTTCCCGGTGTCTTTCGCGCTGGACCCGCTGGACCCCGCGACACCGGACCGGGCGGCACTGTACCGCGCAGCGGGCCGCGAAGTGGTGATGCTGGTCACCGGCATCGCGACCGGCGCTCAGGCCTCGGACGTCGAGGTGGCCTTCCAGGCGATGGAACAGGGCCTGCCCGAAGCGGTTGCCGCGATGGACCTTGCCGACCCCGCCTTCCAGAACAATCGCGGACTTGCCAGTGCCGTGGTCCCGATCCTCAAGGCGCAGGGGAGGGGTCTTCTGACCTGGGACAAAGGGCTGAACGCCGCCGATCAGGTGGCGCGGCGCGAAAACCTTGAGGCGGCAGTGGTGTTCCGCGACCTCGGCCCGGCCGGGACGGACCGCGTGGCGATCCGTCGGCTGCTGGACCGGGCGGTGTTCAAGGCCGGGCAGGATGGCCGGGTCGCGGTCGTGGGCGAGGCCGATCCCGAGACTGTCGCCGCGCTGCTGGAATGGTCGGGGGAAGACAGGGCCGGGACGGTGGCGCTGGCACCGCTGACGGCGGTTCTCAGGGTCGATTGAGAGCGGACGTATCACCCTGGCCCAAAAAACTTATGAAAATTCCTGGGCCAGGGTCAGCCGTTGCCGCGACCGGCAAAGCGGCCCGCATCTTCGGCGGCACGGCGCAACGCATTGGATTTGTTGACAGTTTCCTGATACTCGGCCTCGGGATCGCTGTCAAAGACGACACCGCCGCCCGCCTGGATGTAAAGCTGCTCGTCCTTCAGCACCGCAGTGCGCAAGGCGATGCAGAAGTCCATCTCGCCATTGGCGGCGAAATAGCCGACGCCGCCGCCATAGATGCCGCGCTTTTCGGGTTCCAGCTCGTCGATGATCTCCATCGCCCGGACCTTTGGCGCCCCCGAGACGGTGCCTGCGGGCAACCCCGCCAGAAGGGCTGAAAGCGCGTCCTCGCCGGGGGCGATGTCGCCCACCACGTTCGAGACGATGTGCATGACGTGGCTGTAGCGTTCGATGACGAAGGTCTCGGTCGGGCGCACGGTGCCCACCCTGGCCACCCGGCCCACGTCGTTGCGCCCCAGATCGAGCAGCATCAGATGCTCGGCCCGTTCCTTGGGGTCGGCAAGCAGGTCCGCCTCCAATGCGCGATCCTCTTCCGGCGTAGCCCCGCGCTTGCGGGTCCCGGCGATGGGGCGGACGGTCACCTCGCCGTCACGCAGGCGGACCAGGATTTCCGGGCTTGCGCCGATCACCTGGAAGCCGCCGAAGTTGAAGAAGAACATGAAGGGCGAGGGATTGGTGCGGCGCAGGCTGCGGTAAAGCGCGAAGGGCGGCAGAGTGAAACGCTGCGCCCAGCGTTGCGACGGCACCACCTGAAAGATGTCGCCCGCGCGGATGTAGTCCTTGGCCTTTTCGACGGCGGCCTTGTAGTCGGCGTGGCTGAAGTTCGATGTTGCCGGCCCGACGGGCGAGGCTTCGCCGAAATCCCGCGCGGCGGAGGGCGCGCGGTCAAGATCGCGCAAGCTGTCCATCACCCGTTCGGCGGCCTGGGCATAGGCAGCACGCGCCGAGAGGCCGCCGGCGACCCAGGCGGGGGCAACGACGGTCACCTCGCCCTTGACCCCGTCCAGCACCGCCACAACCGATGGGCGGATCAGCTCGGCATCGGGCAGACCCAGGGGATCGGGGTTCATGTCCGGCAGATGCTCGACCAGGCGGATCATGTCATAGCCGAGATAGCCGAACAGGCCCGCCGCGACGGGGGGCAGCCCCTCGGGCATCTCGATCCGGCATTCGGCCAGAAGGTCGCGCAGGGTCTGCAACGGATGGCCGACAAGGTCGGTGAAGGACTGCCGGTCAAACCGCGCCTCGCGGTTGATCCGGCTTTTCTCGCCGCGGCACTGCCAGACGAGGTCGGGCTTCATGCCGACGATGGAATAGCGCCCCCGGACCTCGCCCCCGGTCACCGATTCCAGCATGAAGGTGTCGGCGCGCGCATCGCCAAGCTTCAGCATCAGGCTGACCGGCGTGTCGAGATCTGCCGCCAGCCGGGCCCAGACGATCTGGTTGCGACCGGCGTTCCAGGCCGCCTCGAACTCGGCAAACCCCGGAGAGAGCTGCATCAGGGCAGGCTCGTGTTGATCGCGTTGATCGCACCCTGATCCAGGGTGATCCCGGCCTCGGCGGTCAGCGCCCCGGTGAAGGCGGCAAAGGCATCGCCGGCGATTGCCTGTGCGGCCTGGGCGGTCAAGGCATCCCGCATCGCGACGGCATCCTTGCCTTCGGTCGCGGCAGGAAGAATCCGGTCAAGCTGCACAACTGCGGTAAAGCCGTCTGCCGCGATCACCTGCACGCCGCCTTCGGGCAGCTTGAACACCTCGGCGAGGAGCGTCTCGGGGGCATCCGCGACAAAGCCGTTGCGCGCCGTTTCGGGCGTCACGTCGACGATGCCGAAGCTGCGAATGGCAGCGCCACCTTCCACGGCGGCCTTGATCTCGGCGGCCCGGGCGGCCAGCGCCTTGCTGACCGCATCCTTGCGCCAGTCCTCGGCAACCGCCGCCTTCGCCTCGTCGAAGGGGATCGGCGCTGCGGGAACGATCTCGTCCAGCCGCAGCGCGACGACCCCGCCATCATCCAGCACGATCGCCTGGGGGAAGTCACCGGCTTGCACGGCCTCGGCGGCGGCGCGGAAATCCGGGTAGCCCTCGATTGTCGTATCGCCCGGTTTGCCCGGCACGAAATCCAGCGTCGCAAGCGCCAGACCCGCATCCTTGGCAAGATCCTCCAACGTCGCGCCTCCGGCCAGAAGATCGTCGATCTCTTCGACCCGGCCAGCGATCAGACGGCGCGCGGCATCCATCTGGAATTCGATGGCCAGCGTGTCGCGCGCGGCCTCGAAGGTGGTTTCCTCGGCGGCCAGAACCGATACGACGCGGAACAGCGCCGGACCAAGGTCGGTCTGCAGAGGCCCGATCACGCCGCCCTCGGCAGCCGCGAAGACCGGCTCGCCCGCGGCGCCAAGCTCGGACTTCGCGATGTCGCCCAGGGCGATGGCATCAAGGGTGAGACCGCGGTCGGCGACCAGCTTCTCGAACGGGGTTCCGCCGTCCAGAGCCGCTTTCGCCGCATCGGCCTGCGCCTGGTCGGGATAGACCAGACGTTCGACGATCCGCCGCTCGGGGATCACGAACTCGTTGATCCGTTCCTGATACAGCTTGCGCAGCATCGCCTCGTCGACCGGCTGGTCCTTGGCGATCGCCTCGGGCAGCAGCGTGACATAGGTGATCCGCTTGGCCTCCGGCTTGGTGAAGCGGTCCAGATTTGCGTCGTAATGCGCTTTCAGATCGGCCTCGGTCGGCGCGGGGACCGGTGTGGCCAGATCGGCCTCGACCAGGCGCAGCATGGAAAAGCCCCGCCGCTCTCCGGCCCAGGCGAACAGGGTATCGGTCATCGCCTTCGGTGCCACAAACCCGCCGCCGACCGCGCCCTGCAGCAACTGCCGGCTGACATCGCGGCGCAGGTTGGTCTCGAACTGGGTTTCGGTCAGGTTGCTGCGCTCCAGCGTGAAGCGGTAGGCCTCGCGGTCGAACTCTCCCGAGGCGCCCTTGAAGTTGTCCATCGCGGTGATCCGGCTGGCGACCGCGGCGTCGCCGACCGAGATGCCGACCCGTTCCGCCTCGTTGTCCAGGGCGGCACGGGTGATCACCGACTGGATCACCTGCTTGTCGATGCCGAAGGCAAGGGCTTGCTGCATGGAAATCTGCTGGCCGACCTGCTGCGACATGTCACGGACCCGGGCCTGCAGGGCGCGCGCGTAGTCATCGGCGGTGACGTCGATGTTCCCGACGCTTGCGACTTTGGTGATGCCCCCGGAGAAACTGGTCACGCCAAAGCCGCCCAGCCCCAGGATCAGCAGTCCCAGCAGCGTCCAGACCGCAACTTCCTTCGCCGTGCTGCGCGGGCGTCTGCCGTCTTCGGTCGGGGTCTTCGCCATGGCCTTGCCTTCGGAGGGTTCGCTTGCGGTGCATAGTGGGAAGGCATCACCGGGGCAAGATCAAGATCGCGTCGACGGCCCTGGCATCACGGTCCCGTCAGGGCCGGAAAGCCGCGAGCCGCCGGATCACCTCGGCAATCCCCGTCGCATCGACATTGGCAAAGGCGATGCGGATCTGCCGCCTGCCCGCCGCCGAGCCTTCGGGCTGGAACATCGTCCCCGGCAGCATGAGCAGCGAGGCGCCGGTCACCAGCCGCTTGCACAGGGCGTCGGACGCCATGGCGTAGGGGTGTTCGACATAGGCGAAATAGGCGCCGCAGCCCAGAAGCCGCCACCCCGGCAGGCGCGTGAAGCCTGCCACCATCGCGGCGCGGCGGGACAGAATCTCGTCCCGCTCCCCCGCCAGCCATTGCCCGAGGTTGCGCATGCCCCAAAGCGCCCCGATCTGGCCCAGCTGGCTGGGGCAGATCGCCACGGTGTCAAGGAATTTCTCGACCTCGGCCAGACGTTCGGGGCTGGCCACCACCGCGCCGACGCGATGGCCGGTCAGCCGGTAGGCCTTGGAGAAACTGTACAACTGAATCAGCGTGCCGGTCCAGTCGGGGTCCCGGAAAAGATCATGCGGAGCGCCGCTGCGGCTGTCGAAATCGCGGTAGGTCTCGTCCACGATCAGCGCCAGGCCCCTGGCGCGGCAGAGGTCGCGGAAGGCCGCCAGCGTCTCGGCCGGATACTCGACGCCGCCGGGGTTGTTCGGACTGACGAGGACGATGGCCCGCGTCCGGTCGGAGATCAGCGCCGCCGCCATTTCCGCCGACGGGATCAGCGTCGCGTCCGTCTCCAGAGGCACCGTCGTGACCGAGGCCATATCAAGCCACATCTTGTGATTGAAATACCAGGGCGTGGTCAGGATGACCTCGTCCCCCGGGCCTGCCAGCGTGGCCATCACCGTGCAGAAGGCCTGGTTGCAGCCCTGGGTGATCGCAACCTGATGCGGGGCGATGCTGCCGCCATAGGTCGCCGACCACTGCGCGGCAATCTCCTCGCGCAGTGCCGGAAGCCCGAGCACCGGCCCGTAAAGATGTGCGTTCGGATCGTTCAGCGCGGCCTCGGCCAGCGCCTGCCGCAGACCCAGCGGCGGGCTGTCCACCGGGGCGGCCTGGCTGACGTTGATCAGCGGGCGGTCGGCCGGGAAGGAGACGCCCTCGATCCAGCGCCGCGCCTCCATCACCGGGGGCGGTTCGGTGGCGGCGAAGGCGGGGTTCAGGGGCAGGGTCATCGGTGGCACTCCTCGTGCGCTTCGCGTCTCGACGTTATGGCGCCCCCCCGCCGGCGCGGCGCGGTCAATCCGCCCCGCGCATCGGCTGGACATATTGCAGCGCCATGTCCCAGGGGAAGAAGATCCAGGTGTCCTGGCTTACGCTGGTGATGTAGGTGTCGGCCTGCTTTTCACCCTCGGGCTTGGCGTAGACGCAGGCGAAATGCGCCTTGGGATACAGGCTGCGGATCAGCTCCAGCGTCTTGCCGCTGTCAACCAGGTCATCGACGATCAGGATGCCCGAGCCGTCGCCCATGATCTCGGCATTCGGGGCCTTGATCACCTGCGCCTCGCGGCGCTGATCCGCCCTGCCGCCGCCGGAGTGGTAGGATTTCACCGAAATCGAATCCACCACCCGGATGTCCAGCTCGCGGCTGACGATCATCGCCGGGACAAGGCCGCCGCGCGTGATGCCGACCACGGCCTTCCAGGTGCCGCCCTCCCCCGGACCCTTGCCGTCCAGCCGCCAGGCCAGCGCCCGGGCATCGCGGTGAATCTGGTCCCAGCTGACATGAAACCCCTTTTCATGCGGCAGGCGTTCGGCAGACATTGGCTGTCCTTTCAGGTGGCGGCGATCTTGATCCCGAGCAGGGCAAGAAGTCCCCCGAAGCTGCGGTCGATCACGGTTTTCAGACTGATGTATCCCGCGCGGGTCCGGTCAAGCGAGAAGATGCGGGCAACGATGGTGTTCCAGCCGGTCTCGACCAGGAAGAGATAGGCCAGCAGCGCGACCAGCACCCAAGCCCCGGTGCCGGGCGGCACGGTTCCGACGAAGATCGCGCTCAAAAGCACGGCAGGTTTGGGGTTTGCAAGCTGGGTGAACAGGCCAAGCCGGAACGCCGACAGCGCCGACCGGGGCGGAACGTCGGTCACCACCGGCAAGGGATCGGCGGCGTGACGCCACATGCCGATCGCCATCCACACCAGATACAGCCCGCCCAGGATCTTGAAAGCCCAGAGCAGGGTCGGAGCGATCTGGAAGACCAGCGCCAGCCCGCTCAGCGCCAGCGTCGCCCAGAAGACCGCGCCCGCGCCGATCCCAAGCGACAGGAAGAACCCGGTGCGCACCCCTTCCGTCACGCCGGTCCGCGCGGACATGAGCACGGCCGGGCCGGGGCTTACCGCCCCCATCGTCAGAAGGCCCGCGACGGCCAGGAAGGCCGCAAGCGTCACTGTCCGCCCTCTTTGCGGCCCTGCAGAAGGTCGATGTCCGGGGCTTCGATCGCCTTCATGCCGACGACATGATAGCCCGCATCGACATGCAGGTTCTCGCCCGTGGTCCCGCTCCCCAGGTCCGACAGCAGATAAAGCGCCGCCTTGCCGACCTCCTCCTGCGTCACGTTGCGGCGCAGGGGCGAGTTCAGCTCGTTCCACTTCATGATATAGCGGAAATCCCCGATGCCACTGGCCGCCAGCGTCTTGATCGGCCCCGCCGAGATCGCGTTCACCCGGATGCCGTCCTTGCCCAGATCCTCGGCCAGATACTTCACGCTGGCCTCAAGCCCCGCCTTGGCCACGCCCATCACGTTGTAATGCGGCATGACCTTCTCGGCCCCGTAATAGGTCAGGGTCAGCAGGCTGCCGCCCGGCCCCATCATGGTGGCCGCCCGCTGGCAGACCGCCGTGAAGGAATAGACCGAGATGTCCATCGCCAGCGCGAACCCTGCGCGGCTGGTGTCGACGTAGCGGCCACGAAGTTCGTTCTTGTCGGCAAAGCCGATGGCATGGACCAGGAAGTCCAGCTGTCCCCAGTCCGCCTTCAGGGCGGCGAAGAGGGCGTCGATGCTGTCGTCACTGGCCACGTCGCATTCGAACAGGTTCGGGCTGCCCAGCGATTCCGCCAGGGGCTCGACCCGCTTTTTCAGCGCCTCGCCCTGATACGAGAACGCCAGTTCCGCACCCTGCGCCGCCACGGCCTGCGCGATGCCCCAGGCGATGGACTTGTCGTTCGCAAGCCCCATGATCAGCCCGCGCTTGCCGTGCATCAGTCCGGTTGACATTCCCGACCCCTCGCCCACTTTTCATTGACAAAGACGTGTAGGCGATGCCGGGCCGCCCTTCAAGGCAGGTCCGCTGTCACTGGCAAGGAGCACCCATGGACCGGTCCGGCATTTTCGCAGGCGATGACCCGTTCGCCATCGCGCGCGGTTGGCTGGCCGAGGCGGAGGCGCAAGAGCCGAACGACCCCAACGCCATTGCCCTGGCCACGGTCGATGCGGACGGCTTGCCCAATGTCCGCATGGTGCTGCTGAAGGAAATCGAGGCGGATGCCTTCGTCTTCTACACCAATTACGACTCGCAAAAGGGGCGCGAGATCGCGGCCTCGGGCAAGGCGGCCTTCGTGCTGCACTGGAAATCCCTGCGCCGCCAGATCCGGGTTCGCGGCACGGTCAGCCGCGAGGACGGACCGCAGGCCGACGCGTATTTCGCCAGCCGCAGCCTGAAATCCCGGCTCGGGGCCTGGGCCAGCCGGCAGTCCGAACCCCTGTCCTCGCGTGAGGCGCTGATGGCCGAAGCCGCCCGCGTCGCCATTGCCAAGGGGGCGAATCCGCCCCGGCCGGCAAACTGGGGCGGCTTCCGGCTGCATCCTGTCGAGATAGAGTTCTGGGCCGACGGCGCATTCCGGTTGCATGACCGTTTCCGCTGGCGCAGGACTGACGTTGCGGAAGACTGGCAGATAACCCGGCTGAATCCGTAAGTTAGCCTGAGAAGACAATTTTTTGTGCTGCGCGCCTGTTGAATTGCCCTTGATCCCGGCAGGACATTTCCGCCATCAGTGCGGTCTAGGGCTCATTCTGGGGAGAAGGCTCTGCCGATGACGGACGAAGAAGAGGTCATGCAGCTCGTGCATGGTCGCGTTAAGTGGTTTGATCCATCCAAGGGTTTCGGTTTCATCGTTTCTGACCAGACGGATGCAGACATTTTGTTGCACGCCAACGTTCTGCGGAACTTTGGCCAGGGCTCGGTCGCCGACGGTGCCGGGATCGAAGTGCGCATCCAGCGGACACAGCGCGGTGTCCAGGCTGTCGAAGTGACGCGGATCGACCCGCCGGAAGGCGCGCTGCTGCCCTTTGGCGAGGATGCTGCCCATCTGGTCAGCGCCGACATCCTTGCCCTTGATCTTGAGCCTGCACGGGTCAAATGGTTTGACAAGGGCAAGGGCTTCGGCTTTGCCAATGTCTACGGGCGTCCCGAGGACGTCTTTGTGCATGCCGAGGTGCTGCGCGTGTCCGGCTTTGCCGATCTGACGGCAGGCGAGGCCGTGGCCCTGCGCATCATCGACGGAAAACGCGGACGCATGGCTGTCCAGGTCCTGTCCTGGGAAGCCGCCACACGGGAGAAGGCACAATGAAACGCGCGCTGGTGATCCTGCTGTTCGGCCTCGGCGTGCCGGGCAGCGCCTGGGCCGATGCGCCCTGTGCCGTGGACCGGTTGGACATCCGCTGGGCTGACGGGCGCGAGACCTTTGCCGTCGAGGTCGCGGACGATGCGGCCGAACGCGCCAAGGGGCTGATGTTCCGCCAGGACATGCCACTGTCGGAAGGCATGCTTTTCGTCTACGACGCGCCGCGGCAGGTGAGTTTCTGGATGAAGAACACGCTGATCCCGCTGGACATGGTCTTTGCCGATGCGACCGGAACCGTGACCCGGGTCTATGCCAATGCCGTGCCGGGCGATCTTACGCCGATCGATGGCGGCGAGGGGGTGCAATTCGTCGTGGAGCTGAACGGCGGGCTTGCGGCCAAGCTTGGCATCGCGCCCGGCGCGGTCCTGCGCCACCCCGCCATACCGGCCGGCGGCGCTGCCTGGCCCTGCGAAGGCTGAGGCTTTTCATTCCGTTCCGATCCCGCTAAAGGGTCGGCAGTCGGGGCGTAGCGCAGCCTGGTAGCGCGACGGTTTTGGGTACCGTAGGTCGAGAGTTCGAATCCCTCCGCCCCGACCATTTCCCCCTGCCGGGCGCAAAACTTTTCGAAAAGTTTTGCCAAATTCCTTCGAAGGAATTTGCGCCTGGCGCGCAGGTAGCCCATATCCGGACCGGAAAGGTCCCGACCATGACCCTCGCCTTCGACCACTCATACGCCCGCGACCTGCCCGGCACCTATCTGCGCGTGGCACCTGACGTGGCCCCTGCCCCAAGGCTGCTGTTTCTGAACCGGCCCCTGGCCGCCGACCTTGGCGTGACGCTTGACGATGACCACGCGCGGGACTGGTTTTCCGGTGCCGCCCTGCCGCCCGGGGCCGATCCCATCGCACAGGCCTATGCCGGCCACCAGTTCGGCGGCTTTTCGCCCCAGCTTGGCGACGGGCGCGCGCATCTTCTGGGCGAGGTCGTCGCACCCGATGGTCGCCGCTTCGACATCCAGTTGAAAGGCTCCGGCAAGACCCCGTTCTCGCGCGGTGGCGACGGCAAGGCGGCGGTCGGCCCGATGCTGCGCGAGGTCGTGGTCTCGGAGTTCATGGCCGCGATGGGCGTGCCCACCACCCGCGCGCTGGCCGTGGTCGCCACGGGAGAGGAGGTCTGGCGCGAGACGAAGCTGCCCGGTGCCGTCCTCGCCCGCGTCGCCGCCAGCCACCTGCGCGTCGGCACCTTCCAGTTCTTCGCCGCCCGGGGCGACCAGGCCCGGGTCAAGGCTCTGGCCGACCATGCCATCGCCCGCCACTACCCCGACCTTGCCGGGCGCGACGCACCCTACCTTGCCTTCCTCGACGCCGCCATCGAGCGGCAGACAGCCCTGATCGCCGACTGGATGGGCCTTGGCTTCATCCATGGCGTGATGAACACCGACAACATGGCGATTTCCGGCGAGACCATCGACTACGGTCCCTGCGCCTTCATGGAAGGCTACGCCCCGGACACCGTCTTTTCCTCGATCGACCACCAGGGCCGCTATGCCTATCAGAACCAGCCGCTGATCCTGGGCTGGAACCTCGCCCGGCTGGCCGAGACGCTGGTCCCGCTTCTCGACCCCGACCCCGACCGCGCGGTCGAGATCGCCAACGACCGTCTCGCCACCATCGCCGCCCGCTACCGCGCCGACTGGACCCGCGTGATGCGCCGCAAGCTGGGCCTTCCCGGCGAAGACCCCGGCGACGACCGGCTTGCCGAGGACCTTCTGACCGCGATGCAAGGTGCCGACTGGACCCTCACCTTCCGCCGCCTTGCCGATGCGGGCAGATTGCGTCCCCTCTTCACCGACTTCACCGCGATGGAGGCCTGGCTGCCGCGCTGGCACGCCCGCGCGGGCGACGGCGCCGCCCGGCGTCTGGCCGCCGCGAACCCCGCCGTGATCCCGCGCAATCACCAGGTCGAGGCGGCCCTGACCGCCGCCACAGAGGGCGACATGGCCCCGTTCCACGCCCTTCTCGCCGCGATCCAGGCCCCCTTCACCGAGGCCGAGCCCTACATGCTTCCCGCCCCCTCGGGCTTTGGCCGGTATGTCACCTTCTGCGGCACCTGATGACATTCAGCCCGGTCTGTGGAACTCTCGCGCCAGCCCCTTCGCGAGAGCCCCGATGACCGACCGCGCCGCCTTTCTCGACCACATCACCCGGACGCTGGCCGGCATCGAGGCCGACGGCCTGATGAAACGCGAACGCCTGATCACCGGGCCGCAGGGCGCGCATGTGCAGATGGCCGGGCGGCAGATGCTGAACCTCTGCGCCAACAACTACCTCGGGCTGGCGGACGACCCGCGCCTGATCGCGGCTGCCAAGGCCGCGATGGACGACCACGGCTTCGGCATGGCGAGCGTGCGCTTCATCTGCGGCACGCAAGACCTGCACCGCCGCCTTGAAACCCGCCTCGCCAGCTACCTTGGTCACGACGATTCGATCCTCTTCGCCGCCTGCTTCGACGCCAATGGCGGCCTTTTCGAGCCGCTCCTCGGCCCGGAAGACGCCGTCATCTCGGACGCGCTGAACCACGCGAGCATCATCGACGGCATCCGCCTGTGCAAGGCGCGGCGCTACCGCTATGCCAACAGCGACATGGCCGAGCTTCAGGCGCAACTCGATGCCGCCAAGGCCGATGGTGCCCGCTTCATCCTGATCGCCACCGACGGCGTCTTCTCGATGGACGGCACTTTCGCCAACCTCCCCGCCATCCGCGCCCTGGCCGACCGATACGGCGCGATGGTGATGGTCGATGACTGCCACGCCACCGGCTTCACCGGCCCGAAGGGCGCAGGCACACCGGCGCGGGCGGGCGTCAAGGTGGACCTCCTCACCGGCACCCTCGGCAAGGCGCTTGGCGGCGCGCTTGGCGGCTACATCGCCGGGCCGCAGCCGGTGATCGACCTTCTGCGCCAGCGCGCCCGGCCCTACCTCTTTTCCAACGCCCTGCCCCCGGCTGTCGTCGGGGCCGCCCTCGCCGCGCTCGACATCGTTGAAGCCGCCGACGACCTCCGCGTCCAACTCGCCGAAAATGCCCGCTACTGGCGCGCAGGCCTGACCGCAGCAGGCTTCACCCTCCTGCCCGGAGAGCACCCGATCATCCCCGTCATGCTCGGCGACGCGAACCTGGCGCAGGCGATGGCCGCCGACCTGAACGCCCGCGGCGTCCATGTCGCCCCGTTCTTCTTCCCCGTCGTCCCGAAGGGTGCCGCCCGCATCCGCACCCAGATGAACGCGGCCCTCACCAGGCAAGACCTCGACTTTGCGCTCGACGCCTTCACCGCCGCCGGCACAGCCACCGGAGTCCTCGAATGACCAATGAAATGAAAGTGCTCACCAAGTCGAAACCCGAACCCGGCCTCTGGATGGAAACCCGGCCCGTGCCCGAGATCGGCCCCGATGACGTGCTGATCCGCATCAACAAGACCGGCATCTGCGGCACCGACATCCACATCTGGAACTGGGATACTTGGGCGCAGAAAACCGTCCCGGTCCCGCTGGTGACCGGCCACGAATTCGCGGGCATCATCGTCGAGATCGGCCGCAACGTCGAAGGCCTGAGCATCGGCCAGCGCTGCTCGGGCGAGGGGCACCTGATCGGCAAGACCTCGCGCCAAAGCCGCTCGGGCAAGTTCCACCTCGACCCCGAAACGCGCGGCATCGGGGTGAACGAACCCGGCGCCTTCGCCGAATACCTGCGCCTGCCCGCCTTCAACGTCGTCCCCCTCCCCGACGCCATCGACGACGAGATCGGCGCGATCCTCGACCCCCTGGGCAACGCCGTCCACACCGCCCTTTCCTTCGACCTGATCGGCGAGGATGTGCTGATCACCGGCGCCGGTCCCATCGGCATCATGGCCGCCGCCGTCGCCCGCCACGTCGGCGCGCGGCATGTGGTAATCACCGACATCAACCAGTCCCGGCTCGACCTCGCCGGTCAGGTTGCCGACGTGGTCCCGGTGAACGTTGCCACCACCGACCTCAAATCCGTCTACCCCTCGCTCAAGATGCAGCAGGGCTTCGACGTCGGCATGGAGATGTCGGGCAGCCAGCAGGCGCTGGACCAGATGGTCGAGCATATGGTCATGGGCGGCCGCATCGCGATGCTGGGCATCCCGCCGGGCAAATCGCCGGTGGACTGGTCCCGCATCGTCTTCAAGGCCATCACCATCAAGGGCGTCTACGGTCGCGAGATCTTCGAGACCTGGTACAAGATGATCGCCATGCTGGAAAACGGCCTCGACATCCGCAAGGTCATCACCCACCGCTTCAGGGTCGACGACTTCCAGCAAGGCTTCGCCGCCATGCGCTCCGGCCTTTCGGGCAAGGTGGTGCTGGACTGGACCTGAAGCAGCTTTCCCTTCCGCAAATATCCCCGCCGGAGGCCCGCCGAGCCTCTCTGCGTCCTTCACGCAGAGAGGCGAGACAAGAAGTCTTCGCGCCGCAAGGCGCTCAATTCGATCACCGGCCCCACCGCACCCGAACGCGGACTGCCCCCGAAATGCCCCGAAATGGCCGTCCAGCGTTAACGCCCCGGTAACCATTTGGCGGCTCACTCGCCCTTGTGGGACAGGAGAGAAAGATCATGGATGGATCACATCCCTCAGGCTTTGCCGAGGCGCCGATGGCCTACGCACCAGCCGAGCCCGTCCCTGCAGCCCCCGTCCTTGCCGAAGGCACCCGCTTCCGCGTTCGGTCGCTCTGCCTTGCGCCCGGCCAGACCACCTTCCTGCAATCCCGCCTGCATCGGTCCGAACACTGGGTGGTCGTCGAAGGCACCGCCGAGATCACCCTGGGGGTCCGTGCCCGTCTGGTCGGCGAAGGCGAGGCCGTCCACATCCCCCTCGGCCAGCGGCATCGGCTGGAAAATCCCGGCCGGCTGCCGGTCACGCTGATCGCCGTGGAAACCGGTTGCTACCTTGGCGAAGACGATGTGGTGCGGCACGACTGACGTCCCCTCGCTCCCTTCGGTCGCTCGTAGGTGGCCCCCGACGAGGAGCGACCGAAGGAAGACGAGCCGCCACCCTGGTGAATCGCAGGTAAACGCCCACGCCCAACCCCTTGATTTCCCACGACCTGAAAACCTGTCCACGCGTGGACACCCCGGCCCCAACCCCGGTTTACACCGCCCCCTGCATCGGCGATAACCAGCCCATCCGGCCCAAGGGGAAACCGATGCTCCTCCTGATCGACAACTACGACAGCTTCACCTGGAACCTTGTCCACTACCTCGGGGAACTCGGGGCGGAGGTGGTCGTCAAGCGGAACGACGCCCTCGAAGTCCAGGACGTGATCGCCATGGCCCCGGAGGTGATCGTCCTCTCCCCCGGCCCCTGCGACCCCGCCCAGGCCGGGATCTGCCTGCCGCTGACCAGGGCCGCCGCCAGCGCCGGCATCCCCCTTCTTGGCGTCTGCCTCGGACACCAGACCATCGGCGAGGCCTTCGGCGGCAAGGTGGTGCGCTGCCACGAGATCGTCCACGGCAAGATGGGCACCATGCACCATTCCGGGAAAGGCGTCTTCCGCGGCCTGCCCTCGCCTTTCCAGGCGACGCGCTACCATTCGCTGGTGGTCGACCGCGCCACCCTGCCCGCCGAGTTGGAAGTCACCGCCTGGCTGGAAGACGGCACCATCATGGGCCTGCGCCACAAGCAGCACCTGATCGAGGGCGTCCAGTTCCACCCGGAATCCATCGCCTCCGAGCACGGCCACCAGCTTCTGCGCAACTTCCTCGACGAGGCAAAGACCAGGGTTCCGGCATGAGCGATACCCTGAAACCCCTGATCGGCACCGCCGCCAACCGCCCCCTCACGCGGGCCGAGGCCGAAGCCGCCTTCAACGCCCTTTTCGATGGCGAGGGCACCCCGGCCCAGATGGGCGGCTTCCTGATGGCCCTGCGCACCCGGGGCGAGACGGTGGACGAATACGCCGCCGCCGCCACGGTGATGCGGTCGAAATGCAACCCGGTGAAGGCCCCGCCGGGTGCCATGGACATCGTCGGCACCGGGGGCGACGGGAAAGGCACGCTGAACATCTCCACCGCCACCGCCTTCGTGGTGGCCGGGGCGGGCGTGACCGTGGCCAAGCACGGCAACCGGAACCTGTCGTCGAAATCCGGTGCGGCGGATGCCCTGACCGAGCTTGGCCTGAACGTCATGGTCGGGCCCGATGTCGTCGAACGCTGCCTGCAGGAGGCCGGGATCGGCTTCATGATGGCCCCGATGCACCATCCCGCGATCCGCCATGTCATGCCGGTCCGCGCCGAGCTTGGCACCCGGACGATCTTCAACATCCTCGGCCCCCTGACCAACCCTGCCGGGGTCAGGCGACAGCTCACCGGCGCATTCTCCGATGCCCTGATCCGTCCGATGGCCGAGACGCTCCTCGCCCTGGGTTCGGAAAAAGCCTGGCTTGTCCACGGCTCGGACGGGACCGACGAGATCACCATCTGCGGCGCGACCAGCGTGTCGGCGGTGGAAGATGGCGCGGTCCGCGACTTTACCGTCCACCCCGAGGACGCGGGCCTTGCCCCCCACCCGTTCGAGGCGATCCTCGGTGGAACGCCTGCGGAAAACGCCCGGGCCGTCCTCGCGCTGCTGGACGGCGCGCCCGGAGCCTATCGCGACGCGGTCCTGCTCAACAGTGCCGCCGCCCTCGTCGTGGCGGACAAGGCGGGAACGCTGAAGGACGGCGTTGCCTTGGCCAAGCAGTCCATAGACTCGGGTGCCGCCAAGGCCAAGGTCGACGCCCTGCGCCGCCTGACGAACGCCTGAGAGGGGCTCATGTCGACCATCCTCGACCGCATCAGGACCTACAAGCTGGAGGAAGTGGCCAAGGCCAAGGCCGCCACACCGCTTGCCGACCTTGAAGCCGCCGCCAAGGCCGCAGCACCGCCGCGCGGGTTCGCCCGCGCCCTGCGCGAAGCGACGCTGACCGGCTACGGGCTGATCGCCGAGATCAAGAAGGCAAGCCCCTCCAAAGGGTTGATCCGCCCCGACTTCAACCCTCCGGCCCTGGCGAAAGCCTATGAGGCCGGGGGCGCGGCCTGCCTGTCGGTCCTGACCGATGGCCCGAGCTTTCAGGGGGCTGACGCGTATCTGGTCGCGGCGCACGACGCGGTGGGCCTGCCCTGCCTGCGCAAGGACTTTCTCTACGACCCCTGGCAGGTCATCCAGTCTCGCGCCCTGAACGCCGACTGCATCCTGATCATCATGGCCTCGCTTGACGACAGCCAGGCCGCCGAACTGGAGGCCGCCGCGATGGCGCTTGGCATGGATGTGCTGATCGAGGTGCATGACGAGGCGGAACTGGAACGCGCCGCACTGTTGAAATCGCCGCTGATCGGGATCAACAACCGGAACCTTCACACCTTCGAGGTGACGCTGGATACCACGCGCAGGCTGGCGCGGCGCGTGCCCGAGGACCGGATGATCGTGGCCGAAAGCGGGCTTCACAGCCCTGCTGATCTCGCCGACCTTGCGCAATACGGCGCGCGCTGCTTCCTGATCGGCGAAAGCCTGATGCGGCAGGACGACGTGACCGCCGCCACGCGGGCGATCCTGGCGAAGCCCCTGACCGCGCAGGGCGGGTTTTGAGCGGCCTGTCGCATTTCGATGACCGGGGCCGCGCCCAGATGGTCGATGTTTCGGGCAAGCCGGTGACCGACCGTGTCGCCGTGGCGGTGGGTGCGGTCAGAATGACCGCCGAGACGCTGGCCCTGATCGCCGAGGGCCGCGCAAAGAAGGGTGATGTCCTTTCGGTCGCGCGGCTGGCCGGAATCATGGCGGCGAAGCAGACGGCGAACCTGATCCCGCTCTGTCATCCGCTGCCGATCACTGCGGTCGCACTGGACCTGATCGTCGATCCCGCCCTGCCGGGCGTCAGGATCGAGGCGACGGTCAGGACCTCGGGCCAGACCGGGGTCGAGATGGAGGCCTTGACGGCGGTCTCGGTGGCGGCGTTGACCGTCTATGACATGGTCAAGGCGGTCGAGAAGTCGATGGTGATCGACGGGGTTCGTCTGATCCTGAAAGATGGCGGCAAATCCGGGCGTTACGAGGCGAAATTGTGATTTCGGTCGAAGAGGCGCTGGCCCGTTGCCTGGCCCTTGCCGCGCCGCTTTCATCCGAGTCCGTTCCGCTTGCCGCTGCGGCAGGCCGCTGGATGTGCGCCGCGGCGGCAGCCAAACGCGACCAGCCGCCATTCCCGGCCTCGGCGATGGATGGCTATGCGGTGCTGGGTGATCCCCGCCCCGGGGACGGCTTCATGGTGGTCGGCGAAGCCGGTGCCGGCCATGCGTTTGCCGGTCGGGTAGGGCCCGGTCAGGCCGTGCGCATCTTCACCGGTGCCCCGGTGCCTGCCGGGGCGACGCGGGTGATCCTGCAGGAGGATGTGGTGGCCGTCGGGGACCGGATCACCCTGAAGGATGGGCTGGATGCCGGGCCGCATGTCCGCCCCCTCGGCCAGGATTTCCGCGTCGGGGACAGCCTGTCGCCCCGCAAGCTGCGGGCCAATGACCTGGCGCTTCTGGCCGCGATGAACGTGCCGCAGGTCACCGTCACCCGCAAACCCGTGATCGCCCTGATCGCCACAGGGGATGAGCTGGTGATGCCGGGCGAGGCGCCGCGGCCTGACCAGATCATCGCCTCGAACAGCTTTGCCCTGAAGGCGATGGTCGAGGCGGAGGGCGGACTGGCGAGGCTTCTGCCGATCGCCCGGGACAGCGAAGCGGAACTGGCGGCAGTCCTTGGCCTTGCCGAGGACGCCGACCTGATCGTCACCATCGGCGGGGCTTCGGTCGGGGATCATGATCTGGTGGGCAAGGTCGCGGGGCTGGAGCACAGTTTCTGGAAACTGGCGCTGCGTCCCGGCAAGCCGCTGATGGCGGGACGGCTGAACGGGGTGCCGCTGCTGGGGCTGCCGGGCAATCCGGTCTCGGCCATCGTCTGCGGGCATCTGTTTCTGTTGCCGATGATCCGGGCGATGCTGGGCGACCCTGCCCCGGCCCCGCAGGCCCGCCTGGCGCGGCTGGCAGTGGAGCTGCCCGCAAACGGCGCCCGGGCGCATTACATGCGGGCGCGACTTTCGCCGGGCGACGCTGCGCCGGAAATCGCACCCTTCGACCGTCAGGACTCGGCGCTGCTGTCGATCCTGGGCCAGGCCGATGCGCTGTTGATCCGGCCGGTGGACGCACCACCCAGCCGCGCCGGAGACATGGTGCCCTATCTGCCACTCTGATTCAGCCGCTCAGGGGCTTTATGGATAAGCCTTGACACAAACCGGGAACACGGGCAGAACATTGTGTTAACTCATGATGTGGGAGGTGACCCCGTGCTGACACGCAAGCAGTTGGAACTTCTGGACTTCATCAAGACGCGGATGGACCGCGAAGGGGTGCCGCCTTCTTTCGACGAGATGAAGGATGCGCTGGACTTGCGGTCGAAGTCGGGGATCCACCGGCTGATCACCGCGCTGGAGGAACGCGGCTTCATCCGCCGCCTGGCGCACCGGGCCCGCGCGCTGGAAATCCTGAAGCTGCCCGAGGCGATGGAAAAGCCCGGCTTCAGCCCCAAGGTGATCCCGGGCGACAAGATTGATCTGCCCAGAGGCGCGATGCCGATCTCTTCCGTCCATGCGATGGAACTTCCGGTGATGGGGCGGATCGCGGCGGGTGTGCCGATCGAGGCGATCTCTGAGGTGTCGCATCATGTCGCGGTGCCGGGCTCGATGCTGTCGGGCAAAGGGCAACACTACGCGCTTGAAGTCAAAGGCGATTCCATGATCGAGGCCGGGATCAACGATGGCGACATCGTCGTGATCCGCGAACAGTCCACGGCAGAGAACGGCGATATCGTCGTGGCCCTGGTCGAGGATCACGAGGCCACGCTGAAACGCTATCGCCGACGCGGCACCATGATCGCGCTGGAAGCGGCAAACCCGGCCTACGAGACGCGGGTGTTTCCCGATCACCTGGTCAAGGTGCAGGGCCGGCTGGTGGGTCTGATCCGCAGCTACTGAGCGGCGAGGGTCACCGGCCCGATCGACAGCTCGGGCAGCACCGCCTCGCGGGCGGGCGGCGACCAAAGCCGCGCCGCCTGCTTGCTGCGTTCGATCCGCACTTCGCCGCCCTTGATCCAGATCGCCAAGGGCCCGGTCGCTGTCAGGGTTCGCGCATCGATCAGGCCGCAGCCATCGGGCGGGCCCTTGGCCTCGGCCCCCAGGATCACCAGCGCCGCACCGGCGCAGGCGGCCGCCAGCTTTGTCTCCGCCCCCTTGCCGGTCAGGACGACCCCGCGAAGCCCGCCAAGGTCGAACCATCGCTCGCCCTTCGGACCTATGAACCCGGGACGATCCGCCGCGGACACCTGATCCGCCAGATCGCCGTCATTCTGCAGCCAGTTCTCGGCGGCAAACCCGCCGCCTTTCGCCGCCGACAGGGCGCGGCCCTCCGGCCCGGTCAGGCCGACAAGCCTGCCGTCGCCCGAAACCAGAAGGGTCGGCCGCTCGGCCATGATCCACAGCAGCAGCGCCGCCATAAGCGGAACGGCCCCGGCCACCTGCACACGCCCCCGCCAGAGGATCAGCCAGAGCGCCCCAAGCGTGAACAGGGGCAGCACCCATGGCCCCGGTGCGGGGATCGCGGTCACGGCCCCGTCCAGCCCGGCAATCCAGTGCGCGACAAAGAGAATCCAGCGCGCGCCCTGCTCCATGAACCACAGCGGCAGCCAGGCGAGGCCAAGCGGGGCCAAAAGCGCGGCAACCGCCCCCGCCGGCATGATCACCGCGCCCATCACCGGCACGGTCAAAAGGTTCGCCAGCAAGCCGTAGTCGGTGAATCGGTTGAAATGCGCCGCCGCGTAGGGTGCTGTGGCAAAGCCCCCGATCACCGAGCTGAGCACGAGGGTGAACACAGGCATCAGCCAGCGCGGGATCCGCTGGCGATAGATGCTGCCGTCCAGCGCCGCAAAGCCCACGATCAGCGCGATGGTGGCGGCAAAGGACATCTGGAACCCGGGATTGAGCAGGCTTTCGGGCTTGGCAAGCAACAGAACGACCGCCGCCACCGCCACCGACCGCAGGGTCAGCGCACGGCGATCCAGCAGCACCGCACCAAGAAAGACCGCGATCATGATGAAGGCGCGTTCGGTCGCGACATTCGCCCCGGACAGCAGAAGATAGAACAGCGCGACCCCCAGGCTGACCACGGCAGCGACCTTTCTGGTGTCAATCCGCAGGGCCACGAAGGGTATCAGCGCCAGCCCGTAGCGGAACAGGGCAAAGACGAAACCGGTGAGGAAAGCCATGTTCATCCCCGAGATCGCCAGGAGATGCGCCAGCGAGGAATCGCGCAGCGCGGCCACCGTGTCTTCGGTGATGGCAGAGCGGTCCCCGGTCATCGCCCCCGCGGCAAAGGCGCCGGCCTGCCCGTCCATCTGCGCGAGCATGCCCTTGGTCAGATAGCTGCGCAGCCGGTCGATCGGCAGCGCGCCGCCGGTCGGTTCCTCCAGGAGCAGGACCGGCTTGCGGGTGTAACCCACCGCACCAAGCCGATCGAAATAGGCCATGCGGCGGAAGTCGAAGCCGCCGGGTTCCACCGGCCCCTCGGGAGCCGCAAGCGCGGCCGTCAGGACCACGATCTGACCCGGCACCGGATCAAGCCAGGGCTGGTCGTCCTGCAACGAGATCCGGACCCTTTCCGGCGTTCGGTCGGGCGCGACCTCGCGCAGCACGACCCGGTCCAGCGTCAGCCGCAACGCATCGGACTGCGACCGGTCGACAAGGACAATGCGCCCCTCGACCGGGCCGTAGTAGCGAAAGTCAAGCATCGGCGCGTCCACCAGCTGCGCCCGCAGCCCCGCGGCCAGCCAGCCTGCGGCGACGGCTGCGAGAGCCAGGGCAAGCGGGCGCCCAAGGTCCGGTCCGCGCCAGGCGAGGGCCGCACCGGCCACCAGGATGATCGCGGCCAGCGCATAGCTGCCGGGCCCGGGCTCGTCCAGGACCGCGAACCATCCGCCGATCCCGCATCCGATCAGGATGGCGATCCAGGGAAACAGCGTGCCACGCACCGATTGCAGGGCAACCAGCGGCCAGAGGATGCCCCGCCAGATCAAGCCAACGGACGCCACCTTGTGTCCCTTCCCCTGAATGCCTAAACCCGCCGCAAGCCTATGCGCTCATGGTTTCCGAAAGGTTAACGCCCGATGTCCGCCCCTGCCCAGGTCGTCACCCGTTTCGCACCCTCGCCCACCGGTTATCTGCACATCGGCGGCGGACGCACGGCGCTGTTCAACTGGCTTTACGCCCGGGGCCGGGGCGGGAAGTTCCTGCTGCGCATCGAGGATACCGACCGCGAACGCTCGACCCCCGAGGCGACGGCAGCGATCCTGCGGGGGTTGACCTGGCTTGGCCTCGACTGGGATGGCGATGTCGTCAGCCAGTTCGAACGCCGTGGCCGCCACGCCGAAGTCGCGCATCAGATGCTTGCGCGAGGAACGGCCTACAAGTGCTTTTCGACACAGGAAGAAATCGCGACCTTCCGCGCGGCGGAAGAAGCCGCGGGGCGCTATCCGGTGTTCCTGTCACCCTGGCGCGACGCCGACGCAGCGACCCATCCGGACGCGCCTTACGTCATCAGGATGAGGGCTCCGCGCACGGGCGAGACGGTGATCGACGACATGGTGCAGGGCCGAGTCGTGATCCAGAACGCGACGCTGGACGACATGATCGTCCTGCGCTCGGACGGCACCCCGGTCTACATGCTGGCCGTGGTGGTCGATGACCATGACATGGGCGTGACCCATGTGATCCGGGGCGACGATCACCTGAACAATGCGGCACGCCAGCAGATGGTCTATGACGCGATGGGCTGGCGGGTGCCGGTCTGGGCGCATATTCCGCTGATCCACGGGCCGGACGGCAAGAAGCTGTCGAAACGTCATGGCGCGACGGGGGTCGAGGAGTATCAGGCGATGGGCTACCCCGCCGCCGGGATGCGCAATTACCTGACGCGGCTTGGCTGGGCGCAGGGCGACGCCGAGATCTTCACCAGTGCCGAAGCGATGAAGATGTTCGACTTGTCGGGAATCGGACGCGCTCCGGCTCGGCTGGACTTCAAGAAGCTGGAGCATACCTGCGGACAACACATGGCGATGGCCGACGATGCCGCACTGCTGCATGAATTGCAGGCCTACCTCGAGGCTGCGGGCCGCCCGGCGCTGACCGGCCCTCAGGCTGGACGAATGGAACTGGCCCTGCCCTTCCTGAAAAAGTCTGCGAAGACCTTCCCGGAACTCATGGAAAAGGCTGCGTTTCTGCTGGTCGAACGACCCGTCGCGCCCGAGGCCAGGGCGGCAGAGGCGCTGGATACGGTATCCCGTGGTATACTGAAAACATTGACGCCGCGCCTGCAAAATGCTAGCTGGACAAAGGAGGCGCTGGAGCCGATCCTGACCGCTGTCGCGGCCGAGAACGGCATCGGGTTCGGCGCGCTGGCCGCCCCCTTGCGGGCCGCGATTGCGGGCCGGACTGTTACACCTTCGGTTTACGACATGATGCTAGTCATCGGTCGGGAAGAGACTGTTGCCAGGCTGACGGACGCCGCGAATTAAGCCCGCGCCCCGCGGCCTTGAAGCTGCCCCCGCCGGGGTGCAGGATAGCCATTGGCCGCCCCTGGCTTAAGGAGCGACCCGCCATGACCTGGGGAAGACATGATGTCGGAAAACGTTGCCAAGCTGAGCCTGAACGGGAACACCTTCGACCTGCCCGTCCACAAACCCACCCTCGGCCCCGATGTGCTGGACATCCGCAAGCTTTATGGCGAGGCGGATGTGTTCACCTTTGATCCCGGCTTTACATCGACCGCCGCCTGCGAAAGCGCGATCACCTATATCGACGGCGACCTGGGCGAGCTTCTGTATCGCGGTTATCCGATCGAGCAGCTGGCCGAAAGGTCGACGCACCTCGAGGTGTGCTATCTGCTGCTTTACGGCGAACTGCCCACCGCCGCGCAGTTGGCCGATTTCACCCAGCGCGTGACACGGCACACGATGGTGCATGAACAGATGCACTACTTCTTCCGCGGGTTCCGGCGCGACGCGCATCCGATGGCGACGATGGTCGGCGTGGTCGGCGCGATGGCGGCTTTCTATCACGACTCGACCGACATCACTGATCCCTGGCAGCGCGAAGTCGCGGCGATCCGGATGATCGCCAAACTGCCGACCATCGCCGCGATGGCCTACAAGTATTCGGTCGGCCAGCCCTTCGTGTACCCGAAGAACAGTCTCAGCTATGCGGGCAATTTCCTGAACATGTGCTTTGCCGTCCCGGCCGAGGACTACGTGGTCTCGCCCGTGCTGGAAAAGGCGATGGACCGGATCATGATGCTGCATGCCGACCACGAGCAGAACGCCTCGACCTCTACCGTGCGGCTGGCAGGGTCGTCGGGAGCTAATCCCTTTGCCTGCATCGCGGCCGGCATCGCCTGCCTCTGGGGGCCGGCGCATGGCGGGGCGAACCAGGCCGCGCTGGAGCAACTGCGCGAGATCGGGACCGTCGAGCGCATCCCGGAGTTCATCGCCAAGGCCAAGGACAAGTCTTCGGGCGTCAAGCTGATGGGCTTCGGCCACCGGGTCTACAAGAACTTCGACCCGCGCGCCAAGGTGATGAAGGAAAGCGCCGATGAGGTGCTGGGTCTGCTGGGCGTGGAAAACAACCCGCTCCTGCAGGTCGCCAAGGAACTGGAACGGATCGCGCTGGAGGATGACTACTTCATCTCGAAGAAGCTGTATCCGAACGTCGATTTCTACTCGGGCATCATCCTCGAGGCGATGGGATTTCCGACCGCGATGTTCACGCCGATCTTCGCGATCAGCCGCACCGTGGGCTGGATCAGCCAGTGGAAAGAGATGATTGCCGACAAGAACCAGAAGATCGGCCGTCCGCGTCAGCTGTACATCGGCCCGGCCAAGCGGGACTATGTCGATCTGCGCCACCGTTGAGGGGTGGTCGCCCTGCAACCGAAGGCGGCCCCTGATCGGGCGGTCCTTTGCCCGTGCGCTGCGCTGTCAGGCCGCAGGCCGCGGTCGGTGCATTCTGTCGGGACCACCCCATATCTGTGCTGCCTTCCGATGCGGAGTATCACCATGAAAGACACATCCCACGCCACCGACCTGACGCTGCACCATGTTCCGGCAAGTTTCGGGGACCGGGTCGCCCTGCGGACGGTGAAGTTCATGCGCATTTTTGCCGATGCCTTCTTTTCCAAGCGCTACGGCCACCGGGCGGTCGTTCTGGAAACCGTCGCGGCGGTGCCGGGGATGGTTGGCGGCCTGCTGCAGCACCTGAAGGCGCTGCGCCACATCCGCGATGACCAGGGCTGGATCCGCGAGCTTCTGGATGAGGCGGACAACGAACGCATGCATCTGATGACCTTCATCCATGTCGCCCAGCCCTCGCGGCTGGAACGCTGGGTGATCATGATCGGCCAGGCGATCTTCTATAACGCCTATTTCTGGCTCTACCTCTTCACCCCCCGGATCGCGCACCGGATCGTCGGCTATCTCGAGGAAGAGGCCGTGGTCAGCTACACCCAGTATCTCGCCCAGATCGACGCGGGCGTGGTGGAAAACGTCCCGGCCCCGCAGATCGCGATCGACTACTGGCACTTGCCCTTGGACGCCCGTCTGCGCGATGTGGTGATCGCGGTCCGCGCCGACGAAGCCGGGCATCGCGACCGCAACCACGAGATGGCGGACCAGCTGAAGTCGGCCTGACACTCCGGCTCATCAATGTCGCTTCGCTTGCTCTTCGCGAGGAGCGCCGCACAAGCAAGCGAGGAGCCTACGCGAACCCGTCCAGGGTCTGCACCGCGCCGTAAAGGTCGACCCGGCGATCGCGGAACAGGCCCCAGCCGGCACGCAAGGCGGCGATGGCGTCAAGGTCGAACCGGTGGACGAGGACGCCCTCGCTCACCCGGTCGGCCGTGGCGACCAGCTTTCCGGCAGGGTCGGCGATGAAGCTTGAGCCATAGAAGGTCACGGCCCGCCCCTGGGGAGCGATCTCGGTGCCGATCCGGTTCGATGCCACGACCGGCAGGATATTGGCCGCCGCATGGCCACGCATCACCAATTCCCAGTGCGGCTGGCTGTCATAGCCGGGCGCTGGCGGTTCCGAGCCGATGGCCGTGGGATAAAGAAGCATCTCGGCCCCCATAAGCGCCATTGCGCGGGCGCATTCCGGGAACCACTGGTCCCAGCAGATGCCGACCCCGATCCTGCCAAAGGCGGTGGTCCAGACCCTGAACCCGGTATCCCCCGGCGAGAAGTAGAACTTTTCCTCATAGCCCGGTCCCTGCGGGATATGACTTTTCCGGTAAAGGCCCAGCACAGTCCCATCGGCATCGACCATCGCAACCGAGTTGAAGAAAGCCGGGCCGCTGCGTTCGAAAAAGCTGACCGGGATCACCACGCCAAGCTCGCGGGCCAGCGCGGCAAAGCGGGCGACCAGCGGGTGGCCTTCCAGCGGCTGGGCGAGCGCGAAATGCTTCGGATGTTGCTCGATGCAGAAATAGGGGGTCGCGAACAGCTCCTGGATCAGGATGACCTCGGCCCCTTGCCCTGCCGCCTTTCGCACCAGCGCCTCGGCGCGGTCAGCATTGCTGGGCAGATCCCAGGTGCAGGCGAACTGGGTGGCGGCAACGGTGACGGGTCGCATGGGCAGGCCTTCGGCTGGGGTCGCCGCCAGACTAGGGCCGCGACGACATCGATTGAAGCCCTATTCGGCGGGAACCCTGCCGGGCCAGCGCGCCCCGGCGGCAGCGATGGCCGTGGGATGCAGCCGTTCTGACGGATCGCGCCCGACCGTCCGGCGCCTGCGGGCCAGGAAGGCCTTGCCCCAACTGCGCCAGGTTCCGACCATCGGGGCATCGGGGTCGCAGGGAAAGCGCGCGCGCCAGCCTTCGGGCAGGGCCAGTCCCAGCGCCTCGGCCCGGTCCAGCATCCAGACCAGCGGAATGTTGGCCAGCGGGCGCGCCGCCGCGAAATCGCCGATCTGTCCGCCGATGTCGCCATGCGCGCCGCGAAACCAGACCTGTTCGACATTGCCCTCCCAGCCCGGCGGGCAGTCCCACAGCACCGGTGCGAAGGCCAGTCGCGTCTCGTTCAGGGCAAGCGCGTGATAGCCATGGCGGATCGACGACCCAAGCTGGTGGCTGTGGAAGGCATGTCTGTCCGGCGTGAACATCCAGAAGAACGGCAGCCGCAGACCAAGCGCCTTCACCGTGTCCCAGACCCCTACCATCTCGACCGGGGCCTCTGCGTGGCAGAACTGCCGGACAAAGGCCTGGGTCGCCTGGCTGTCCGTCGAGTGTTCATAGTGCCGCCAGGCCAGCCGCACGGCGCGTTCGGTTGCGTGTTCACGCTTCAGCAGGCCGACGCGATCGATCACACCCGCCAGCGACCGCACCGCATAGGCCCCGCGCGAATAGCCGAACAGGAAGATGCGGTCGCCGTCGCGGTAGCCCGAGGCGAGCCAGCCATAGGCCCGCCGGATCTGCGGCGCGACACCGCGGCCTTCCAGCAGCGCCAGCCCGCGGAGCCAGCCTTCCCATTGCATCCCGGGCTCATAGTAGAGCCGCCGGCTGGCATGGGTGCCCATGTCCTGCAAAAGCCGGAACACCAGTCCCGGGTTGGCCGCGCGCCCCGGGTCGAGCGAGGACATCGTGCCGTCGAGGATGACCACATGATCCACCCGCCCCCGCACGCGCCCTGGTTCCGGCACGGGTGCGGGTTCCACCGTCGGCTCGACGCCACGGCGGAAATAGCTGCGGATGCGGTCCAGAAGACGCACCGGCCTCTCCTTCCTGAACGCGGGTTCCCTGAGCCTGGCCGCCCGACCCTTTCCAAAACGCTAAGCGCCCAGCGGATTTTGTCCAGCCGGGCGCAGTCTTTTCACGTCACGGGTCACGGGATCGTCAGGCAGTCAGAGTTTCAGGCTCAGCACCGTCGCCATCTGCAATTCGCCGAACCCGTTGAAGCGGGTGTTGGTGACGGTCGAGTAAGAGCCCATCCCCTGCCAGATCACGAAATCGCCCTCGGCGAGGTCGTCGGGCAGCGGAATCTCTCCCGGCAGCCGGTCGACCGAATCGCAGGTCGGGCCAAAGACGATGCGCGGCACCGCTTCGCCCCGGCGCTTTTCTCCAGTCGGAGACAGGACCTCGATCCGGTCGATCACGCCGATCATGGGAAGTTCGGTGAGCGAGCCATAGACCCCGTCGTTCAGGAACACATGGGTTCCGTCGCGCAGCGCCTTGACCCGGGCCGCCAGGGCGAAGGCGTCGCCGCACAGCGCGCGGCCCGGTTCGCAGATCAGCGCCGGGCGGTCGACACCGAAGGCCTCGGTCGCAACGCGGTCGATCAGCGCGAAGGTTTCCTCCAGCTGCGGCACGACTCCGGCCATCCGATGGCTCGGGAATCCGCCGCCCACGTTCAGGCGCGCGATCCTGACACCCGCCGCCTTGGCGATCAGCGCCGCTTCGCGGATATAGGCCTCCCAGGCGTGCGGATCGGTGCATTGCGTGCCCGGATGGAAGGTGATCGAGGCGATATACCCACGTGCCGCCACCTCGCGCAGAAGCTCGGCCGCCAGCTCCTCGGTCGCGCCGAACTTGGCGCCGAAGTTGTAGGCGGCCCCCGCGACCGGCAGCTTGAAGCGGACGCTGATCTCGGTGCCCTGCACGGGGACCATCTCGACCAGCTTTGCCAGCTCCGACTTCGAGTCGACGCTGTAGGACTTCACACCGCGCTCGACCGCAAAGGCGATCTCGGCCCTTGCGCGGACCGGATTGTTGTAGTGGATCGCGGCATCGGGGGCGAGACGGCGGATCAGGTCGATCTCGAAGGGCGAGGCACAGTCAAAGCCGCGCACGCCCGCCGCCGCGAGATTCTCGACCATCGCCTCGCCGGGGTTCGACTTGACGGCATAGGTGACGAGACCCGGAAAGCCGTCGATGAAGCGGCGCGCGGCGGCTTGCGCGGCCGAGGGCGCAAAGAACAGGACCGGGTTTTCCGGCTGCTGCTTTTTCAGAAAATCAGTGGGGTTAGACCAGATCGTCTTCGAAAGTCCCATCGGCGTATTTCCCTTTGCCAACAAGACGCTTCGCCCTTCCCCGTGCAGCTTTGGGACCGGGCACCAGCGTGGTTTCAAGTGAACCAGGCCAGGTGCGTATGAGCCGCCCTTTTCCTGCAGTGAAGGATGCCGCATATGAGTTACAAACTCACCGAACAAAACCATATAAATGCGCGATCTCTTCGTTATAATGACGAAAAAGGACGGCAGATTGCATGGACGAACTGGATCGCAACATCATCGGGCTGCTCTCCGCCGACGCGCGGGTTTCGGTGGCCACTTTATCCCGCCGATTGAAGGTCGCACGGTCGACGATCCAGGCCAGGCTGGAGCGGCTGGAGACCTCCGGCGTGATCGCCGGCTACACGCTGAAACTCGGCGAGGCCGCGCGGGAGGGGCGGCTCAGGGCCTCGGTTCTCTTGACGATCGAACCCCGGTCCCAGGCCGCCGTTCTGGCGCGGCTTAAGTCGATTGCCGAGATCGAACGGGTGTTCACCACCTCCGGCCGGTTCGACTTTCTGGTGCAGGTGGCGTGTCCCAATACCCAGGTCCTCGATTCGGTGCTGGACCAGATCGGCGCGATGACCGGGGTGCGGGCGTCGGAAAGCCTGATCCACTTGTCGACCAAGATCGACCGGGCGGTTTGATTGCGGTGCGTCGTAAGGTGGGGTTGAACCCCACCCTACATCCCCAATCCCCGGAACACCTTCGGCAGTTCCTCGGGCAGGTCCTCGGCGATCAGGCCGGGGCCGAAGGACAGCGCACATTCCACATGCAGCCAGGCCCCGGTGCAGGCGGCGTCGAAGGGTCCGAACCCCCGCGCGAGAAGCCCGGTGATGAAACCGGCCAGAACGTCCCCCGACCCTGCGGTGGCCAGCCATGGCGCCGCCCGGTCATAGTGCGCCGAGTTGATCGCGCAGCGGCCCGTGGGGTCGGCGATCACCGTGTCGGGGCCTTTGTAAAGGACCACGCAGCCCGCGCGCTTCGCCGCCTCCCGCGTGGCATCGACTTTGGAATAGGCAGGTCCCTTTGTGGCAGGGGCCGCCAGTTTCGCTGCGATGTCGGGAAAGAGGCGGGCGAACTCTCCGGCATGGGGGGTGAGGACGCAAGCCTCGTGCAGGGCGGCGAAGAGGTCGGGGGTTTGCGAGAGGATCGTGAGGGCGTCGGCGTCAAGAACCACCGACCGTACCCCCCTCCCCTCTCCCCTCCCCACCAGGGGGAGGGGAAGCGCTTCACCGTCACCCTTTGCGCGGGACGGCTGGCCTTCGCGGCTCCCCTCCCCCGCGTGGGGAGGGGATGGGGGTGGGGGGCTCCCCGGCGTCACACCCAGCGCCACCGCAACCAACTCCCTCGCCCGCGCGTCCAGCCCCAACCCCGGCCCCAGGCACAGCGCGTTGATCCGCGGGTCCGCCAGCGTCTCCTCCAGCGCCAGACCATCCGCCACCCCGCGCAGCATCACCGCATCAAGCCGCGCGGCGTTCTCGGGGACCGCGTCCGGCGGACACCCCACCGTCACCACCCCCGCCCCGATCCGCAGCGCCCCCCGCGCCGCCAGCCGCGCCGCCCCGCCACGCCCGGAGGGGCCGGAGAGGATCAGGGCGTGGCCGTGGGAGTATTTGTGTTCGAGCCGTTTTCCCAGATCGCGGACCCGTGGCTGACACAGCGTCACAGCATCTGTGGAAGCCGTCAGTCCGATGTCGCAGACGCGCAGTTTGCCACAGAGATCGGGGCCCAGGTCCAGAACGTGTCCAAGTTTCATCGCGTGAAAAGTGACTGTAAGATCAGCGGCACCCGTGGGCGCGGCTGCCACACCCTCACCCATCCCTCGGAAATCCTCGGACTCCAGCGGGCGGCCACTGTCGCTGCAAAGTCCGCTCGGCAGATCAATCGCAACGTGAGCGACGCCCCACTTGCCTTTGGTCCAAAGCGACCGACGTTCCTCGTGCATTTCATGCAGTGCAAGGCCGATCCCGGTTATGGGCCGCGAAAGCCCAGTGCCAAAGAGGGCGTCGACAACCAAGTCAGGCTTTTCTCCGTAGGTGGACCTGTTCGGGACCAGCGGCTTAACCTCCCCCATCCCCAGCCACCGCTCATAACTTACCCGCGCGTCCGGCGGCAGCCTTTCCGGGTCGCCGTAGAGGAAGACCTCCACCGCCCAGCCCCACTCCTTCAGAAGCCGCGCGACGACAAACCCGTCGCCGCCGTTGTTGCCGGGGCCACACAGGACCACCGCCCGGTGCGAGGTGGCAGCCAGCTCCGGCCATTCCTCGAACACCGCCTCGACCACGCCCCGCCCGGCGCGCTCCATCAGCTCAAGGCCCGTGACCTCGCCACTGGCGATTGCCGCCTGTTCGATGGCCCGCATCTGCGCGGCGGTCAGGAGTTCGGTCATTCTTCGCCAGCCACAGTTTTCAAAATGCCCTCGACGCAGGCGCAATGCACAATTTTTAAGCAGCACCGGAGGATTCCCCCGGCAGCAACCCGCCCGGAAACCCTGTCACATTGCCCCCCCCGCGGGGAAGTGGTCAGAGGAGCGCAGACTGAACCGGGGGGAGTCGGCCCATGAAGAAGGTTGAGGCGATCATCAAGCCCTTCAAGCTGGATGAAGTGAAAGAGGCGCTTCAGGAAGCCGGGATCCAGGGCCTGTCCGTGACCGAGGTGAAGGGCTTCGGGCGCCAGAAGGGCCATACCGAGCTTTACCGTGGTGCCGAATACGTCGTGGACTTCCTGCCCAAGGTGAAGATCGAGGTCGTGCTGACCGACGACATGGTGGATACCGCCGTCGAGGCGATCATCGCGGCCGCGCGCACCGACAAGATCGGCGACGGCAAGATTTTCGTCACCGCCGTGGAACAAGCCGTCCGCATCCGCACCGGAGAAACCGGCGACGATGCTGTCTAAGCCTTCCAGCCCAAGAGTTTTCGTCGAAAATTCTCGGGCTTGAACAGAACCGGGTCGCAAGACCCTTTCCATCAACCCCAACGCGAAAGGCAGTCAGATGAGCGCCGTTGCCAAGGCTCTGAAACTGATGAAGGACGAGGAAGTCGAATATGTCGACATCCGCTTTACCGACCCCAAGGGCAAGCTGCAGCATGTGACGCTGGTGGCCGACCTTGTGGACGAGGATTTCTTCGAGGAAGGCTTCATGTTCGACGGCTCGTCGATCGCGGGCTGGAAGTCGATCGACCAGTCCGACATGAAGCTGATCCCCGATCCGGCGTCGGTCTACATCGACCCGTTCTACGCCGAAAAGACCATGTGCGTGCATTGCAACGTGGTCGAGCCTGACACGAACGAGGCCTATGCCCGCTGCCCGCGTCAGATCGCGCTGAAGGCCGAGGCGTATCTCAAGTCCTCGGGCATCGGTGATGCGGCCTATTTCGGCCCCGAGGCCGAATTCTTCATCTTTGACGACGTCCGCTACTCCGTGACCCCCCGCAAGGTCTCTTACGAGATCGACGCCGAGGCGGCCGCCTGGAACACCGACACCGTGACCGAGGGCGGCAACTACGGCCACCGCGCGGGCCACAAGGGCGGCTACTTCCCGGTGAACCCGATCGACGAGGCCCAGGACATCCGGGGCGAGATGCTGTCCACGATGAAGCGGATGGGGATCAAGGTCGACAAGCACCACCACGAGGTCGCGACCTGCCAGCATGAACTTGGGATGATCTTCGGCGGGCTGGTCGAGCAGGCCGACAACATCCAGAAGTACAAGTATGTGATCCACAACGTGGCGCACGCCTACGGCAAGACCGTGACCTTCATGCCAAAGCCGATGAAGGGCGACAACGGGTCCGGCATGCACGTCAACATGTCGATCTGGAAGGGCGGCAAGCCCCTCTTCGCGGGCGACAAGTATGCGGACCTGAGCCAGGAGGCGCTGTGGTTCATCGGCGGCATCCTGAAGCACGCCAAGGCGCTGAACGCGCTGACGAACCCCGGCACCAACAGCTACAAGCGCCTGATCCCCGGCTTCGAGGCCCCGGTCCTGCGCGCCTATTCGGCCCGCAACCGGTCGGGCTGCGTGCGGATCCCGTGGACCGAGTCGCCGAAAGCCAAGCGCGTCGAGGCCCGCTTCCCCGATCCGTCGGCGAACCCCTATCTCGCTTTCGCGGCCCTCCTCATGGCTGGTCTTGACGGCATCAAGAACAAGATCGACCCGGGTCCGGCTTCGGACAAGGATCTCTACGATCTGCCACCCGAGGAACTGGCCGAGATCCCGACCGTCTGCGGCAGCTTGCGGGAGGCGCTGGAAGAGCTGGAGAAGGACATGGACTTCCTCCTGGCGGGCGATGTCTTCGACCGCGACCAGCTGGAGGCCTACATGGCGCTGAAGTGGGAAGAAGTGTATGCCTACGAGCACACCCCCCACCCGGTCGAGTACCAGATGTACTACTCCTGCTGAGACCTTCGGGACAGTGATGGGAAAGGGCGCCTTCGGGCGCCCTTTTCGCTGCGCTGTCCACATGTGGACACTTGGCTGAGGCGCATGAAATCAAAGACTTGTCTGTGGGCATTAACCCCTGTGAAACCTTTGCCCGCAGCCGGTTGCGGGGCGTGGGGCGGCGAGGTAGTGTCGGGCGGACGCGATGAGGGAGCCGCCCGATGCGGTCAGACGATCCTTTCCGCAAGCGCCCGGACAAGGGCAAGCCGCAGATCTGGGCCTCGGGCGGGCAAAGGCCGCCTTTCGACGTCCGGGCGCTCGGGCGGGCCGGCCTCTATCTGGCGCGGACCGGCGTCGCGCCCCTGCAGGCCTGGGCCGCGCGCAAGGCTCGGCGGATGGCGATCAATGTCTGGAACGGCGCGGGGCGGATTCCGGCCGAACGGCTGGGCCGGGCCGCGCGCCTGGTGCCGTCGCATCTGCGGGTCGCAGGCTGGATCAAGACTGTCGGGGCGACACTTTCCCATGCCAGCGCCACGGCCGACCCGGATGTGAAACGCGGCAATGCGCTGGTGGCCGAGATTGCGCCGCACCTGTGGGTCGAGGCCGCGCCTGCCGTGCAAGAGCCGGTCGTGCCGGACACCGCCGCCCCGCCCCCGGACGCGGCGCCGGTGGTGCTGACCGAACCGGCAGCCGGGGACGATCCCCTGGCCTCGATCCGGGGCGATCTGTCCGGCACGCCCTTCCGCCCGGCGGAGCGGAAGGCGGCGGACCCGGCCACCGCGCCTGCCCCGCCCGGCCCGGTGGCCGAGGCCGCGATCCAGGTCTCGGGCTATCTGATCGGCTGGGCCTCGGTCGCCATCGCGCTGCCCTTCGGCCTGCTGCGGGCGCTGTGGCTGTGGCTGGGCGGGCGCGATCTGAAGACCATCGGGCAAGAGGACTGACCAGCCGCCGCAGGGCGGGGTGCCTGTCGGCTAAGGGTGCTGCCCCGTTCCTGGCCTTCCGTCGCGGGCGCGCAGAGCGCGCGGAGGCACCGGGGACGGTTGCGGCGGCTTACGCCCCTAACCCCCCCCGACCCCTAACCCCCCCCCCGTCC
>FWPV01003233.1_pt1 | contig 37537 bp, 30 predicted proteins | sample 2228371 | NCBI WGS metagenome assembly FWPV01 (sample SAMEA103939776, study PRJEB20133) | metagenome | reverse complement strand
GTTCCTGATTATGCTTTCTTTAATCATTCGGTTCACGTTAATAAAGGAATTGATTGCACTGCGTGTCATGGTGAAATTACACAAATGGAAAAAGTTGGACAGATGAACTCATTTACAATGGGCAGCTGTTTGAATTGCCATAGAAATGCACACGATAAGTTTCCTGAGTTAAAAAATCAAATTAAAAACGGACCGGAGTATTGTTCCGCTTGTCATAGATAACATCTTTTTATCATAGAAAATATTATGAACAGAAAAAAATTTTTTACATCAATCTCTTTATCTGCTGCAGGTATTTTTATCCTTAAATCTGTTCCATTCAGTGGTTTTACAAAAAAGTTATTATCAAGGAATGGTGAAATAAAAATCAAACAAAATCCTCTGGCAGTTAGCAGAACAAAAACAGGTGGAAAGCATGTCTGATCACAAATCTGAGTCAAACTTGAAAGATGATAATCTGGATTATAACTATTGGCGAAGTTTTGAAGAGTTATATCACGATAAAAAAGTTTTAGATGCAAGACATCATGAATTCAAAGAGGGAACAACTGATGATTTTGATCCTTCCGGTCTTTCTTCAATCTCCAGAAGAAAATTTTTGGCTTTACTCGGTGCATCAACTGCGTTAGCAGGTACGGCTTGCACCGATTACAGAGATAAAGGAGAAATAGTACCTTACAATATAAAACCGGAAGAAATCACAGTTGGTAAACCAAATTATTATGCTTCTACCTGTACACTTTGTTCCAATGCATGTGGAATATTAATTAAAACCCGTGAAGGACGCCCGATTAAAGTTGACGGTAATCCTGATCATCCTGTAAGTAAAGGTAAAATATGTGCGAAAGGACAGGCTAATGTTCTTAATCTTTATGATCCTGAGAGATTGAAAACACCATTAGTAAAAAGGGAAATTGGATACGATGAAATCAGCTGGACTGAGGCTGATAAGGCTATTTCGGCTCATTTATCCTTTGTAGGAGCAAAAGAGATTGCGATAATTACTAATTCTATAACTTCGCCAACTACTCTAAAAGTTTTGGATGATTTTAAAGCGAAGTTTCCGACAACAAAGATTTATTCATTTGAATTATTTAACGATTCAATAAAAAACTCAGCCTGGCAGAAATGTTATGGCTCGGGAACTTATCCGCTACTTCGATGGGATGAAGCTAAAGTTATTCTTTCTTTGGAATCTGATTTCCTTGGTACAGAAGGTAACCGAGTAGAAACTTCAAGATTATTCTCCCAAAACAGAGATGTTGATTCAAAAAAATTTACAAGACTTTATTGTGTTGAGAGTAATTTAAGTCTTACGGGATTAAACTCAGATTACAGATTAAGATTAAAACCAGAAGCTCAGTTTGAATTTGTGATGAGTTTAATTAATGAACTTCAAACCAAAGGAGCAATTAATCTACAGGTTAATACTTCTGGATTTTCAATTAAATCTTTTGCTGCAAAAAATAATTTAGACATTTCTGTTATCAATCATTTGCTAAATGATCTGATATCCAACAAAGGCAAATCTATAATTGATGCCGGCAATTCTTTAGCTGAAAATGTTCACGTTGCGGTAAATCTTTTAAATGCCGCTTTAACAAATAATCAAATGTTTAGAACAGATTCTTCTAATGTAAAGTTATCTCAACTGTCAACTGCATCGGATTTTGATGAATTAGTTTCTAAAATGAACAGGGAGGAGATTGCTGCAGTTATTCATTTCGATTGTAATCCTGTTTATCATTTGGCTCCGGAACTTGGATATAATAATGCTCTTAAAAAAGTTGGATATGTTATTTCACTTTCTGAAAGACAAAATGAAACAACTTCAGTTAGCAATTTTGTTTTGCCAATTAATCATAACTTTGAAAGTTGGGGCGATTCAAAAACCAGAACAGGATTTTATTCTTTACAACAACCGGTAATTGCGCCTCTGTCAGATACAAGAGAAAAAGAAGCCATACTTTTAACATGGATTAGCGGTAAGCCTGAAGAATATTCAGAAAAATTATATCACGATTACCTGATGAAGAATTGGGAAAACAACATTTATCCCACGGTTAACTCTGCTCTGGACTTTAAAAGATTCTGGTACGGCGCCTTACACGATGGAGTAATAATCGATAATGAATCTGTTCAATCGGTTCCGTCTATAAATCAAACCGTAACATCATTGTTATTTAGTAAACAAACTGAAAAAGATGGCTACACAGTTGTAATCAGAGAAAGCTACTATTTAGGTGATGGAAAACTTGCTCATAATGGATGGCTGCAGGAACTTCCTCATCCCATCTCTAAAATTGCTTGGGACAATTACGCCGCCATTTCTGAGAAGACTTGTAAAAATCTTGGTCTGAAGGATAATGATGTAATCGAGATATCAATTGAAGGAAGAAAATTAAAGTTACCTGTTTTTATGCAGGCTGGCGTTGCTGATGATGTAATTATTATTGAAGCAGGTTATGGGAGAGAAAATTCTGGTACAGTTGCAAACGGAGTTGGTTTTAATTCTAATTTGCTCTTAACTAAAAATGGCGATTACTCTCCCTGGATTTATCGTGGAGCATCTGTTACTAAGATAGGTGAAAGTTATAAATTAGCTTCATCTCAGGAACATCACGCATTTGATAATTCACTTACTCAGGATTTGCATCGTAAAAGAAAAATTATTCAGGAAGGTACAGTACTCGGTTACATAAAAAATCCTCATTTCATTAAAGAAAAAAGTCACGGTGAACTTGAAAGTGTTTATGAACCACATCCTTACACAGGTGTAAAATGGGGAATGGCAATCGATCTGAACAAATGCACCGGATGCGGCGATTGTGTTGCTGCTTGCAATGTAGAAAATAATATTCCGATAGTTGGTAAAGATCAGGTTTTAAATAGCAGAGAAATGCAGTGGTTAAGGATCGATAGATATTATTCAGGTACACCAGATAATCCAAAAGTGAGCGTTCAGCCGATGCTTTGCCAGCATTGTGATCAGGCTCCCTGCGAAAATGTTTGTCCGGTCGTTGCCACAACCCACAGCCCCGATGGCCTGAACCAGATGACATACAACAGATGTGTAGGAACAAGATATTGCTCTAATAACTGTCCTTACAAAGTAAGAAGATTTAATTTTTATAATTTCAGAGATCATTTCAGAGACAGTTATCAGGAAAACCCGATAATGGCATTAATGCATAACCCGGAAGTTACAGTCCGTTCAAGAGGCGTTATGGAAAAATGTACCTTCTGCGTACAGAGAATTTCAGAAGCACGTGCTGATGCCATTCACGAAAAAAGAGAACTCAGAGGAACAGATGTTACAACAGCTTGTCAGGATGCTTGCGGAACGAATGCAATTAAATTTGGCGATATTAACGATAAAGAATCTGATTTCTACAAATACAGAAATCATGAACTTGGATATTATGTTCTGGAAGAACTGAATGTTAAACCAAATGTTACATACATCGCAAAACTCAGAAACATTCATGCGGAGGAAGTATAGTGAATATTGATTACTCCCAGGAAGCACCAGCTGTAGCCGGAAGGTTGACACTTGCTCAGATAGAAGAGCTTGTTGCAAAACCCATGGATACAAAACCTGATAAGAAATATTTTATCGCATTATCCATATCAGGTTCACTTTTAATGTTAGGTGCGATATTCCTTGGTTTTAGTTTTTATTACGGAACAGGATTGTGGGGTAACAATCAGCCTGTTGGCTGGGCTTTCCCGATTGTTAATTTTGTTTTCTGGGTTGGTATTGGACATGCAGGTACACTTATTTCCGCTATTCTTTTCTTGTTAAGACAAAAATGGCGTACAGGAATTGCTCGATTTGCAGAAGCGATGACAATATTTGCAGTAATGTGTGCAGGCATTTTCCCGATTATTCACACCGGCCGACCCTGGCTTGCAGGATATTTACTTCCTTATCCCAACCAGCATAGCCTGTGGGTTAATTTCACTTCACCGTTGTTGTGGGATGTGTTTGCAGTTTCAACTTACTTTACTGTATCTCTTGTTTTCTGGTACGTCGGTTTGATCCCTGATTTTGCAACATTAAGAGACAGAGCCAGCTCAAAAATTAAAAAGACTATCTATTCAATCTTTTCACTTGGATGGAGACACTCAAATCGTCACTGGACACATTATGAAAAAGCTTATATGCTGCTGGCAGGATTCGCAACGCCGTTGGTTCTTTCCGTTCACACAATCGTAAGTTTTGATTTTGCAGTTTCTATTTTACCCGGTTGGCATACAACAATTTTTCCTCCATACTTTGTTGCCGGTGCAATCTTTTCCGGATTTGCAATGGTAGTTACTGTTTTGGTTTTTGTAAGAAAGATTTTTGATCTTGAGCATATTATTACTTTAGATCATTTGGAGAAAATGAATAAGATAATTCTAGCTACAGGAATGATGGTTGGCTATGCATATGGTATGGAGTTTTTTATAGCTTGGTATAGCGGTGTTCAGGCAGAACAATTTGTTTTCATCAACAGAGCTTTTGGACCATATGCCTGGGCTTACTGGATTATGGTAAGCTGTAATGTGATATTCCCGCAGCTTTTCTGGTTCAGGAAAATCAGAAGATCAATACCTATTATGATGGTGATTGTAATTCTTGTAAACGTTGGAATGTGGTTTGAAAGATTTGTTATTACCGTTACCTCTCTGAGCAGAGATTTTCTGCCTTCAAGCTGGGCTTATTACAAACCAACTATGTTCGATCTTGGAATCTTACTGGGAAGTTTTGGATTATTTTTCACTTTGGTAATCCTTTTCACTAAATCTCTTCCGGTTGTTTCAATCTCAGAAGTTAAAGCAGTTGCTGATGGCGCCCAGCCAACTCATCACGGAGGTGAAAAACCATGAATAATGTAAAGAACTTATTTGGAATTGCTGCTACATTTAAATCTCCGGATGATATTATAAATGCGGCAAAAAAAGTAACCAAAGCCGGCTTCACTAATTTTGATGTGAATACTCCTTATCCAGTACACGGAATGGATAAGGCAATGAACATCAAACCTTCCAAACTTGGATTTGTTACATTAGTGATGGGATTAAGTGGTGCTTCTATTGCTCTGCTTTTTATGTACTGGACAATGTCTGTCGATTATCCATTGGTGATTGGAGGCAAACCTTTTTTTGCTCTACCTGCTTTCATCCCGATAACTTTTGAAGTCACTGTTTTACTTGCAACGGTTTCCACAGTAATTGCAATGCTTGCTCTTTTCTTCAGATTGCCGGATAACAAACATCCTTTGCACGATTCAGATTATATGAAAGCTGTTTCAGCGGATAAATATGGATTAGTAATTGAATCCAGTGATCCAAAATTTGATGAAGTATCTGTAAATGATTTTTTAAGTTCTCTTAACCCAATTAAAATAGAAAAAATTTATTTTCCTGAAGTTGAGACTTATCCGATCTTTCAGCCTAAGTTTATTTTACTTTTAATTGCAATTGCGGCTGTTGTATCGGGTGGAACATATCTTACACTGAACAAGCTGCTTTATATAGTTCCGTTTGATTGGATGATGAATCAGCCTAAGCTTACACCTCAGCACTCCAGCGATCTTTTCGAAGATGGCTTTGGAATGAGAATCCCTGTTGAGGGCACAGTTGCGCGTGGATTTATTCCTTATCCGTTTATGGGTCAAACTAATCCAGCTGAAGTATTATCAAATCCAATTTTGCCAACCAAGGAAAATCTTGCGCTTGGAAAAGAAAAATATCTTACATTCTGCAGCCCTTGCCACGGTAATTTTGGCGATGGTGACAGCCGGTTAAGAGGTCAATTCCCGAATCCTCCAACATTGCATTCAACAAGAGCAAGAGAATTCAGTGATGGAATGATTTATCACATTATTACAAACGGACAGAATGTAATGCCATCATATGCTTCTCAAATTACAAGAGAAGAGCGTTGGTCAATAGTTAATTATATAAGAGTTTTACAAAGAGCAAAAAATGCTAAAGACTCTGATTTAGTACAGATCAATAAGGAGACCGGTAGCAATGTCGCAAACTGAATTTAACTACCAGAAAAAAGAATTACCAGCCGGTTTAGCTAAAAAAGCAATCATAATTTTTTTAGTTGGTGCTTTTCTTTCTTTGATTGCTTTTTTTGTCGATAGAGAGAGAGCAGTCTTTAATTATTTAGTAACCTATATGATGATTCTTAGCATTGGATTGGGTTCACTTTTTCTCATTGCTCTCGAATATATTGCAGGCGCCGATTGGAGCACTCCGATAAGAAGAATTCCTGAATTTTTTGCCGGTTTGCTTCCACTGCTTATTATATTGGTTATACCACTTTTAATTTTTAATCACTATCTTTTCCATTGGGCGCATAAAGAAGCCGTAGCTGAGGACAAAATTTTACAGGGTAAAGCTCCTTATCTAAACATTGAATTTTTTGTAATAAGGACTGTTCTTTTTATTGTTCTATGGTCACTTTTCTTCTTGTTTTTAACAAAGAATTCCAGAAAGCAAGATGAAACAAAAGATCAATCTCTCACTACCAAAAACATCAGACTTAGTGCAATTTTTATACTGATCTTTGCTATCAGCCTAACCTTTACAGCAATAGATTTTATGATGAGTCTTGAACCACACTGGTTCTCTACAATTTTTGGTGTTTACTTTTTTGCTGGAACTGTAATTGCATCCCTCTCTGCAATTACTATAGCAGTGCTTTACCTTAAAGATCATGGATATTTTAGTCCATGGATGAAAGAAGATCATCTCTTTAGTTTAGGTGCATTACTTTTTGCTTTTGTTAATTTCTGGGCTTACATTGCTTTTTCACAGTACCTGTTAATCTGGTACGCTGATTTACCTGAAGAAACATTTTGGTTTTTAACCAGATGGAAAGGCGGCTGGATTTTCTTCTCTCTTGCTTTAATAATTGTTCACTTTTTGGTCCCATATTTTGCACTGCTCACACAGCCTTCAAAGATGAATCCTAAGAGATTAAAATTTATAGCTGTTTGGTTATTGATTGCTCATTTGATTGATCTCTTCTGGCTTATAATGCCAAATATGGGCTCAATGAAAACAGGATATTATTTTAGCTGGATAGATTTAGTTTTTCCGATTGCGGGAATTGGATTAGTGGTTTATGTATTTACATTACAATCTAAGAAAAATAATTTAATACCAATTGGTGATCCAAAATTAAAACGAGGTATAAATTTTCATCTATAATCTTTGTGATTTAGAGGATTGCTGTTTATGAAAGATATTATTCAAGGGATAAAAAATAAAACTTCACATTTAAAAAATCCGAGTGCTCTTTTCGGATTGTTATATCCGTACATACTTGTGATGGTATTAATTTTAGGAATTTTTTATGTGCAGAATCTGGATAACATTTCCCGTCAAAAGGTGCCGCCGGTAATAGCAGATTCTACAGTTGTACAGGATATTCCTGCCAAAAATTCTGTAGTCGTTCCACCATTAAACATTTCTGAAGTAAAAAATTCTTCAGCTGATTTGCTGGCTGAAGGTGAAAAACTTTACAAAGCAAATTGTTCATCTTGTCATGGTGAGAATGGCGCAGGCGGTGGTCCAGCCTCAATGGGATTAAATCCTGCTCCAAGAAATTTTACTTCTAAAGATAATTGGAAAAATGGTACCAAGCTTTCACAAATCTATGTAACTCTGCAAGAGGGGCTGCTTCCAAGTGCGATGGCATCTTATGATTATCTTTTACCTCGTGAAAAATTTGCACTTGGTCATTATATCAGGACTAATTTCATCCCACAGCCGGATAATGATTCAGATGCTGATTTATCAGCATTGGATGCAACCTACAACCTATCTGCGGGTTTGCAGTTACCGGCCCAGATTCCTGTTGCACAGGCTTTTGCAATCATAGCATCCGAAAATGAAGAAAAAGTGAATAAAATAAATTCAGCCCTGGCATTATTAAAAAATTATAAAGATGAAAAGGGATTTAATTTATTTAATCACGTTGTTAAAAATGAAAATACCGCATTTTCATTTTTAGTTATGAATCAAAACTGGAGAACTGATGAAAAAGCATTTAAAGATTTAGTGATTAATAACGTAAATCAAAACGGATTTAACGGAAGAGTTTTTAATATAAATGCAAATGAATGGAATTCCCTTTATAACTTTTTGCTTAAAATAATTTAAAATGAGAAACATTTTTTTAATTATAGCTTCTTTTTTATTGATCAATATCCAATTGCTATCTGACGAGAAAAAGATAGAAGTTGGAATTGATGAGCAGCTTGGGAAAACTATTCCCCTTGAAGAAAGTTTTATCGATGAAAATGGTAACAAAGTTATTCTGAAAGATTTGTTTATCAAGCCAACAGTTCTGTCTTTTGTTTATTATAATTGTCCGGGAATTTGCAGTCCATTATTGATGGAGCTTTCCGACATAATAAATAAAACCGATCTTGTTCTTGGTGTTGATTATAATGTAGTTGTAATTAGTATGGACGAGCATGAAACTCCCAACGATGCGATGACCAGAAAACAAACCTTCTTAAAAGTTTTAGATAAAAATATTCCCCCCGATAGCTGGAAATTTTTAACAGGTGATAGTGCAACAATTAAAAAAGTTGCAGATGCTTCAGGATTTTATTTCAAAAGGCAAGGCAAAGATTTTTTACATTCAGGCGCTTTTATTTTTGTTGATAAATACGGCAAGATTTGCAGATATCTTTTCCCAAGCTTTTCAGAAAGAAGTGGATTTGGAATTTTACCATTCGATTTCAAGATGGCTGTATTAGAAACATCTGAAGGAAAAATTTCTCCCACTATTGCTAAAGTTTTACAGTTTTGTTTTACCTACGATCCTGAAGGACAAACATATGTGGTAAACTTCACTAGAATTTTTGGAGCGGGAATTTTAGTTTTTGTAGGATTGTTTGTACTATACATAAAGTTTAAACCAAAAAAAGAGATTATTAAGAGGTAATATTAAAAGATGAGTGAATCTATTACTGTTCCAACAAACGGAAAGCATCCAAGTTATCTTGATTATCAGGGTAAGCATAAGGGAATATTGGGCTGGCTGCTATCAACAGATCACAAAAGGATTGGAATACTTTATCTAACAACTATAATTTCATTTTTCCTGGTTGGAGTAACTTTTGGCTTTTTAATGCGCCTTGAGTTGATTGCACCGGGTAAAACAATTATTGATCCGCAAACTTATAATTCATTTTTTACGCTTCATGGTGTAATAATGATATTTCTTTTTGTGGTTCCCGGTATCCCTGCAATCTTTGGAAATTTCTTTCTGCCTATTCTGATAGGTGCACGTGATGTATCCTTTCCAAGGCTTAATCTGTTATCCTGGTATCTTTATGTAATTGGTGGATTGTTAGCTATTCTTTCTATCATTCTGCCGGGTGGACCAGCAGATACCGGTTGGACATTTTACATTCCCTACAGTGTTAGAACAGGTACAAATGTAACTTTCGCTTTATTTGCAGCATTCATTCTTGGTTTTTCATCCATCGTAACAGGGTTAAATTTTGTTACAACCGTTCACCGTTTACGAGCACCGGGAATGGATTGGTTTAAGATGCCACTATCGGTTTGGTCACTTTATTCAACAGCATGGGTTCAGATTTTAGCAACACCAATTATTGGTATAACACTTTTACTTGTATTTATCGAAAGAGCTTTTGGAGTGGGATTATTTGATCCGGCTCTTGGAGGCGATCCTGTTTTATATCAGCATTTATTCTGGATTTATTCTCATCCTGCTGTATATATAATGATATTACCAGCAATGGGAGTAATATCTGAAGTGATTCCCGTGTTTGCAAGAAGAACAATCTTTGGTTATAAATTCATTGCTTTATCAAGTGTTGCTATTGCTGTTTTTGGATCACTGGTTTGGGCTCATCATATGTTTACTGCAGGAATGAGCAATACTGGTCAGTTTATTTTCTCTTTGCTTACAATGATTGTTGCAATCCCAAGTGCTATAAAAGTATTTAATTGGACGGCAACTTTATACAAAGGATCTATTGAACTCTCAACGCCGCTTTTATTTGCTCTTGCCTTTATATTTCAATTTACTATTGGTGGATTGACCGGAATTATGCAGGGTGTTTTATCGATTGACATTATGATTCACGATACTTCATTTATTGTTGCTCATTTTCATTATGTAATGTTTGGCGGAACGGGATTTGGACTTTTTGCTGCACTTCACTATTGGTTCCCAAAAATGTTTGGAAAGTCATATAATGAAAAAGTAAGTAAAGCAGCATTTTGGTTATTGTTTGTGGGCTTCAATGTGCTTTACTTTCCGATGTTTATTATGGGTTGGCTCGGAATGCCCAGAAGATATTACGATTATCTGCCGGAGTTTCATTCTTATCATTTTATTTCCACTATCGGTTCCTGGATTTTGGTTCTTGGAATTCTTTTAATGTTTGGAAATTTGATTAAAGCTTTGCTTAGTGGTAAGAAAACTACAGAAAAAAATCCCTGGGGCGGGGAAACACTTGAATGGCAGATCGAAACACCACCGATACACGAAAACTTTGTTGATATCCCAACTGTTCACGCTGCTCCATATGAGTATAAATTGAATGAAGAACTTACAAAAGAGGAGGCAAAGTGAGTACACAAGAGCAAGCCGCCGTAACTCATATTCACAGGGATGATGTTGGCGCCCGTATGGGAATGTGGTTGTTTCTTTTTACGGAGTTATTGTTGTTTGGTGGAATGTTCATTTTATATTCAGTGTACCGTTACAAATATCCCGAAGCATTCCATATAGCAGCAAAGGACCTCAATACGATAATCGGAACATTTAACACAGCCATACTTCTCACTAGCTCTCTTACAATGGCGCTGTCCATTACTGCAATTCAGAGGGGGCAAAAGACGCTTTCTATTATTTTTCAGTTTCTTACGATTGTGTTAGCTCTTGGATTTATGGTTAATAAATATTTTGAATGGTCTGCAAAATTTCATCACGGGATTTTCCCAGGATCAGATACACTTTTGTCAAAACCGGCAGGTGAAATATTATTTTTTGGATTGTACTATGTAATGACCGGTTTGCACGGGCTGCACGTTATAATTGGAATGGTTCTCATCGCATTTATGATGAGATTTACAGCTAAAGGTATAATTACTTCAGATAGTTATGTAAAACTTGAATCTGCAGTATTATACTGGCACCTTGTTGATATTATCTGGATTTTCTTATTCCCATTATTCTATCTGATAACTTAAAGGATTTTAATGGAACATAATCACGAACATACACAGCACAATCACGGATATGGGGTTTACATCCTTGTCTGGATGGCTTTAATGGCATTAACAGGAATTACTGTTGCTGTTGCAGGAATTAATTTTGAAGGACTTACAATTGCAACTGCTCTGGTTATAGCCTCTGTTAAAACATATTTGGTTCTTACAATATTTATGCATCTTAGAAGTGAGAGTAAAACATTCAGAGTATTTGTTGGTGTTGCACTTCTGTTTCTTTTAATCTCCTTTATTCTGTTGTTTTCTGATTACTCTTTTATAGTAAGGAATTAATCATGTTTATAGGAGCTTCAAATTTTGTTCAAGGTGTTGATTCAGCTTTTTTATTTACCCTTATAGTATCAGTCTTCTTTCTTGTTCTAATAACAGGATTGATGATCTACTTTGTGATTAAGTATAACCGTAAGAAAAATCCAAAAGCAACAAATGTACACGGCAACATCGGACTGGAAGTGGCGTGGACAGTTATTCCAACGATTTTAGTCCTAATTATGTTCTGGTTCGGTTGGGTTGGATATTCTGATATGTCAAATGTTCCTGAAGAAGGAGTAAATATTGAAGTAACCGCAAAAATGTGGGCGTGGTCCTTCAAGTACGAAAATGGTAAAGTAAGTGATTCATTATATGTACCAATTAATCAGCCTGTAATACTAAAACTAAAATCTATAGATGTTAATCACGCATTTTATGTCCCGGCATTCAGAATAAAAAAAGATGTCTATCCAAATCAGGAAAGAACTGTTTGGTTTAAGGCTGAAGAATTGGGAGACTATGATATTGCATGTGCTGAGTATTGCGGATTGAATCATTCGTATATGTACAATAAAGTTAAAGTAATAACTGAAAAAGATTTTACTGACTGGTTAAATAAACCACCTGATTCAGTTGACACATCAAAGACAAATAATGAGAATTAATTCTTGATAGAAAAAATTAAAATACTTGCAGAGTTAACCAAACTGAAGATTACAGTTTTTGTTACAATAACTACAATGTTTGGTTATGTGGCGTTTGCAAATGCAATAGACGTTAAATTATTGTTTGTTGCTTTAGGATTGCTGCTGCTGGCTTGTGTTTCTGCAGCATTAAATCACTATCAGGAAAGAAATACTGATGCTTTGATGGACAGAACTAAAAATCGTCCAATCCCTTCAGGGAAATTATCATCCAAATCAGCCTTAGTAATTACTGTAGTCCTGGTACTGTCGGGCTCATCAATTATATATTTTAGCAGCAATATTATTGCGGCTTTACTCGGATTATTGAATTTGTTTTGGTATAACGGAATTTATACTCCACTTAAAAAGAAAACACCTTTGGCAATTGTACCTGGCTCATTGGTTGGGGCAATACCACCGATGGTTGGATGGGTAGCAGCAGGCGGAGCCATGCTGGATCCACAAATCATAATGATTGCTTTTTTCTTTTTTATCTGGCAGATCCCTCATTTCTGGTTGCTGCTTCTTATTCTTGATAACGATTATCATAAAGCAGGCTTTCCAACTTTAACTGAAGTTTTTAGCAAACCTCAACTGGCAAGAATTACTTTTATCTGGATTGCCGCAACTGCTGTTTCAGGGCTTCTTCTTCCGTTTTTTCAGATTGCAAATAATACTTTCGTAAGTTTCAGTTTGCTTATTGCTGCAATTTGGCTCACACTTGATTCTGTAAAATTGTTAAAACAGAACAGAGATATTAATTCAGTCGGAATATCAATAAAATTTGCTTTTAGGGATATAAATTATTTTGCACTTTTCGTGGTGCTTATTATTTCATTAGATAAACTTTTTGTTTCATAATTTTTTAAGTGATTTATTATGGAGTTTCTGGATAAATTAGTTTTACCTCAGTCAGCTGAACACATAGAACTGCTGCATTATATGACGGTATTAGTGCTTTCGTTATTTGTGCCTTTTATAAGCATTGTATTTGGTGGAACTTTTCTATCTATTCAGTTTAGGAAAAAAGCTAACAAACTTAATGATGAGCATTACGCTAAGTTATCACGTGATATTATTGAATATGTAACCGTAAATAATTCTGTAGGAGTAATACTCGGGATTATTCCGATTCTAACTTTGATATTGATTTTTGCCCAACTACTTCATACCGCACAAATCAACACTACTATTTTACTTGTTATTTCATTTCTTTTGGTTACTGTTGCGTTAATTATGATTTACACGTACAGACATTCTTCTATAGTGAATTTTGTTATTAATTCACTGGAAAATATTTCAGTTAAAAACACTGACGCACAAAATGAATTAAACAGGATTAAGAATACTTCTTTTCAGTTAAGCATTAAATATGGCAAATTAGGTTTGGTATTCTTATTTGTCGGAATATGGTTCTTTGTAGCCGGCTACACTTCCGCAATTAAATTTTCCGAATGGAACCTGACAGGTATTTTTACTTCATTGGCAAGTCCGGCAGTTTTACTTAACCTTGTCATTTTTATCTGTTTTGCTTTTATGCTTACAGCAGCGGCTGTGTTATTTGTACATCTTTATTGGAAAGATGATAAGAAAAATGAAAATCCTGAATACACTGGTTTTCTTAAGGATAAAATTTCTAAAATTGGTTTGAAATTCGGAATTCCTCTTCCATTATTTATTACCTTAAGCATTCTCACTATATCCGGAAATAATCTTTCCGGTACTATATTTGTTTACAGTGTGATTGCGATACTGTTAATATTTCTTGCTTACCATCAATTCTATATGATTGAAATAAAGAATGAATATAAGTTCAGCTCTTTAGTATTTTTTATTCTGATTCTTGCTTCGGTTTCAATGATAATCAAGGATCAGAAAGCGATGAGCAACTCAACTGAATTACATTCTTTAGCTTTAAGTACAGAATACAATAAAATACTTGCTGAGTTAAAAGGAGAGGGAATAGAAGCTGTTATTAACGCCAAAGAATTATATGATGTCCGATGTGCGAGCTGTCATAAATTTGATCAAAAATTAGTTGGTCCCGCTCATCTTGATGTACTTCCTAAATATGTTGGGAAAGAAGCTCAACTGGTTGCATTTATTAGAAATCCGGTTAAAGTTGATCCTGCATATCCTCCAATGCCAAATCCTGGACTTAAACCGCAGGAAGCTGAAGCTGTTGCTAAATATTTACTTGAAGAGTTCGAGAAAAGAAAATAATTAATCTTGTAAAAGCAATATTTAAGATTATTTTTTGGTGAGCTCTCTGATTTTACTGTTTACATACTGATTACGCGGATTAATCTGCCAGGCAATTCTAAAATGCCTTAATGCCAAACCTGTATTCTTATCAGCAAGATATGCTTCTGCTAGTGCAACCTGAGTATTAAATGATTTTGGATATCGTTTAATAAGATTCTTTAAATATTTTATTGATGCAGCTTTATTATTCAATCCCAACAAATCTTTTGCAAAAGATATTAACTCAGATTCAGAAGTATTATAATCAGTGTAATTCGAATCAAGAACTACATTACACCAACTTATTGCGCTGTCAATTCCACTTGTACTAAAAATGTTGGTCAGATCATCAGAAATAGTTTTGGTTGGCCTTGAGTAAGGAAGACCTAATTCGATTTTTACTAGCTCAATGGCTGGTAATTCAAGATTTCTGTCTGAAATATTTATAAGATGTGCGGCGGCAATTTTTTCTTTCGGATAAATGATCAGCATTGTTGTAAATCCTGTTCCTCCACCAGTATGCGATATGCTTTTAAGTGAATCATTTTCAAATGATAGAGCAAATCCTAATCCATAATTAACCTTGTTACCATTTTTAAGGACAGTCGGAGATGTCATCATTTGAAACGATTTGGGAGAAATTAACTTACCATTTAATAACGCATTCGAGAATAAAAGTAAATCCTCTGCATTCGAAAGTAATCCACCACCGGCTACTTTAATACTTAAATCTGCCAGCGGTGCATTTTGAAATTTTCTTTCAAAGTCTTTTTCATATCCTCTTACACGATTAGGTATAATTATCTTTTGCTTATCAACCTCTGTGTTCTTCATGCCTGCAGGATTAAATACATTAGCAATAAGATAATTTTCAAAGCTGCCTTTCGTAACATTTTCAATTACTGCTGCTAAGAGTGTGTATCCAAGAGATGTATATTCGTACTTAGTACCCGGTTGAAATCTTAAAGAATCATATGCAAAAACTTTAATCGCTTCATTAGCGTTGGCGTAAAACTTTTTACTATGAAATTCACCTTCTTTATATCCACGAATACCTGATGTATGATTTAACAATTGCCTGATTGTAACTTTCCACTTCTTGGCCGGAAAAGAAGGTACGTATTTTCGAACATCCTGATCCAAATCAATAACTCCACGTTCATACAATTGCAAAATTGCTGTTGCGGTTATTGGTTTGGAAATAGAAGCGATACGGTAAAGCGAATTATAAGTTGCGTGCGTTAATAATTCTAAATCAGCAATTCCTCTTACTCCTAGCCAAATTATTTTATCATTTTTTGAAACACCTGCTGAAATGGAAGGTACTTTTTTATTAAAAAAATATTCTGAAAGGTAGTTATCAAATAATTTAATTTTATCCTTCTGGGGAAAGGACGAAATAAAGGAAGTTAAAATAAAAACGGCTAAAACAATTAATGATAAAAAAGCTTTGTTATGATTTAACATTTTGCTATAAAAGTTTTAGCCGTAGTAAAAATAGATGACGTTACTTTGCAGTAACTCTTTTCTCAATGATTGTATCAATAAGATTATATTCTTTCGCTTCCTGAGAAGTTAAGAAATAATCTCTGTCACAGTCCTTTGCAATTTGCTCTATGCTCTTATTTGTACTTTCTGCCAGTATCTTATACAATGAATCTCTTGTTTTGATCAACTCTTTTGCGTGAATTTCCACATCCGTAACTTGTCCTCCAATTCCTTGTGTCCAGGGTTGATGAATCATAATTTTTGCGTGAGGTAAAGCTGATCTTTTACCGATCTTTCCTCCGGCAAGAAGAACTGCACCCATGCTTGCAGCCATTCCAACGCATATTGTTGCTACATCCGGTTTGATAAAGTTCATCGTGTCGTAAATTGCAAGTCCTGCGGTAACACTTCCACCGGGAGAGTTGATATACAGATTAATATCTTTTTCCGGATCTTCAGCTTCAAGAAAGATTAGCTGCGCAATAGTCAAACTTGCTACGTGATCATCAATTGGAGTCCCTATAAAAACTATTCTTTCGCGAAGCAGACGGGAATAGATATCCATCCCTCGTTCACCGCGCCCGGTTTGTTCAATAACGTACGGTACTAATTGATTAAAAATTTCAATTTTATTATTCATTTATTGCCTCTGTGTTAATTTTAAATTTTTCTGGTGCAACTTTGTTTATAGTATTATTTAATTTAAGAAACTCAAAAAGTTTTCTATCCAGATTTTTTTCTGTCTGCCCCGATGACTTAAAGAACGATATCATTTTGTCTAACGGAATTCCGGTCTTTTCAGATTCCTTTTTTGCTAATTCATTAAGCTCTTCATCAGTGATAGTGATATTCTCATTTTTCTGGATTTCATTTTTAATCAGATACCATTTAACTTCATTCTCGGCTGATTTTTGTAACCTCGTTCTGGCTTCATCCCTGTTAAAAGGATATCTGGATTTTTTTGCTTGCTCTTCTTCGCTCTTTAAATATTCTTCTAAGATATTATCCACTAAACTTTTGGGGGGAACAAAATCATTATTTTTAATAATCTCTGAAACAAGTCTTCCTCTCACTAATTCTTCAACTCTCTGGTCATAATATTTTTGGATGTCGCTCTTAATTTCAGTTCTTAATTCTTCTTCAGTTGAAACTTTATCCTTGGTTACTTTTTTTATCAGTTCTTCATTTAATTCCGGAAGAATAACTTTTTTTATTCCCAAAATATTTACCTGATATAAATATTCTTCTTTATGTAATTCCTCTTTACCATCTTCTAATTTATGCGTGTGTTCATCCTTAAAAGAAAAATTAAAAGATTCTCCGGTTTTTTTATTAAGTGCATTATCAACTATATCTTTAGAGATGCCATCGGCACTTAAATCAATTTGCATTTTCTCAGGTTTTGCGTCTGTAACTTTTTCACCATTCCTTTCCAACAGAATAATTTCAGCATCGATTATCGTTTTTTCATCTGATACAATATCAGCCTCTTCCAAAGTTCTGTTGGATTGAAGAATATAGTTTATTTCACGATTAACTTCATCTTCCGAAACCTGATAATCGGGGATATCGAATGAAAGATTTTTATAACCTGAAACAGATAAAGTTGGAATTGTTTCATATTTAACTTTAAAGGACAACTCTTTTTCCGGTTCAAATTTTAAGTCAGTCATAGTTGGCTGACCGATAGGCTTTAAATCTTTTTCTTTGGCTACTTTCCAGAAAAATGAATTAGCAACTTTTTCAGATGCTTCATACTCCAGTGCATCGCCATACATTTTTTTTAACATAGAGACAGGCACTTTACCTTTTCTGAAACCAGGAACCTGGATCTCTTTAGCTTGTTTTTTTACTTCATCAATAATTTCAGATTTAATTTCATCGTAAAGAAGTTTAATCTCTACTTCTTTTTCTGAATCATTAATAGCATTAACGTTAAATTCCATAAAGTTTTAACCTCAAAAAATTAAAAATGTCGAAAGTGCGAGAACGGGGACTCGAACCCCGACACCTCTCGGTACTAGATCCTAAGTCTAGCGCGTCTACCAAATTCCGCCATTCTCGCAAATTGGTGTGTTTGATTTATAATTTAAATTTTATTGAAAGAATGCTGCTAAAATGCAGTAAATAAATGATTTATCTCAATAAAATTGGTTACAAATATAATCTTATAAGCCTTGTTTAACAAATCAGATTTAATGATAAGTATCACCTGTCTTTGCAGTTTAAAAGATAGCAGAAGTTGAACATATATTTTGTTATTTTTGATTAAATAAGATTCAAATTAAAATGAAAGGAATGAGTTTTAATGGGGTTCAAACACATTAAATTTTCCGGAGCTGGTTTTGAAAAAAGACTTAATGAAGACGCCGCTGAAGTTTTAGAAATTGAAGGCGGCTTGCTCTCAATTCTTTGTGATGGAGTTGGTGGAGACTATGGTGGAGATTTGGCTTCCAAGATTGCAATTAAATCTGCCGTTTACTTTTTTTCAACAATAGAAAGTGAAGACTATTTACATCGGATTAAAATGGTATTGGACGAGACAAATAGTTTTATTATTTCACACGCTTCCGGAAGTGAAAGCATTAAAAGTATGGCCACAACTATCGAGATACTTTTTTTAAACGACAATTTTGCTTTTTACGGTCATCTCGGTGATTCAAGAATTTATCAATTTAAATCGGGTAGAATTAAACAGATTACAAAAGATCACTCGCTTGTTCAAAAACTTCTTGATGAAGGTTTTATCAGCCATCAACAGGCTGCAAAACATCCCAATAAAAATATCATTTTAAAGGCACTTGGAGATAATCCTTTCATTCAACCTGATATTAGCAAGATCAAATTAAATGAATTTGAAGATAACAGATTTTTAATTTGTTCTGATGGTGTAACAAACATTATCAGCGATAGAGAATTAGAGCAGATTTTTAATGAAGGAGATATGGAGCAGAAAAAAAATACCTTGATTAATCTGGTTAAACAACGCGGTGCTCCGGATGACTATTCATTTATTTATATCGAAAGAGATAAATGATTGGTAAAAAAATCCAGAATTATAAAATTCTTTCTTTACTTGGCGAAGGAGGAATGGGAGTTGTTTACAAAGCTCTTGATGTGAAGCTGGAGAGATTTACTGCTTTAAAGATTTTAAATATCAGCTCAAATAGAACTAATCTTATTGCCCGTTTTAGACGTGAAGCAAGAAATCAGGCAAATTTAATTCATCCAAACATTGTTGCTGTTTATGGCTTTGTTGAAGAAAAAAATATTATGGGCATTGCAATGGAATACGTTGAAGGGCAAACAGTTGAACAGATTCTTCAACAGGAGGGAAGATTAGAAACATTTCAGGCTCTTGATATCATATCACAGGTACTATCAGGAATTGCATATGCGCATAATCATGGATTTATTCATCGCGATCTAAAACCCTCCAACATAATTATTGATTTGAATGGAAATGCTAAAATAATGGATTTCGGTATTTCCAAGTCAGTCGATGATATTGAAAAATTAACCCAGTTTAATGTTAGACCAGGTACTTTATTGTATATGAGTCCCGAGCAGCTTAGCGGTGATGAAGTAACAGTTAGAAGTGATATCTATGCTCTGGCGGTCACACTTTATGAAATGATTGCCGGTTATTATCCCTATGAAGCTAAAACTTATTATGAAATTGTTGATTCGCATATCAACAAAATTCCTCCAAGAATATCTGAACTTTTCCCTGAGGTTCCGGCTCAGGTTGATGAAGTAATTCAGAAAGCGATGGGTAAATCAACATCATACAATTATGTTAGTGCAGAGGAATTTAAGACCGATGTTGATAATCTTCTTAATAATATCGAACTCTCATCATCTTATAGTTATAAACCAACTGAAAATATTGTCGTTGATGAATTTGAAGAGAAAAAAAGTTCAGTTGGAGGGAAAATTGGTAATTTCTTTCTATTCCTGATTTTTGTCGGATTAGCAATTGCTGTTTATTTTGTTGTTAATGAATATCTTGAACAGCAGAAAGAACTTGAGAAAAAAAACAATTTAAGTTACACTCAGGATTATTCTAAAAATCCAAATTTTAATGAACAAACAAACTGGGATGCATTTGTTTTTAATCCTGACATTAACTTAAACTCTATTTTGGTTTTAGATAATCTGAACAGTTATATCGTTGGAAGTAACGGAACAATCGTAAAATCTTCTGACGCTGGTATAAACTGGACTGAAATCAAAGCAAACATCCCAAATGATTTTTACTTTATAACAGCTAACAATGGTAAATATTTTGTAGTTGGTGATAATGGTATTCTGTTGGTTAATAATTTTAACTTGAAGGAATGGAACAAGATTAGTACAGGCACGAGCGAAACATTATTTAACATAACTTTTTTAGATCATAATACCGGATTTATATGCGGAAAAAATGGTATTATTCTCAAAACACTCGATGGCGGTCTTACCTGGCAAAAAGTATTTTCAGCAACAAATGAGACTTTATTTAAAATTGCATTCGCAGATGAAAAGAATATTTTTGCAATTGGCTGGGGTGGAACATTATTAAAATCAACTGATCAGGGAAATTACTGGGAAAAGGTAAGTAGCGGAAGTTCGGCTTATTTCAAAGATATTGTATTCGTTAATCAGTTTTTAGGATTTATTTCCGGTGGGGATGGTGTTTTACTTAGAACGGAGAACGGAGGTAATTCCTGGAATAAAATCAATTTAAATACTACATCCGGATTATTTAAAGTGTTTTTTGAAAACAATGAAGATGGAATAATTTTAACTAACAGAGGTGAATTATTCTCATCAAATGATGCAGGTAAAACCTGGATTAAAAGTAATATCGGTAAGCCTGTTGTTTTAAATGATATACAAAAATTGAGCACAGGTAAATACATCGTTATCGGAAATAATGGCTCAATTTTTAAAAGTAAATTATAATTTGCATAACGAATAATTATTATCCCCCAACTGATCCAAACAATGTTTAAATTAAATAAGACGCTCCGAGAGAATGTTCCCTTTTATATCGCAGTAGTAATTTTAATAATATTTAATTTACTTCTGATCAATCTTCCCTTAACAAAAATTTTAGGATATGAATTTTCTGCAGTTAATTCTTTTATTCTTGTCTTCATCTCTAATCTGTTAACAATAAATTTTCTTAAGCAAAATAAATCTCATAAATCACTTTTTATCAATCTTACCATTTTACTTTTTATTCCTGTAATGATTTCACTGATTAACTCAGTTTTAACAATGTTTTGTTCTTTTAGCGATGGATTGTTATTCTATGTGATAATCACATTCCCGTCCGTAATTGTTGGATTATCAATTGGAATCTTTGCTTTAAGCTATGCAAAAAAATATCATAGAACTTTATCATTACTAATAATTTTACTTCTCATTATAATCCCAATTCTGGAAATATACTTTCATCCTCAGGTTTATTTTTATTCACCCTTGATAGGATACTTTCCGGGAAATATTTACGATGAAGGTTTGAGCCCAGGTTGGAAGCTTATATTTCATCAGATATTGATTTCCATTTATTTCATATTTCTCCCATACATTTATTTCAAAAAGAATGGAATCATTTCGGAATGGAAAAAAAAGATTTTAGCAGTAATGATATTTGTACCAGTAATTTTTCAGTTTATTTCACCGGAGCTGGGATTTTCAACTACTTATTCAAAACTCGAGTCACATTTATCCAAAAATATTTCATCTGAAAACTTTAGCTTATATTACTCCTCTGTTGATAGCTCTGAAGCTCAACTTATAGCGCTGCATCAGGAATTTTATTATCAGTTGATCAAAAAGAAATTAAACTCAGAGCCTGCGGAAAAAATTAAAGTTTACTTGTATGATTCAGCTGAACAGAAAAAAGAATTATTTGGTGCCGGTAATGCAGATGTTGCAAAGCCCTGGCAATATTCAATATACATTAGCAGAGAATCGTGGCAGCGTACTTTGAAACACGAAATTGCACATATATTTTCTGCTGAGTTTGGCTGGGGAATATTTAAAGTAGCAAAAAATTTTAATGCTGCATCAATAGAAGGATTTGCGCAGGCTATTGAAGGAAGTTATGATGATTTGGATATAAATGAGTTGGCATCTCTTGCTTATAATGAAGGTTATTCCGTTGATTTAGCTGAGTTGTTCCACGGTTTTAATTTCTTCAAATCAAATTCACTACTTGCTTACAATTACAGTGGTGCTTTTTATGACTTTCTGATTAAGGAATATGGAATAGAAAAAGTAAAACAATTTTACTACTCGGGAGACTTTGGATTATCATTTAATGCTGATGCAAATGATAAACTCAGAAAATTTATTAATCAACTAAAAGAAAACACTTCTCTTGCAAATAAAAACATGGCAGATTACTACTTCGGAAGATTATCAATCATTCAAAAAATTTGCCCAAGATTTGTTGCTGATAGAATCCAAAAAGCCTGGGAATATCTTAATAACAAAAAATATTCAGACGCAGAAGAATTATTTAATCAAATTAATTCTAAAGTAATCAATTATTCAGCTATAATGGGTCTTTCTGAATTATATTACAGGACAGATAAATTGGATAAATCAATTAAGATTATTGAAGCGCAGTTAAATAAATTTCACAACACACCATATTATTACAATCTTTCGTTCAGGTTAGCTGATCTCAGTGTAAAAGCAGGTAATATCACAAAAGGAAAAAACTTGTATGAAAAAATTTACAAGGATAATCCACACTTCGCTCTGACACGTAGTTCTCTTCTTCGATTAAAGCTAATTGAACAAAACCTTTTAACAGATTATTTAACTGATAACGATACAGTAAAATTTGATATCCTAAAAAACTTGAATAAAGCACAATATGATTTTAATTCTTTCCCAGCACTAATTTCAATCGCAAAAAACTTAGATATCAGGCTAGAAGTTTTTAGAAAAATATTTGATAAAACATTTTTAATAAATGATGTTAATGCGAGTTATGGAGTTTATTCTTTATCCCAGTATTTTCTTGAAAAAGGAGATTACAACAATAGTAGAAAACTTGCATCATTAAGCTTGAGGCAAAAAGTAAATAATCCATTCATAAAAGTAATGAAAGAAAATTTTGATAAAGCCAACTGGTTTTTTTATAATGCTTATAAAATAAAATCAACTTTTATAATTAATTAATTTTCAAAGTTCTTCTCTTATGAATTAAACTAATGAGCATTGAAATTCCAAAACATTTTTTTAACGAAATAGAAAATTCCGTTTTATTTAAAGCAATCAGACAAGCTGCCGGCGAGCTAAATAAAGAGGTTTATCTCGTGGGAGGATTCGTTCGGGATTTGCTTCTCGGTAAAGTAAGGAAAGACATTGATTTTTTAGTGATTGGAAATGGACCTGATTTTGCACAGGAAGTAGCAAAGAGATTAGGCGTAAAGCAAGTTACCATATTCCGTAATTTTGGCACCGCTCACTTTAAATTTGAAAATTTAGACCTTGAATTTGTTGGTGCACGAAAAGAATCCTATGATAGAAATACGCGAAAGCCCGTAGTTGAAGATGGAACTTTTTTCGATGATATCTCGCGGCGTGATTTTACTATTAATGCGCTATCATTATCACTGAATGAATCCAATCTGTGTGAACTGATAGACCATTTTAATGGATTAACTGATTTATCAGCCAGAATAATTAGAACCCCATTAGATCCACTTCAGACTTTTGATGATGATCCATTAAGAATTATGCGTGCCTTCAGGTTTGCATCACAATTAGAATTTACTATTGATGCAAAACTTTTATCAGCTGCTTCTCATATGAAAAACAGACTTGAAATCGTTTCTCAGGAAAGAATAACAGCTGAATTTCTAAAATTACTGGAATCTGATAGACCATCTATCGGATTAAAGTATATGTTCGATACGGGTGTTTTGCAGGTTGTTTTTCCGGAAATTGCAGAACTGGCAGGTGTTGATCAGAGAAAAGATTATCATCATAAAGATGTTTTTCTTCATACACTTATTGTTTTGGATAACATTGCAAAAGAAACTGATAATGTCTGGTTAAGATTTTCAGCGCTGGTTCATGATATTGCAAAACCTGCGACTAAAAAATTTGTTGACGGGATTGGTTGGACCTTTCATGGACACGAAGATCTTGGTGCGAAAATGATGAAGAAAATTTTTGCCAGAATGAAATTACCATTTAGCAAGCTGGAATATGTTGAGACATTGATAAGATTACATCTTAGACCAATTGCGCTTGCTGATGAAGAAGTAACTGATTCAGCTATTCGCAGATTGGTGGTACAGGCAGGTGAGTATCTTGAAGATCTTATTACTCTTTGCCGTGCTGATATAACTAGCAAAAATCCGGTTAAAGTTGAAAAGTACCTTTCTAACTATGAACGAGTAATGCAAAAAGTCAGAGAAGTAAAGGAAAAGGATAAACTTCGCGAATTTCAATCTCCTGTTAGAGGAGAAGAAATTATGCAGATATGCAATCTTAAACCATCTAAAAAGGTTGGAGAAATAAAATCCGCTATCGAAGAAGCAATTCTTGATGGAAAAATTGGAAACAATTATGAAGAAGCACTTGATTATTTACTCAAAATAAAGGACCAAATATTAAATCAGTAGCATCTCTTAAAAATTATATCTGAGACCTAAAAAATATTGTTTCTCTTCCGTTGCATTTGATAACTGTTTTAATCCCATTTGTAATTGCAACGGCAGAATTTGTCGGACTAAATTATCCGGCTGTTTCTCAACATTAAGTAAATTTGGATTTATTTGCACCGAGCTTGAGTCCTTTTTTTCAGGAGACTTTTCTTCTTTGCTTTTCTTTTTCATAATTGCATAAACAACAGCTGCAACTACTACTGCTCCGGCTGCAACATATAATAATGTATTATCACTAGATTCAACCGTTGTTGAAGTTGTTGTACTACCACCACCTCCGGGGGGTGCTAAAATTCCATTTACCTGCTGTGCGTAACTGGTTGTTTGCGATGCATTAAAAATTATTATCAAAACTGCTATGAGCTTACAATACGATTTTATCATTTTTTGTTCCTCAAATTTTATCTATCGTAACTTAAAACAATATCCGTAAACTATCCACCTAAAAGATTTATGCTAATATAAGTTTAAGAAATAAGCTTTTTTTACCATTGATGTAAAAATAAAGCCGTTTATACCTAAGAAATTAAATCCACTGGTCAAATAGCTATTTTTGGAACGGTGATCGCAATTATATTGTTGTTTTTTGTTAGATTTAACCTATAAAATGATTTCTAACTGATATTGGAGACAAATATGAAGGTATTCTTTTCATCGATTTTTTTAATTCTTTTCATCTCAAATAATTTTGCTCAGAATCAATTAACGCTTCAGGACGCAATTAAAATAGCCCTCCAGAAAAATAGCGGATTAACCAAAACAGAAAACGAAGTTAGCAGAGACGAATCTAATCTTGATGCTGCTTATGGCAGATTTCTTCCAACGCTAAGTGCGTCAGCTGGCTGGGACTGGAGCAGATTTAAAAGTGAAAACTTTTCTCAGGATACAAGATCTTGGGGAGTGGGAGCTAACTCAAGCATCGTTTTGTTTGATGGACTTTCGAACTTTGCAAATTTATCACGAAGTAAAAATTCTCTGGAATCAATTAAACTATTGATTGAAAACAAAAAACAGGAAGTCGTTTTTCAGACAATAAATCTTTACTACGCAATTGTTGAAACAGAACAGCTGCTTAAAGTGAGAGAAGAAAATGTTAAACAACAGCAAAAGAATCTTGAAACAATTGAAGAAAGAAATCGACTTGGTTCTGTAACTATGGCTGATGTTTATCAACAACAAGTTCAGCTTGGAAATGCTGAGTTAGAGGTGATAAGGACGAAGAATAACCTTGAAACCGCAAAAAGCAATTTACTTTTCTATCTTGGACTGGATGTACTTGAAAATTATAATTACTCAAGTGAATTCACTGAAGCTGAGTTACAAATTCTTGCAACTGAGTTTGATACAGATTATAACAGATTAAATGAATTAGTTCAGCAGGCATTAGAAAACAGACGAGATTATAAAGCTCAAAAGTTAACACTTGATTCATTTTATGATAACATAACTATTGCCCGCTCCGGTCATCTTCCAAGATTATCAGGTAACTTAAATTATAATACCGGGGCTGATGTACCTGGTGATCTCTTTAAAACTCATAATTACGGCGTGGGTTTGACTTTAAGTTTACCAATATTCTCCGGATTTTCAGTCCACAATGCAATTCAAAGTGCTGAAGTTGATGCAATGAATTATGAAATTGATTTGAGAGATTCAGAACGATTGATTAAACAAGATATACAAAAGACTTTTTTAGATCTTGAAGCAGCAAAAAAATCGCTTATTGTTACACAGAAAAATGTAAAAGCTGCTGAAGAAAATCTAAAGATTGAACAGGAAAAGTATAATCTTGGATCCGGAAAACTACTCGATGTTTTAATTGCAAATACTACTTTTCAAAATGCTCAGACCAATTACATAAATGCACAGTTTGCTTACATTAAATTAAATGAAGAATTAAAATATAATCTTGGTGTTTTAGATTACACAAAGTTTGAATAATTTTTAATCATAGGAGACCATTTAAAATGGCTAATGGAAAAAAGAAAAAATCAAAAAAGAAATTATTTATTTTCGGTGGAATAGGCTTACTTGTAATAATTCTGTTAATTATTGCTTTTGCCGGTGGTAATAAAGAAGAAATAATTCCAGTTCAAACTGAAAAAGTTGCAAAGAGAACTATTACTCAGAAAGTTACTGCTACCGGAAAAATCAACCCTGAGTTTAAAGTGATTATCACTCCCGAAGTTACAGGTGAAATTGTTGAACTTCCTGTCAAAGAAGGGGACAGAGTAAAAAAAGGTCAACTACTTATAAGAATAAAGGGTGATCAATATCAAGCTCAAAAACAGAGATTAGAAGCTAATCTCCAATCTGCTGAAGCCAACTTAAAGATGAGAAAGGCTGAGCTTGACAGGATTTCTTTAGAGTACACAAGAGCGAAGGAGCTTCACAGTAAGGGATTGATGAGTGATTCTGAATTCGAATCTGTTAAATCAAATTATCTGACCGCTAACGCATCGTATGAAGCAGCGGAAGCAAATGTATTGCAAAGTAAAGCTCAGTTAAGAGAAGTATTGGAAACTTTGTATAAAACTACAATTGTCTCTCCGATGGATGGCGTTGTTACACAATTAAATGTTGAACTTGGTGAAAGGGTTCTTGGAAGCGGATTTACACAGGGAACAAACATTATGACTGTTTCCGATCTTAATAACATTGAAGCAGTTGTTGATGTTGATGAAAATGACGTTATTTTGGTTTCAATTGGTGATACAGCAACAATTTCCGTGGATGCTTTTAAGGATAAAGAATTCAAAGGAATTGTATCTGAAATCGGTAACAGTGCAAAAACAACCGGACTGGGAACTCAGGAAGAAGTAGTTAATTTTGAAGTGAAAATCAAAATCTTAAATTCAGGTAATGAGCTTAGACCAGGAATGTCTTGTAATGCTGATATCGAAACTGAAACAATTGAAAATGTATTGAGTGTACCTATTCAAAGTGTTACTACAAGATCGGATTTTCCGAAGCAGGAAAATACGGCACAGGGAAATGACGACGATAATCAGTTTGTTCAGGTGAAAGAAAAAGAGAAGAAAAGTGAAAAACCTAAGGAAGTCGTTTTCATTGTTCAAAACAATAAAGCAAAAATGGTTGAAGTTGAAACCGGACTTAGTGATGATAATTATATCTACATCATAAAAGGATTAGAGGGCGGAGAGGATGTTGTATCAGGTAGTTATAGTGCAATTTCACGGGAACTAAAAGATGGTTCACAGGTAAGAGTAGAAGAAAAACGTTCAGCCGGTACAAAAAAATAATTTTGGTATAAACGAATGAATATTATAAACATAGAACATATTGCAAAAATTTATCAGGTCGGATCTGAAGAGGTTCATGCTTTACGTGATGTTTCGCTTCGAATTGATAAAAACGAGTATGTCGCAATAATGGGACCATCAGGATCTGGAAAATCAACTTTGATGAATATGCTTGGTTGTCTTGATACACCCACTTCAGGACTTTACGAATTCAAGTCTGTAAGTGTAAGTGAAATGTCTGATAATGATTTAGCAAAAATCCGTAACAAAGAAATCGGTTTTGTGTTCCAGACATTTAATCTTTTGGCAAGATCGGATGCAATTCATAATGTTGAGCTTCCATTGATTTATGCAGGTGTTCCAACAGCAGAAAGAAGAGAAAGAGCGCAGCAGGCATTAATTGATGTTGGATTAAAAGACAGAATGCATCACAAACCAAATGAGTTATCAGGTGGCCAGAGACAAAGGGTTGCTATCGCACGTGCATTGGTAACCAATCCTGCAATAATTCTTGCTGATGAACCAACAGGTAATCTTGATTCCAAAACCGGTGAAGAAATTATGACACTCTTTCACGATATTCACGAAAAAGGGAATACAATCATTCTTGTTACTCATGAAGAATATATTGCTGAGCATGCTAAAAGAATTATCCGTCTAAAAGATGGTTTAATTGAAAAAGATGAACAAGTTGAAAAACGATTTGTTCCTAAATCAAAAGCTTCTGCTGTTTAATAAACTTTAAATTTTATACGAGCCAATTATGTACGCGATAATATTTGAATTAAGAGAAGGTTTAGGAATTGCATGGCGGGCAATAAAAGCCAATAAAATCCGTGCTGCACTTACGATGCTCGGAATTTTTATTGGTATCACTGCAGTTGTACTTATGTCAACTGCAATAAAAGGTATAGATAATTCTTTTCAGCGCGGTATTAGTGCGCTTGGCTCTGATGTTATCTACATAAGTAAATGGCCATGGTTTTCGAATGAGGAATGGTGGCGTATCCGTAACAGAAAAAATATCTCGATGGATGATTACTATAAGTTTAAAGATCTTGTAAAAACACCGCGAGCTATTGCACCCGTTATCAGCAGCATCCAGACAATTAAGTATGATGAACGAAGAGTCGAAAATATTTTCCTTAACGGTTCTACATCAGATTATGTTGCTACCACCAACTTTACTTTTGATCAGGGAAGATTTTATTCTGAAATTGAAAGCAATTCATCCAGAAATGTTGCAGTAGTTGGAAGTGAAATATTTAAAAAACTTTTCCCAAGGGGCGATGCACTTGATAAAACAATTAAAATTGGCGGCGTAAATTATAAAGTAGTTGGTGTTTTGGCAGAGCAGGGCAGTACAATGCTCGGTCCATTTAATCCTGATAATCAGGTTTTTATTCCGATTGGAACCATATTTAAAAATTTTGTTTCGCGTCATTTCAATTCCATTACTATAAATGTCAGAGCCCAAAGTCCTGATATGGTTGAAGAAACACGAGCCGAAGCTGAAAGTGCCATGCGTAAAGTGCGTGGCTTAACTTACTCTGAAGCAAATGATTTTTCTATAAATCAGCAGGAAGCTTTACAGGAGCAATACAATTCTGTTGTGGGTGTTATTCAGATTGCAGGTTTATTCATTACTGGATTATCTTTGTTTGTAGGTGCAATCGGTATTATGAACATAATGTTTGTATCCGTTAAAGAGCGTACAAAAGAAATCGGTTTAAGAAAAGCTATTGGTGCAAAACGAAGAAGCATACTTGCTCAATTTCTCCTTGAATCTTCTGTTATCTGTTTATTAGGCGGTTTAATTGGTTTGATTGTCGCCTTACTTCTAAGTTTGATGTTGAATCAATTTTTCCCAACAGCCATTCAGTATGATGTTGTGATCATTGCTATTTTAATTTCACTGTTAACCGGGATTATTTCCGGAATTGCACCTGCATACACAGCTGCAAAAATGGATCCCGTAGAAGCTTTGAGGTATGAGTAAATGAAAGTTGGTCAAATATTAGCTATATCAGTGCAATCATTAAAAAGCAACAGATTAAGAACAGCTCTTACTGTCCTTGGTGTAGTTGTTGGAATTTTTTCCATAATAGTTATTATGACAATACTAACTATGCTGCAGAATAGTATTGATGAAGGTCTGTCCAGTTTGAGTAAAAATACTTTCCAGATTCAGAAAAATGATATCGTTTTCGGAGGCGGACCAAGACGTGAAGACCGTAACAGAAAAGATTTAACAATCGAAGAAGCTTATCGGCTTAAGGAATTATTACCTCAGGCTAAATATGTAGGTGCAGAGCAATGGCAGTTTGGTAAAGTTGCTAAATTTGGAAACAGAGAAACTAATCCAAATATATCTGTTGCAGGATTAACCGTAGAGGCAATGAGAACAAATGATTGGAATGTTGAGTATGGCAGAGATTTGAGAGAAGATGATATTACTTACTCAGCCAATGTTTGTCTGATATTTCAGCCAATAGTTGAAAAGTTATTTCCTAATATTGATCCGATAGGTCAAACAATCAGAGTTGATGGAAGACCATTAAAAGTAATCGGTGTTGTTGAAAAGCAGGCAGCACTTTTTGGTTCAAGCCGCGATAATTATGTGATTATACCAATAACTACGTGGCAATCTATGTACGGTAAATACAGCCGTTCAGTTAACATCACAGTTATGACCAGAAGCAGTGAGGATTATGCCTCTGTTTTAGAAGCTGCAGAAGGTCATATGCGTAAAATAAGGAAAGTCGGGCCCGGAGAACCAAATGATTTTTATATTTTTAGTAATGAATCGGTAATGTCTCAGGTAAATCAGATTACTGGTCCGATTAAAATTATTGCATTAGCAATTTCATTGATTGCATTGGTTGCCGCAGGTGTTGGGATAATGAATATTATGCTTGTATCTGTTACTGAAAGAACCAGAGAAATAGGAATCCGAAAAGCATTAGGTGCAAAAAAGAATTGGATACTTACACAGTTTTTATTCGAAGCTGTTATTCTCTGTCTCTCAGGCGGATTGGTCGGAATTATTTTTGGTGTAGGGCTGGGAAATTTAGCCGGAAGTCAGTTAAATGCTCAGGCTGCAGTGCCGGTTGATTGGGTTATTATCGGCTTGTCTTTATGTCTTGCTGTAGGAGTTATCTTTGGAACTTATCCAGCATATAAAGCTGCTAATCTTGATCCGATTGAAGCACTGAGATACGAATAATTTTAGTTTTAAAAGTTCATATCTATTTGTAAGCCAAATCTGTTATCAAGATTACCAATTATTTCATTATCCCCAGAACTTATCGATTTCGCATCTGGCTTATAAGTTTCAGAATATTTTGCAGATATGATTATAAAGTTTGATGCTTTGTACCTCAATATAAAATACCATCTGATTCCTTTTCCATACATCGCTAAGTTTGGCATAACACCTAATAAATCATTTTCGTACTGATATACAGCTGAATTGAAAGAGTCAGTTTGAAAAAAAATAATTCTTGCGTAAGTAGTTAAGTTCTTTACAGGCAGGTATCTCGCTTCCTGAAAAATTAAAAATCCATTTTCTTTTTGTCCTACATGTTTAATATAAAAGTGATTGTATTCTAATCTTGTTCTTAATCTCAAATTTTTGAATATCTCATACAGTAATTCTGTGCGGATTACTTGTTTTAATCTTGTTAAAATAATTTCATTTGAGTTGGCGAGCTCAGTCACCTCTTTATTCTCATATTTGTATCGCAGTCTTGTTTCAAATTTGGGAAGTGGTTTTGTAACAAAATCTAAAAGTATTTCATTCCCTTCACTTGATAATGAATTCTCATTCGTTTTGTATGGGAACTTAAAAATATCAAAGTAAAAATTCAGTATCCCGATGGGCAGTCTCCACTTTACACCCGTATAAATTCCAAGCTCATTGTTAATTCTGCCGGCTCTTTCACTGAATCCAAAACCAAAAAGATTATTATAATTACGAGGGTAGCTTCGGATTGCAGATGTAAAAATAAAACTTCGTCCTGCGGAAAACTGAAATCCATTTATTGATGCAACAGATGTTCCATTATAACTAAACTCTCCAAATAAATTTATTTTATCAAAATTAAAATCATAAAATGCAGATAGGTAACTAAAATTATCTCCATTCAAGTCATATAAATCCTGTCCGGAAATCGTGTTTGTAAATTTTGAATTATAGTATAATAATCCGGTATAAAATTTATCAATGAATTTAAAATCAAGCACACCACCGAAAGTATTGACATCAGTGGAATTCTTTCGATTCAACTCACTTCCAAATCTGTGATATCCGGTTTGTCCGAAGGATGTAATCAAACCCGTAATGGAATCGATTGTTGCGTCAAATGATTTATGAGAATAAAATGCAGTTATACTTATATTATCTAATCTTAATGTTGAAGCTGCACCTCTGAAAAATCTGTATTCGAGTGAACTCGTATAAGGTCTGACATATCTTGCCCTTTTTTTAACCGGGAAAATTGCATCCGCACCTTTTGAAAACCCAAAAGGACTCCACATTGCAAGCCCTTGACCAAATTCTAATAAATAATCACCCAAAACTAAATTATTAAGTAAGCCGACATTTTTTATTTGCAGATGATAAGAATAAAAATCTGTAAAAGATTTTTCACCCGGATCTTTTTCTGTTAATGCACCAACCTGAAAATTATTTGAATAGCCGTAAAGAATTCTGTTATAACTTTTTAATTTTGATCCATGGAATTTATCAGTTAAAAATCCTTTTCGATTTTGCAAATCAGTAGTCAATCTGCTTCTTATTATTATTTTTGATCGAGTAAAAAAATCATTGTAAAAATCTTTTGTCTGCTGAGCATTTGTTTGATTTTCTTCAAATGACGAAACCTTAATGAATGGTAATATCTTTTCAATTAACTGCCTGTCTAACTCTTTTATTGCAAAAAGTTCATTTGTTGCGAAGAAAGGTCCAAACTTATTTCTTGCATTAAGTAAAATCTTAGCAGATTGATTATCCATTTCAGGTAGCTTAAGTAATTCAATTAGGTCTGCAGAGTTAATATCAATCGGATTTCTGATTAACTCTTCAACAATATCCAGCAATTCTGCGTTGTCGGTTTCTTCGCCCGATTCAATTAAAATATCTTCAATGAATTCATCAGTAAATGTTGGGATTGTATCTGACTGTGAATACAAAAATTGAGTACTGAGAAAAAATGTTAAGAAGATGATTTTAATTTTCAACTAATCCAACCCAAGATATTTTTTGATTGAGTCATTTCTGTTGCCTTCTCTGCCAAAGCTAACAGTAAGTCCTGCCTGATGTGTTAGCCCTAAATCGTTGTGAGTAAACAATGCATAATCTAAACTGAACAGAGAATAATTAATTCCTATTCCAGCACTGTAGCGGGAAGGTTCATTTGAAAATCCGGTTCTCAAAGACAGATGCTCGATTATATCATAATTAACACCAAACTGAATTGATGGTTTGAAATTCACATCTTTTTCTAAAGCAGTATTTATTGTTATTTCTGAAGATACATCATAAGACAATCCTGCATTAATTACTGTTGGTATTTGATCATTATCCTGGCTTATTGAAGCTCTACTAATGTTTGATACAGAAAAACCAAATCTGAAATTATTTGCTATGTAAGCAAGTCCACCCACATTGAAGAAAAAAGCTCCTGCACTTCCATAGTTTTTAATTGAAATATTTTGGAAGTTAAGTGTAGTACCTAAAAAAAATTGATTATCAAAATTGTAAGAATAAGCGAAACTTATGAGGGTTTCTTTATAAAGTTCAAAGCCGTAAGTCATTCCACCAATTCCGAATGAACCTATTTCTGTAGGTTCGTGATAAGCGATATATCCGTTTGCCAACTCTGTTAATCCAAAGGGAGCGGGGGAGTAATATATCCCAACTTCTCTCCAGTTCATTTGGGATAATCCGGCAGGATTGTTAAATAAACTAAATACATCGTTGCTTAAAGCTACATCTGAATTAGCCAAAGAAATTTGCCTGGCTCCGGGATTGTACTGACTATATGCACTTATTGTTAAGATGCATATTATTATAATTGTAATGTATAGTTTCATAAATATGAATTGTTGATTGCCCGATTATATCTAAATTCCTATATTAAATCAATAAAAATTTTATCAGGTTTGAAATGAAAAAATTAATATTGCTTATCTTTTTCTTATCACAAATAAATTTTGGTCAGGAACTTAATTGTAAAGTAATTGTAAATTATGAAAGTCTTCCGGTAGTAAACAGAGAGTTATTAGTTGATTTTGCAGGCGTCATCGAAGCTTACATGAACACGACACAGTTTACTGGTAATGCGTGGAAAGGACAAAAAATAGATTGTTCATTAAACATTTTTTTTACTTCAGCCGCAGGTGATAATGATTATTCTGCACAGGTAGTAGTTGTTTCAACGCGGCCTATTTACAGATCAACAAGGCAATCTCCAATGCTTACCATCAACGACGGCAACTGGTCATTCAGATACGTGAAGAATCAGGCATTATATGCAAATCAATCCACATTTGATCCAATAACCAGTTTTCTTGATTTCTATGCAAACATAATTATTGGGTTCGATTGGGATACCTGGGCAGAACTTGGCGGTACTCCCTATTATAAAAAAGCTTTTGATATTGTAAATCTTGGTGCCAACAGTGGCAATAAAAAAGGTTGGGAGCGATCCAGTGCAAGCTACAGCCGCTGGGGTTTATGCGAGGATTTACTTAATGATAAATACAGACCTTTCAGAGAAGCTTTTTTTCAATATCATTATGGTATTGATGAGTATCAGGTAAATAAAAAAGCCGGGCAGGATAAAGTTGTAAATCTTGTAAATGTGCTTACTAATATGAAAAGTAAAACCGATATTAACAGCGTTTTGATAAGACAATTTTTTGACGCTAAAAATGGTGAAATAGTTGAACTGCTTCGGGACTATCCTGATCACAAAGTAATAGAAAACCTAAAGAGAATTGATCCGCCGCACGCAGCTAAGTATGATGAGATAATACCTTGATCATTTAATAGGTTGAATTGAAATAATTCTATCCCCCTGTGAGATTTCATAAACAGTTCTCAATCCAACTGTTACATCCGCAAATAAAGAATACCTTCTGTTAAGATGAGGATAGTTTCCCTGCATAACAAAAAACTGTGAGCCCTCTGTATCTTTTCCTGCACTCGCCATCCCAACTTTTCCAATATCATATTTTGTATCAGAAAACTCAGATACTATATCATAACCGGGACCACCCCAGCCGGTCTGTGTGGGATCTCCTGCTTGAATTACAAATCCGGGTACAACACGATGAAATATTATTCCATCATAGAAGTGATTGAAAGCCAATTTACAAAAATTCGCTGCTGTAATGGGTGCAGTCTCCCAATCAAAGCTAATTGTGAAAGAGCCCTGATTAGTGTAAACATTTGCACCTCTGTACCTGAAGGCATATTTCCAGATTTCATCAAAATGATCGGGTTCTTTAAAACCGGCAGTTTTTGATTTTTGTAATGAAGCCGTGAATTTTCTTAATGAATATAATGATGAAGAATTTGCTCTTTCCAGCATTTGTTTGAAAAAATCTTTATCAATTTTTTCTGATAGGTTTAATAATGAAATAATAGATTCGATAAATTCAGGATTATCTTTGAATGTATTAATCTGTGTTGAAATAAGTTCTTTCAGTCTTTTTTTATGATGAAATATAAAAGACGAATCTAGTCCATCAGCAGCTATTGAGATAAGAGGTGGATGACTTGATGTAATTGCATCCAGAATTATTGTTACGATCCCATCTGAATATTTTTTATTGTGTGAGAAGTCTGATAGATATGTTAACGATTCTATTTTATTGTTCAGGTTTTTAGAATTGTATAACTCGATTAACTCTCTGACAGCCTGCAACGAATCCGGATTTTGTGCAGCAAATCTGATTCTTAATTTGTCATCAGCATCAAATGTATTAAGCAAACGTGAAAATTCTTTATAATCACCTAATATTTTATAACAGGTTAAAAACCACTCAGACTTTAAACGGTTATCTTTATTAAGATCAAAAAGAACATCATTTAATCTTTGTTTTATAAAGCTTTTTCTGTTCTTAAGCGAATTAGAGTCTATGTTTGCAGCTGAGTTTGCTAATTGTAAAGCAACATTAAGATTAGAATCATCTAATAGTTTCAATACTAATGGTAAAAAGTTGGTATGCTTTTGTTCAAAATTCAGATAGACGATTGATTTAGCTAACTCAAGATTACTGAGGATATCATTGCTTAACAATAAGCCGGTAATGAAATGATACTTTTGAAAATTGTTATCAGGTTTATAATGATTTGATGGAAAATATTTTAGTCGCTGAAAGTTCATAAAAGCAAATTGCTTTAGTGAGATTTCCAATCTTTCCAGGGAATCTGCTATTTCAGAAAATTGAGATTTGGTGGATAATGGTTTTGCTAAAATATCTATCAGCTTGTTTATAATTTTTTCAGAGCTGCCATAACGTGTAATTGTAAACAAGGCACCTGCTTGTCTGCTCAAATCATTTTCATCATACAGGATTTCGCTGATTAACAGTTCTTTTGCTCGTTCGTTTTTTATGCCGCGCAACTGAAATTGCAAAATCGCATCTGCGATACCATTGAATCGGAAATAATCCGTCTTATGTGAATCATAAAAATCAACTAAACGATTAAGATCATTTTCATTCCCGATTTTACCAATTGCAAAGTAAATATTCGGATAATTATTTACCGGTGGAGATGATGAAAGGTAATCCCAGAGAAATTCAATCGATTGTTTGCAATATCCAATTTGTCCAATTGCAAAGAGAATTTCATTACCATACAATGCATGATCAAGTTTCAGAAGAACAGGCACGAACGAAGTATCTTCACTTTGTGCAATGCTTAGTAAAGCGGCTTTTATTTTTTTATCGGAATTTGATTTTAGGTATGAATCAATAATTGATTTATCAAATTTTCTTTCATAGGTGGTTTTAATTAAATCGTACATTGTTGAATCATACTGGGCAAAAAGTGTTTCACTCAGAAGTATCAACACTAAAATCAGATATTTCATATTCTTACCAGAAAAAATTAAAAAGATTTTTCCCAGACTCTGTATTTCTTGTAAAGTTCACCACCCAAAACTGCAGCTCCACGATTCATCATTTCATTATCTTCGAGTATCCAGCTTGCTTCTCCTAAATCAATACCAATAGCGTGAGCACGATTAACAATCTCCCAGTAGAAAACTGTGTCAAGTCCTTTCTTTTGATGCTCCGGAACTATTCCTAAAGTAATTATTCTTGCCCAACTGATATTTTTCTTCTGTGTATAAAGCTTTAAAAAGTTAAATGGGAGCAATCTGCCATTCATATTTTTAAACACCTGGTTATAATCAAGCATAACAAGCGCAAAACCAACAACCTGATTATCAATTTCACCAAAAAGCACAAGAGAAGGTTCAACAAGCGGCTTTAAATCTTTAGCCATAGCGTCAATTTGTGCATCACTCAGTGGAATAAATCCCCAGTTTGGTGCCCACGCTTTGTTATAAACTATCTTTACTTTCTCAAGCTCAGCAGCAAAATTTTTCATATTTAATTG
>FWPV01003230.1_pt1 | contig 37554 bp, 38 predicted proteins | sample 2228371 | NCBI WGS metagenome assembly FWPV01 (sample SAMEA103939776, study PRJEB20133) | metagenome | reverse complement strand
AAATGGATGGGTTTAATACTTGCTTTCACTACGCCCCTTCTTGCTCAGAACTACCAGTGCAGTTGGCAGGTGAATGGCATTGCTGGTGGCGAGCTGGCGGGCGGAAACTACCGCTGTGGTGCCACTCTTGGTCAGACCGCAACTGGCTTAATGACCGGGGAGAACCTTCTGGCATTAATTGGCTTCTGGCAACCTGAGGCGCTGGTGGGGCTCAGGGAAGCGACCAACTGGTCAACTGAGCAGGCGCTTAAGACCAGACTCTATATCCCGGTTCCCAACCCCTTTCGGGGTCGGGTAACGATTCGCTACACCCTCAACGCCGAGCATAATGCCCTCCTTCAGATTCACGACATTACCGGCAGGGTGGTTCGGACGCTGGTCAACTCAAAACAGCGCGCCGGGAGGTATCAACTTCTCTGGGATGGCAAAGACTGCCGGGGCAGGACTTTACCTGCTGGTGTTTACTTCTGCCGGTTTCGTGCTGATGACTACCAACAGAACCTGAAGTTAATCCTCCAGCGGTAAAAATACTTACTAACTTCAAGGGCAGGGGCGACTTCGCCCCTGCCCTTTTATTACAAGACTAACACCCCATTGCGAATCTTCTCCGTCATTGCGAGGCTTTTTGTCATTGCGAGGAGCGAAGCGACGAAGCAATCTCATTCTACTCTCCTGCCGATGAGATTCCCACGCCTCATCGGATTCGGCTCGGAATGACAAAAAAGGGTGTCATTGTGAGGGCGCAAGCCCGAAGCAATCTCATTCTACTCTCCTGCCGATGGATTCCCACGCCTCATCGGATTCGGCTCGGAATGACAGAAGAAGGTGCCAATGGGATTGCCACGCCCCTTGGGGGCTCGCAATGACAAAAAGGCATGGGCTCGGAATGACAGAAGAAGAGTGTCATTGCGAGGGCGCAAACCCGAAGCAATCATCTTCCTGTCTTCAGCAAAAGTCAAAGGAATTTTGACATCTTGCCTCTAACAGTTAATATATGGGTGGTGAAGCTCTCTTTCGTTGCCGGATGTGATGTCGCCTATGATGAACAATATGCCTATGCGGTATGGGCGGTTTTATCGTTTTCCGAATTGGAGGTAGTAGGGGTTACCGGAATAAGGGAAGTAATCACCGTAGAGTATCAGAGCGGCTACTTTGCTGAACGAGAATTACCTCCGCTCCTTCGGGCGTTTAGGAGAGTAAAGGTCAAGCCGGATGTCATTATTTGTGATGGCGCCGGAGTAGCTCATCCCCGCAAGTTTGGGCTTGCCTGTGCCTTAGGGCAGGCGGTGAATATCCCGACAATTGGCTGTGCCAAAAGTTGGCTGGTCGGTGAAGTCGGTGTATTAGGAAGAGAGAAGGGTGCCTATGCCCCAATCCGAATTGGTAAGGAAGTAGTTGGGGTCGCGTTGCGGACTAAGAGTAATGTTAAACCAGTCTATGTTTCGCCCGGGTATTTAATCACCGTCTCTGAATCCTGGCAAGTTGTTCTTCACTGTTGTCGGGGGGTAAGGCTACCTGAACCAATTCGGGTCGCCCATCACTATGCGCTAAAACTCCGGAGCGGCCAGGGTATCGGGCGGAAGGATGTAATAGTCAACCAGCTTGGTCTCGGTGAGATTGTCTAAGTCATTGATGGCGATGAGCCGATGCGGGTCGGAAAGCTCGTAAGCCAGCCGGAGCCGGCGGGACTCAGCACTACCGGTGATCGGCGCTAGCGGGGTAGTTATTTCAATCTCGCGACAAAGGAACTCACCCTTCGGGGTTTTAATCAACTTGGTCCCTAACACGGTAACATCCACGGTGAGGGTGCGGAACTCCATTGGCACCACTGCGGTGAGTCGGGAAGAAAGCCCAGGATTTAGCGGCAAGGTTCTAAGAAGTTGCTGGAGCATTTCTATCCCCCAGCTGTTTTCGTCAATCGGGATTGTTTTTTCGTCGCTACCTTCTACCGTCTCTTTGCGTAATTCCACATAGTTGGAATAGAAATCCGCTGATGCTTCCGTAACCGCAATTTCGGTAGCAATCAGCCGATAGCACCAAAGGGGTTTGAGGCTAAAACGAGAAAAGGAGAATTGGGTGGAGTCAAGGAAGTAAAAGGGCGCTAACTCCGACCGAAGCACATTGGTTACGACCACGGTAGCAACGCCCCCTTCTTCATCAAATACCAATTGAGTGGTCCGACGAAAAAGCACTGAATCATTCCGCACCACTTCATAAATTACGGTTTCACCATCTTGCCAGCCCGGCGGTGTAAGCGGAATGGAACGCAAGGGTAACCTCATTGGTGGTGTTTCTGGCGCACAGGTGAGTAGGAGCGCTAAAAGCAAAAAAACTTTTCCGCTCACCGCCATCATATCTCCCGCCGAGTGAGCAGGTTCTCAAGATAAAGGAGGAGCTGTTCCATATCTAAAGGAAGTGGGGAGGTGAATTCAATATATTTTTTCGTCCGGGGGTGAATGAACCCAAGTCGGGTGGCATGGAGTGCCTGGCGTCTCATTATTTTTAGGATCTGTTGAAACATCGGCAAATGCTCACGGCGAGTAAGCACATTACTATTACGACCGTTATAGTCCGGGTCGCCAACAACCGGATGCCCAATGTGTTGAAGGTGAACCCGAATTTGATGGGTTCTGCCGGTTTTAAGCCAGAGGCGGAGATAGGTACAGATATTGTAGCGCCGAAGGACCTCATAGTGAGTAATCGCGGTGCGGGCCGAAAAAGGGGTAACCGCCATTTTCGTCCTTTGAAGGGTATGGCGGCCAATTGGAGCATCAATCGTTCCTGAGGGGAGTTCAAAATCCCCCCAAGCAAAGGCGAGGTATTCCCGAACCACGGTCCGACGTTCAATTTGGGCACCTAAACTCCTCAGCGCCTCATCAGTCTTGGCAAACACCAAAAGTCCGGAGGTGTCTTTGTCTAAGCGATGGACAACCCCAGGACGAACCACCGAGTCCGGGCGTAATGGCAAAGTTTTGCAGTGATAGAGCAGTCCGTTAACCAGAGTTCCCTCTCGGTTTCCTCGGGCCGGGTGGACAACTAATCCTGACGGCTTGTCAATTACAATCACATCCTCGTCTTCATAAACGATGTTTAAATCCATTTTCTCGGGAGTAATTGTGATTTCCGGCTCATGAACAAATTCGGCAGTTATCTCATCGCCCGCCTTTACCCGATAACTGGGTTTTACTTTGCTGCCGTTAACCAGGACCTTGCCCGATTCAATCAGCATCGCCGCCCGGCTCCGTGAGACCCCTAACCCGGAAAGGACTAAATACACATCCAGCCTTTTACCCTGGAGCCTTTGGGAGGCGAGACGATGAAATCTTTTTATATTAACACATTCAACACTCATATTCTTTTTCCATTAAGCCGGCGTTCGTAATCCTGAGCAAAGGTAACAATCCCCTTGGCCACCGCCCGGGCAATTTTTTCTTGGTGTTTTAATTTGCGGAGGAGTTTTTCCTCAGTAGGGTTGCTCAAAAAACCACACTCCACCAAGACCGCTGGCATAAAGATATTTCGCAGAAGATAAAAATCCGCCTGACGCACCCCCCGGTCATTAGATTTAATTACAGCTAAAGTTGCCTCCTGAATCCGGCTGGCAAGTTCACTTGACTCAATCAGAAACTCATTCTGGGCAAGGTCGGCAAGAATTAAACCCACTGGGTCTTCTTTGTTAAATAAGGGGTTAGCGAGTTCCCGTTCAAAAACCGCATTTTCCCGTGCGGCCACCGCTCTCTCCCAATCGGTCTTGGCTTCAGAAAGAAAAAAGGTCTCCAGCCCGTTAGCCGAGCGGTTTGGTGCTGAGTTCGCATGGATACTGACAAAAATGTCACCGCCACTCCTTGTTGCCTTTTCTGCCCGCTCGGCAAGAGTAACATATTCGTCTCGTTCGCGGGTGAGAATCACCTCAAAACCCGCTTCGAGAAGGTGTTTTTTTACTCTTTGGGCGATATCAAGGACAATTTTCTTCTCTTCGGTTCCCATTTTGCCGATGGCGCCCGGGTCTTTACCACCATGCCCAGGGTCAAGGACGATTTTTCTTACTCGGCGCGGCGGGCGGGGTGAGATTTGTATTTCAACCCCTTTTATTTGGCTGACCACTGTTTCCTGCACCGGCTGTCGAAATGTTAAGACCAGATTAGTGGCAACACAGGTTGTATCAATATAAATACTATTCAACAGACCTTCACCGCTGGTCAGGGAAAGAAGTTGCAGTTCTTGGATAAAACGGGGGTCGGCACGACTACCAATAGTAAGACGCAGCTCCAAACTTGAGGGTTTTTCTTTGTAAAATAGCAGCGGTTGAGGTGTTTTTTGCAGTGGGTTCAACAGAAACCGGACGGTAATGGTATCCTGCCTTTTTATAGTTTCAATCGCATTTATAACCGGAACATCCAAGGGTGGAAACATCCCTGCCAGCAATACCGCCGGAAGATAAAGTTGCCCTTTCTCTACCACCGGTGGGTAGGGAAGAAAGAGCCGTTTACCATTGTGAATTACGACAGCGCTCTCCGGTAAAAAGATATACTCCTGAAAAGTTGAATCCTCGGGAATAAGGACAAGGAACCGATTTTCTACCCACCAGCATTTGCCCCCCTCCCGGGCGACAACACCTGATAATGGCAGATATTCTAACCCGTTGAATATTTTCCCGGTAATGGGTTGAGTGACAAAAAGAAGGGCGATTATCGCGTAAAATTTAGAAAAACCTACCTTCGCCATCGCGCTCTCTCCCGCTCTTCCGCTCGGCGTTTCAACTCCTCCCGCCGGTCTATTGTCCGCTTTCCTTTACACAGCCCCAGTTCCACCTTGGCGATACCCCGGTCATTAAAGTAAAAACGCAGCGGGATAAGGGTAAACCCCCGTAGGGTAGTTTTACCAAATAGCCATTTAATTTCATCTTTATGAAGAAGGAGTTTGCGTCGCCTTTTCGGGTCACGGTTGAAAATATTCCCCTGACGGTAAGGAGCAATATTTACATCACAGAGAAATACCTCGCCGTTATCGACAACCGCATAGCCACCATCAAGGGATACGCCACCCTCGCGAATAGATTTTACTTCGGTCCCTAAAAGTTCTATTCCGGCTTCAATTTTCTCATAAACTGTATAATCCCGAAGCGCCTTCCGGTTTGTCGCAACAACCTTCATTCTTTGAATTATAGAAATTAGATTTTATTTTGTCAATCCTCCTACCTGATTTCAAAGATTGACAAAGAGTTAATTTTTGAGTATATTAAGAAGGCTAGGCGGAAAGGGGAATCTGATGATTATCCCTTTGGATTTAAGCCCGCTTTAAAGGGAAAAATGAAATGGACGCTTACGAAGGTTTGTTAGCCGACATTGATTTTCTAAATTTACTTCAGGAAGGCATCTGGGTCGCCAACCAGGAGGGAAAAATCATATTTGTCAATGAGCCTCTGCTCCGCATTTTGGGCTATGAATCTTCAGAAGGACTCCTCGGCAAAATTTGGCGTGATTTTTTCCCGGCTAATGAAGTGACCTATTTGTGCCAAGCTTTATCCAATGAATTGCCGGAAAAAATTTATCGTCTCCATCTCATCACCAAGAACCGCCGTTACCTTCCAGTTTTAGTAAAATTCACTCCGAAAGTAATTAATGGAGTTAACTATTACATTGGTTCGGTAGTTTACAAATCTGCAGATGAGGAGGGCATCACCGAAGGGGCGCCCAAACAGATTGATCTCATCGCGATGGTCTCCCATGACTTACGGATTCCATTGGCAAATGTCCGGGAAGCGATTTCTCTTCTCACCGAGAATATCAGGAATCGGCTGGAAGAAAAAGAGCTTCGCTATTTGGATATCGCTCAGGAAGAGAGTGAACGACTCAACCGGATGATTGACAATCTTTTGGAGGTGGCACAAATGGATTCGGGAAAGTTGACTCTCCATTGGAGAGAGATTAACATCAACCAGCTAATTGACACTGCTATCAATACTTTTACTCTCTTTATTAATAAGAAAAGGCTACGAGTAGAACGCAATTTATCGGGAGAGACCGCTCCGGTGCTGGGGGACCGTGACCGGCTGTTACGAGTGTTGAATAACCTGTTGGATAATGCGATTAAATACTCCCCAGAAGGAAGCACCATCAGGGTAAATGTTGATTTTATCTCTCCATCAACAACTCCTAAGGTCGGCGGGATTAGCGGAGCGCCAAATAGCAGTCCGGGTAATGTCCCTTGTGTCCAAGTGACCATCACCGACGAAGGACCGGGAATCCCGGCCGAGTTTCTTGAGCAAATATTTAATAAGTTTGAAAGGGTTGACCCTCACCGGCCAGGTCTTGGTCTTGGGTTGGCGATCGTTCGTTCCATTGTTGAACTTCACCAAGGTCGAGTCTGGGTGCGTTCAACGGTCGGCGAGGGCGCTACTTTCGGTTTTATTCTACCGGTTGCCCCTTTTGCTGGAAGACCGTGTTCCGACACCAGGGGCGCCGGTCTTTCAGAAAAAACAGTAGGGAAAAGAAGGGAGGAATGAGTATGAGCGGAGTGCGTAAAAAAGTTCTTTTAGTGGAAGACGACCTCAATATGCGAGAGTTGGTTAAAACCAGGTTAGAAAAGCAGGGGTATGAAGTAATTACCGCTGGTGATGGTTTTCAGGCAATTTTCCAGACCCGGAAAACAAAGCCAGACCTTATTATCCTTGACTTGATGCTACCAAGAATGGATGGCTATGCGGTTTGTCGAACCTTAAAATCTTCTGGGGAATTTAATAAAATCCCGATTTTAATATTGAGTGCCCGGACGACACCCGAAGACATTCGTCTGGGAATGGAACTCGGGGCTCAGGGTTACATTACCAAACCATTCAACCCCGCCGACCTCTTAAGCAAAGTTCAAGAACTTCTCTACCCCACCATGCCTCCGGTCGGCGAAGAAGTTGAAATCGTTGAAGAAAAGGTAAGCGAAACGGCAGCAGCAAGAACTCGGGCAGAAAGAGAACTTAAGCAACGGGAAGAGGAGCTCCGCTTAGCTGAACAAAGGAGAGTGGAAGAGGAGCACAAACGCCGCGAAGCGGAAGAAGCAAAGGCCCGCTTGGAAGCGGAAAGAAAACTGATTGTCGAGGAATTGGAAAAGATTGCCCAAAGGCGTGCCTCACTGGAATCAGAGTTAAAAGCCCATCTGGAAACAATAGCAAAGGAGCGCCAACAGCGAGCGGAAAGGATTAAAAAGGAATCAGAAGTAAAAGCGGCATTGGAAAAGGCGACCAAGGAACTGAATGAAAAGATTCAGGAACTTAATGAAAAACGAGCCAACTTGGAAACCGAACTAAAGCGAGTGATTCGGGCTCAAAGTGAAAGTAAAATTCTCTTGGATGAGGAGATGCGCAAACTTGCGGAAAGACGAGCTCAATTAGAAACGGAAATCAATGCCTGGCATGAGAAGGAGCGGGAAAAACTACACGCGGAGCTGACGGCATTTGCCGAAAGACGAAGTAAATCAGAGGTTGAACTGAAAACCTGGAGCGAAACGGAAAGTAAAAAGTTGGAGGAGGAGATTGAAAAACTTGCCGAAAGACGAACTAAATTAGAAGAAGAGCTCCACACCCGTCTGGAACCGGAGCGGAGAAAATTAGCAGAGGCAAGAAGAGTGATGGAACAGCGGTTAAAGGAGGAAGCGGAGGCCCGGGCCCGGATTGAGATGGAATTGAGAAAGTTAGGAGAGGAGCTTCGGATAGTCGCTGGAAGACGGGCGAAATTGGAGACCGAATTTAAGACCCACCTTGACCCGGCGCGGAAAAAGTTGGAGGAAGAAAGAAAGCAACTGGAAGCCAGAGCGAAGGAGGAAGCGGAAGCCAGGACCCGGATTGAAGCGGAGTTGAAAAAACTGGAAGAGGAGATTCGAAAACTTATTGAGCGAAGGACGAAATTGGAGACCGAAATTAAGACCCGCCTGGACCCAGAACGAAAAAAACTGGAAGGAAAAAGAAAAGAGATTGAGCAACGGGCAAGGGAAGAAGCAAAACTCAGAACCCGCTTTGAACCCGAACGCAAAAAAGTTGAGGAAGAGGAGCGGACCTTGACGGAAAAACGGATGAAATTGGAAACCGAAATTGTTACCCGGCTTGACCCGGAGCGGAAAAAGTTGGAGGAAGAAAGAAAGCAACTGGAAGCCAGAGCGAAGGAGGAAGCGGAAGCCAGGGCCCGGATTGAAGCGGAGTTGAAAAAACTGGAAGAGGAAGCCCGACAACTGGTAGAAAGACGAACGAGATTAGGAATTGAAATCAAGACTCGCTTTGAGGCTGAGCGAAAGAAGCTCGAAGAGGAAGAGAAGAGACTTACCGAAAGAAGTGCCCAATTGGAGAGTGAGGTTAAAAGGCGACTGGAAGAGGTGGCCAAAAAATTGGCGGAGGAACAGCGGCAGATTGAAGAACGAGAAGCAAAAAACACAGAACTCCGGACCAGGCTTGAATCGGAAATGAAAAAATTAGCCGAAGAAGAAATTGCCCTCATTGAAAAGGTTGTCCAATTAGAGGCGGAAATGAAACTCTCCCAGGAAGCAGAGAAAAGGTTAAAAGAGGAAGAGGAAAAGCTTGCCGAAGAAGAGGCAAAAAGGGAGAAAGAAATAAGGGCGCGGATAGAAGCCGAGCTAAAAAGACTGTTAGAAGAAGAGCGGAAGCTAAAAGGAAGAATCAGCCGAGGGTCTGGAGCGAATTAACATCGAGCTCTGGGCTTTGATTGCGTAGGAATAATGGACAAGGGGTTAAAAACTTTTATTAAGGTTGCCCTAAAGGAGGACATCGGTTCGGGTGACAAAACTTCTACCCTCCTCATCCCTCCTGATCAGACCGCTACCGCCAATATCGTAGCCCACTCCCCAGGAATTCTCTCGGGTATTAAAATTTGTGCCCGGGTTTTCAAAACAATTGACCGGCGGATTAAGTTTGAGCCATTTTACCGTGATGGGAGCCGTTTCCGAGTAGGCGCAGTTTTAGCAAGAGTTTCTGGTCCTGCTCGAGCCATTTTGGCCGGAGAACGCACCGCCCTAAACTTTCTCTGTCACCTTTCCGGGATTGCTACCTTGACCGATAAGTTTGTCTCTCGGGTGAAAGGGAGTAAAGCGATAGTCTTAGATACCCGCAAGACTCTCCCCGGGTGGCGTGCCTTGGAAAAGTATGCGGTCCGATGTGGTGGTGGAAAAAACCACCGCTTTGGGCTTTATGATATGATTCTCATTAAGGATAACCACCTGGCCCTTATCGGCTCAATCCCCGAAGCTCTTGCTCGATGTAAAGAAAGCCGTGTTCCGGTAGAGATTGAGGTAAAAAGCCTTAAGGAGCTCCGAACTGCCCTTGCCGCTGGTGCCAAAAGGATTATGTTGGACAATATGAGTATTACCCAGTTAAAAAAAGCGGTTAAAATAGTTGCCGGTAGGGCAAAATTGGAGGTCTCTGGGGGGGTAAATCTAAAAAATGTTAAAAGGATTGCCCAACTTGGCGTTGACTATATCTCGGTAGGCGCCATCACCCATTCTGCGCCATCAGCTAATATCAGCCTGGAAGTGATAAGCGGTCATAAGTTTGGAGCAGGAATCACGGAGGTAGAAAAAGCCCAAACCCCGTTCCGGGCCGCGTGAAGAATCTCATCGGGAGAAATGGCGAATAAGATTGCCGAGCCGCTTTCGGGGTCGCAACGACATTAACTGTCGTTTGACTTTTTCCATAAAGTCCTTACCCTTTTATAAATTATTCAAGGAGTTTTTATGACACCAGAAATACTTTGGAGAACCGACCCCGAAGTTTTTGCGGCGATAGTAAAAGAGACCAATCGCCAACATTCCAATTTGGAGCTAATCGCCTCTGAGAATTTTTGTTCGGAAGCGGTCCTCGCCGCCCTCGGCTCAGTTTTAACTAATAAGTATGCGGAAGGTTACCCGAAAAAGCGGTATTATGGCGGTTGCCGGTTTGTTGACATCGCTGAAGAGTTAGCAATTCAACGGGCGAAACAGCTCTTCGGTTGTGACCATGTCAATGTCCAACCTCACTCGGGGACCCAGGCAAATATCGCTGCCTATCTTACCCTTGCTAACCCAGGGGATGCTATTATGGGGCTTTCCCTTACTCACGGTGGACACCTTTCCCATGGGCACCCGATTAACTTCTCCGGGAGATACTTCAGGGTTTTTCATTATACCGTTGACCCCAACACCGAAATGCTTGACTATGGGGCAATCCGAAAGATGGCATTAGAGCATAAGCCCCGGGTAATCGTAAGTGGTGCCTCCGCCTATCCCCGAATTATTCACTTTGACAAGTTTCAGGAGATATGCGATGAGGTGGGAGCGGCACAAGTTGCTGACATTGCCCATATTGCTGGACTAATTGCCGCTGGATTACACCCCTCGCCCGTCCCCTATGCTGATATCATCACTACCACTACCCACAAGACCCTCCGCGGACCTCGTGGTGCAATTATAATGTGCAAAGCTAAATACGCTGAGGAAATGGACAAAGTGGTCTTCCCGGGAACTCAGGGTGGTCCACTTGAACATTGTATTGCAGCCAAAGCGGTGGCATTCAAGGAGGCTTTAACCCCTGAGTTTAAGGAATACCAAAGGCAGACGGTAGCCAATGCCCGGGCGTTAGCCGATGCACTGAGCCAGCGTGGTTTTCGGTTGTGTTCCGGTGGAACCGACAACCACCTGATGTTAGTCGATTTAAGACCAAAAAGAATTACCGGGCGGGATGCAGAAAGGCTCTTGGGAAAGGTAAATATTACCGTGAATCGAAACACGATTCCGTTCGACCCGGAAAAGCCTTTCATCGCCTCCGGAATAAGATTGGGCACACCCGCTTTGACTACCCGAGGAATGAAAGAGCCCGAGATGAAAAAGATTGCCGAACTTATTGACCGAACCATCACCGCCGGCGAGGACGAGACAGAACTGGAGAAAATCAAAGCGGAAGTCCGGGAACTGGTAGAGGCATTTCCCCTCTACCCCGAACGCCGAAGAGAATATGAAAAAGTAGTTCTAAGCAAGGAGTCGGGAGCGGTGGGACAAGGAGGCGGGTGATGACCCGACCAACTATCACTCGAATTACCGCCAGGGAAATCCTTGATTCCCGTGGCACCCCAACCTTGGAAGTGGATTGTATTCTTTCCAATGGGGTTATGGGCAGGGCATCGGTTCCTTCCGGTGCTTCAGTGGGTTCTTTTGAAGCCTTAGAGTTACGAGATGGTGACCTAAAAAGGTTTTTTGGGAAAGGGGTTCTCAAGGCGATTACTAATATCACCGAGGTGATTGCTCCCCGCCTCGTCGGAATCGATGCTACTGACCAGTTTCGGGTTGACCAAATCTTAATTGAGCTGGATGGAACCAAGAATAAATCTCGTCTTGGCGCCAATGCGATATTAGGGGTTTCCCTCGCAGTTTGTCGGGCGGCCGCGGTGTGTGCCGGACTCCCGATATATCGGCTGTTAGGCGGTGCCGGTACCCGGCTGATTCCTACCCCTTTCTTAAACATTATTAACGGCGGTCTCCACGCCCCCAATAACCTTGACATACAAGAATATATGATTGTCCCAGCGGGCTTTTCATCATTCTCTGATGCGATTCGCGCCTCCGCGGAAATCTACCATAACTTAAAGGAGATTCTGGAAGAGAAGAACCTCCCTACCACGGTTGGCGATGAGGGCGGCATGGCACCCAACTTCCCAAGCAATGAGGAACCACTTAAAATAATCCTTGAAGCGATTGAAAGAAGTGGCTATAAGCCCGGGGAACAGGTGTACCTCGCCTTGGACATTGCTGCGACCACCCTTTATCAAAATGGCACTTATTTTTTCAATAACCCCCAGCCCCATTCACTTACCGCTAATGAACTGATTGAACTTTACACTTCTTGGATAAAAAATTACCCCATAATCTCTATTGAGGACGGATTGGCAGAAGAGGATTGGACCGGCTGGCACGAACTCACCGCCCGTCTCGGCAATCAGGTTCAACTGGTAGGTGATGACATATTCGTAACAAACATTGAGCGCTTGAAAAGGGGTATCCAACAGGGAGCCGCAAATGCGGTTTTAGTAAAACCTACCCAAATCGGCACAGTAAGCGAAACGATTGACTGTATGAAGATAGCAATAGAGAACGGGTATCGAGCAATAGTCTCCCATCGCTCTGGCGAAACCGATGACCATTTCATAGCAGACTTGGCGGTAGCGGTAAACTGTGGTCAAATAAAAACTGGTGCTCCTTGCCGAGGAGAAAGAACGGCAAAATATAACCGCCTTATTCGGATTGAAGAGGAAGACCGCCTTCCTTATGCTGGAGTTCAACCCCTTCTCCGACAACAGAAACCGCAAGACCCAACTTCACTTTCTCCCCGTCAAAAAAGTGAGGCTGGGAGGGGTTAATGAGGGTGGAAAAGACCCCATCCAGGCGATTTTTGAACCGTTTTACCCTTATTCCCCTATTGATTGTATTCTCTTTAATGCTCTTTTTTCTACCCGGACCCAACGGACTAATTCGGGTAGGAATAAAACTCATTCGCATCCGCCAGACTCAAAAGCAAATTTTTTATTTAAAGTCAAAAGCAGACACCTTAAAAGAGAAAATAAAACTATGGCAGGACCCCCATTACGCCACCGATGTCGCCCGCCAACTCCTTGAATCTACCCCAAAACCTCATACTGACTTTACCCCCGGTGTGAAGCACAGTATAGAACGAAGTGAGGAATCGCTAAGTGAATAGAGTTCGTTCCGAACCCAACCACCACTTTATGAAAGAACAACAATGGTAGATTGGGGAAAAGATTGAAGCGATTAGCAATTAAAGGGCTTCCCCCTTCACAGCAGAGCCTAACTTGACTAATTAACTGTTTAAGATTATATTTTTAAATAAAAATTTAATTAGGTAATATCATATGGAAGCTGAAAAGGTCTTTTCCCCAACATGCATTGCCACAGCAATGTCAGCGGTAGCAGCTCTTTTACACCACAAGCAGAAGTACTATCCTCGTAACCTTCCCTATCACCACCCCTTTAGACTCAGCGCTTGGCGTCTGGGTGAACGAGCACTAAATATTACCCCGTTATTTCACAGTTCACTGAGAGACCTTAATCCAATTCAGCGGGAACTGGAGATTCACCGTTGTTATGCAGAGGCGCTACTGGTAGAAAAGGCTCTCTCCCAATCTACCATCACAATCGGATTAGAAGAAAAACCTCTGCCACCGCATGAGGAGGAGCCCATTACCAGCACACCCTCTGTTTCAGAAGCCCCACAACTCATTGGGAATGAAGAACTCATTCAGCGCGCCTTAGGCATCCTTCCGGCGTTAGAGACGCGGAGGTTTCAAGAAATTCACTCTTGCCCGGCACTCCTGCCCCGAGATGTTGCGGATGATTCATCCCGTCTGACCGAGGCGCTGACGCTCATTGCTAACGAATTGGGTGAAGGGACCGCCCTGGCTTATGGAATGCTTATTATTGCCGGTCTTCGTGCCCGGACCGAATTTGAGAACTACGGAACTAAGCTGGACAACTTATTTCAGCGGGTAATCTCGGCACCAAAGGTTGCAGAAATACTTAATAATTCAGTAATCCTTGATGGCAAGCGGGCGGGGTTTGAAAAACAGTTTCAACTTCTTTCCGGGGTGCGGGAGCAATTATGGCACCTAAAGCCCAAACGGTCAGGAGGGACTAATTTTCTTTTTACAAAACTCATTGATGCCTATCTCTCCCCGAATCCCACTGTCGGTAACCTTCTGGGACTGGCGGTCTTGGATGGTTATATTATTAGTAGGTTGGGGTATGAAGTTCGTTATATCTACACCCCGGACCGCACTTGTTTAGAAATTCTAATTGATTCTCAGAGTGTGTATTGGGACCCAGGTCACCCAAGCCCGCTTTCTTTCACTCCAATTTTTACCGGTCGGCGAGTCACAATAATTGAACTTTTGGGACTGGTTGCCTTTCGCTTGGGGAATGCCTATTTTTCCCAGGGGCTTTGGGATAGTGCGATCAAAAATTACCGCTGGGCAACGGAGTTGTTCCCGGACCTAATTGACGCTTATACCGAACTTGCCGCGGGTTATATTCGCGCCAACCAACCTAATTATGCGATTGAAACGCTAACCAGTGCCTTAAAAATTGACCCAAATTCAGTTGCGCTCAACCACCTCCTTGGTAATGCTTATGTTCTGGCCGGCGACTGGCGCCGGGCAATTGCCGCTTATAAAAAAGCGGCTAATCTTGACCCCGAGTTTGCCGAACCCTGGTATAATATGGGTTTAGCTTATGAAAAGATGGCGCTGCCCGACCAGGCGATTGCCGCATTCAAAAGGACATTGGAAATCAAACCCGATTACTCACCAGCATATTTGGCTTTGGGCAACATCTATCTTGAAAGGCAGAACCTTGCTGAGGCAGTTCGTTGGTATCGGGAAGCAATTAAACACGACCCTTCCCTTGTGACCGCCCATTACAACCTCGGACGTGTTTACCACGAGCAGGGCGACCTGAGTAATGCGATTAAGTGTTATCAGAAGGCTTTGGAGATTAATCCTAAATATGCTAGCGCTTGGTATAACCTTGGTATCGCCTATCGGGACAAAGGAGAAAAAGAAAAGGCGGTTGAGGCAATAGAAAAGGCGGTATCTTTAAACCCTGCACTCCTACGCTAATATGAGATTAGAAAACCTCCCACTCGTTCGTGCCCTCCGCTCGGTGATTAATAATGGCTCAGAATCCAATAACCAACCATTTAGCTGGCAACCAAGCCGATTCTGCCCCCGGTTTGAGTGGCTAAAACACAATCATATCCGTATCCTAGAAGGACCTCTCACCGATAAAGTGCTGGAAATTAACTCTGAAATCTTGCCAAAAAAGGCGACCCTTTTTGCTCATTTAGAGGAGAAAGAGGTTGGTCGGCTTTATATTGAACGCACCCCCCCTGGGGTTGGCATAATTCTTTGGGATATTGCGGTGAAGGAGAACTATCGCCGTCAAGGAATTGCTTCAATAATGACCTATTGCATCTTCCGGGAACTCCTCTTTCGCCAAGATGTTGCCCATTTCAAAATCCGAATGCTAAAAGTTATGAAGCCCAACGAAAACAACATTGAACTTCAAAATATCGGTATTTGTGTAATTGGAAATCGTTTGGGATTCACTTCCGAGTTTGATATTAATCAACTGCTCCGCCCGGCTAATATTACCGACTTAACGATAATACCCCAGAAAAGGGATATCCCCCCGGGGCTGAAGATTACGATTTCCAACTACCCATTTGTGCTCATCGCATTTATCCTCAGCCCGGACACCTTCCGACCAATTGATGACCTCCGGGTTTATCTGCAACTTACCAAAGACCCGGCAACTATCTATAACTGGGTGCAACGGCGGCTGATTGTGATTGGTAATGGTAACTACCTCCTGCGCTCCAGTGGAATTAGCCAGTTTCTCAATCATATCGCCATTGACGAACCTGAGGCACATTTTTTCCTTAAAAAGGTCCGAGGAATATAGGAGGTTAAAATTCCGGAAAGATTAAGACTTGATAGCGAACGGTCAATAGAGATTTCTTGGGAAAAACTTAACCCTTCTATCGGCTGCGGGTTAATGCTTGCCCGATTGCCCCGGTTTGACTCTTCCGATCCACTCAATAACACGATGAAAAACTATGGCTACGAAAAACTATTTGCCGACAAACCGGCTCAAAAAATTATTACCCAGCCAAACCTCTTAAAATCTTTTTACGACAATGCCTTGAATAACAAGATGTTTCTTGTTGACAACTTCCGGGCGGTTTTCGGTAAACTGGAGGTTTACCTTGCCTATGACCCCAATATCAAAACCGCCTGGTTTGTCTCCCTCCCGGAAAATAAAATTTATCTTGCCAACTACTTTCATGAAGCCCTCATTTTTAACCTGAAAAAACTCGGAATTCATCTTACCGGTTCACCAGCCCGACTGACACCGGTCGGCTGGCAAAACCTTTACGATCTCCTCTCCGAAGATTTTTTGGGAAATCATGGTCCTATCAAGCGGGTGGAAATAATCACCATTATTTCCGATGTTCGCTGGCGCCCACCGACCTTAGGACTGGGTGTGACATTCCTCAATATGAAGGAGTTCAAAGAAATCCAAGCCGCAGTTGAAGCAAATTTTAAAAGAGGCTAATGGTGAAATTGACGAGAAAGGCACAGCAACGGTTTGTCCTTCAGCGACTGAAACAAGCGGTGAAGCAACTGGAAAGCTGTCCCGAATTTGCTCTTCTAATTCCCGAAGTTAGAACTAATATTGTCTTTGCTTTACCCGATGCCCAAACTCCTGAGGAGGTCGCCGGGGTTGACGGCAGAATAACGGTGGTGAGGAACATGCCCAAGGCGGCTGGTCCAATTAGATTTGGTGCCTCAGACCATCTTGCCCGGCTGGTTTTAGAATTGCGCAGGTTTGACCCGGCAATCCGTTCTGCCCTCAACTTCCGTTGGAATGAACAAATTTATTCCTTTGTTAGAAAATTGGCTGGTCAAAAGAAAAAGAGCATTGGCTCAATTGACCGTTCTAAGGAACCGGCCGAGATTATTGGACGGGACAAAATGTCGGTTCCCTGGAAGGTGAAAGAGCTAATCTCTTCTACCGGCGGAAAGGTCCCCAACATCGCTTATGAAACTCGGGGCTGGGGTAAAGAACCGCTTTTTCTTCTTATCGGCAAAGACCCCCTGAGCCTGGCTAAACAGGTTATAGAAATTGCCCGAGGGTATGGAAGGAGGATTAAGCGCCAGGCTAATCGCTAATAATGAACCGCCGGCTAAGAGTTAACCTCTTTCTCTTTCAATTGTTCATTTCAGCTCTCTTTTTTCTCACATTTCCGACCCATCTCTGGGCAACACCCAGCCAGGTTATGCCAATAGACTCAATCAAACCGGGGATGAAAGGGGTGGGCAAGTCGGTCTTCTCCGGAACCAAAGTTGAGGAGTTTGAGGTTGAAGTCTTAGATGTAATGCGCCAGGTCTCCCCGCACCGGGATTTAATTCTCTGCCGATTATCCGGTGCCGGACTGGAAAAAACCGGGGTGATTGCCGGAATGTCGGGAAGTCCGGTTTACATCAACAACAAGTTAGCCGGGGCAATCGCTTCCACCTGGTCATTTACCAAAGAACCAATTGCCGGCGTAACCCCGGCGGGTGAAATGCTCACTATTTGGAATCAGCAGAAAAAAAGCGCCGGGGATAAAAGGCAAGGAGTTATTGGCACCGGGTTAAAAGCTAATTTGCCGGTGCCTTTAACAATCTCCGGGTTTAATCCGCTCCTAAACGAAATTATTGCTCCGGCGCTCAGTGGTTACAATTTTAAACTTGTCGGCACTACCGGGAGCGGGCTCAGTGATTCGTCTACCGCCAATTTAATTCCCGGCGGGGTTATTGGCGTAGGACTAATAGACGGCGATGTTCGTTTGGCCGCAGTCGGCACGATTACTCATCGGGAAGGGGATAAAATACTCGCCTTTGGTCATCCGCTCTTTCTCGCCGGTGATGTCGCGCTACCGATGACCGGTGGGGTGATCCACTCAGTTTTACCCTCCTTGGACTTATCATTCAAAATTTTCTCCCCCGGTCCACCAATTGGGGTCATCACCCAAGACCGCGAGGTAGGTGTTTCTGGTACAATTGGTCCAATTCCACCAATGGTCCCGGTTTCGGTCTCAGTGCGCTCTTCAAATCAGCAAGAAACCTACCGCTTCCGGGTGGCAAGGCAGGAACTCCTCACCCCGCTTTTAATCTCAATTGGGCTCGCTGACATTGCCCTTCAACCAGTGGGCACGATGGCAGAAATCACCCTTCACTCCCAAGTAAAAATAGTTGTTGACGAGTCAACCCAAACAACCATCCGTCATACCATCCCCGGTCCTAATCCGGTTGCCCGCTTCTTTGAAAAGACCCAGTCGGAATTGAAACTTTTATTTGAAAACCCCTTTCAACCGGTAGAAGAGGTAGAAATTGTAGCTGAGTTTACTGTTACCTCCGGAAAAAAGACCGCCCAGCTCCTTTCCGCTCAGCCAAGTCGGAGTTCAATAAAGCCTGGCGAGACGCTTTCGGTCCGCCTTCGCCTCCGTGACTACCGGGCGGGTGAGTTTGAAAAAGAGGTTCTAATCCCGATTCCGATTACCACGCCACCGGGTTCACTCTCAATCAATATCTCATCAAAAGAAGATTTCCTCAACAGCGAGATGAATCGGGCACCAGCGACCCTCACCCCAACATCATTTTCCTCCCTACTTAAAATCCTAAAAGAGGTTGGCGAGGAGGAGGAAATTATTATCGCCGGCTATGTGCCGGCAGGAGGAATTGTCCTTTCCGACAAAGAGTTACCCCAACCTCCGCCATTCCTCCGCGCCGCGCTGGCTCCAGGGAAAACTGGCACTCTGGTTCAGACCGCGGCATCCAGCCTTCTTTTTAAAATCCCGGTGAATGTCGAACGGGTTGTCTCCGGTTCAACTAATATTGAAATAAAGGTGGAGTAATGTCCCCAAGTAAAGAAGGACGGTTTCTCTTTCCCGCTCTATTTATTCACTTTGTCTTCACCACTTCTTCATTTGCCTCGGTTTGGAGTGTTCGTGGCAGTGAAACACTTTTTGCTAACCTTGACCAGATTGAATTTAAAAATATCTCCCTGCCGGCAAGTGGCGGTATCAGATTGGCACCAAGAATAAGTTTGTCCTGTTCCCTTGACGAAACCACAATCTGGCAGATTGCCCCTCATCAGGGTAACCTTTATTTGGGCACCGGCAGTAAAACCCGGCTGTATCGCTACTCGCCAAAGAAAAGACTCCGGTGGATTTCCCCGGACGCAGAAGGCGAAATCATCGCGGTCACGGCAACCGGGGACGGCCGGATTTTCTTCGGAACTACTCCGGAAGGAAAAATCTACCGCTGGGAAAGCCCAGAGCGGGCGGAATTGTTCTTCACCACTGGCGAATCCTACATCTTCAGCCTATTACCGGCACCCGACCGTTCTCTTCTCTGCGCTACCGGTCCTAATGGTAAACTGTTCCGGATTACCCCTGACGGCAAAGGGGAGGTCATTTGGACCGCTCCTCAGGCTCATCTCGTCTCGCTCACCTGGCTTGACCGGGGCAAAGAACTATTGGTTGGGACCGCCCCGTCCGGCATTGTCTACCGACTGAAATTCTCTCATTTCCGAGAAAAGCCAATGGTATCGGTTCTCTACGACACCCCTCAGGATGAGGTGCGCGCGATTATCACCTCTGGTAATCAGCAAATTTATCTCGCCGCCAACCCCGAAACCGGTAATCGCCCCGAAAGTTCACCGGCTGTCTATTGCCTTGACGCTAACGGGATTCTCAAGTGGCAATGGAGTTGTCCGGAGTCAACCATTTTTAACCTTGCCTGGTGGGAAAGCCAACTTTTGGTGCTCACCGGGGCGCGGGGAATACTCTACTCTCTGGACACCCTGGGTAACCCCACCGTTGACGCTCGATTGCCGGTACGGGCTTTGTCAGCGGTGCCACCCCCCGAACCCACTCTTACCACCACCGCTGGTAAGATTCTCTACCTCGGCACCGCTCAACCGGCTCAGCTCTATACCCTTTCTTCCCAGTACAGTGATTCCGGATTAGTCACCAGCCCGGTCTTTGACTGCAATAACCCCGCCCGTTTTGGCCGGGTTGAGATTCGGGCGAAAGTCCCTTCGGGCACCGCTTTATTCCTTGACACCCGCTCGGGCAACTCCGCTCTGCCCGACTCCAGTTGGAGTTCCTGGGCAAAGGTGGAAGAAAAGATTACCTCCCCACCCGCCCGCTTCATCCAGTGGCGAGCACGGCTTTACTCTAACTCTCCCAATTTAACCCCGGAACTCCAGCGGGTTGATCTGTATTACACTACGGTCAATCGCCCACCAACGATTACCCGCTTGGAGATCTCCCAACCGCTTGAGAGTGACGCCCGCAAAGGAATCAATCAACCCAAACGGCAGATTTTCTGGGAGGCAAACGACCCCGACGGTGATTCGCTCTTGTTCACACTGTTTATTAAACCGGAGGGTGAAGCCCGCTGGCAACTAATAAAAAAAGAGATTTCCGAGAACCGTTATGAACTTGACACCCGCACCCTGCCCGATGGCTGGTACAGCCTCCGCTTACTGGCAACCGATGAGCCCGACCGGACCGGTCCGTCGGCGCTTCATAGTGAGCGCACCAGTCCCGTATTTCTCATTGACAACACCCCGCCCAAAATCAATGACCTGACTCTTTCCGGCAAACGGGCAACTTGGCGGGTTCTGGACAAACTTTCACCAATCCTCTCCTGCCGGGTCTCAGTGAATACCGGGGAATGGCGGTTAGTTGAGCCGGTGGACGGCATCTTTGATTCGCCCGAGGAACACTTTTCTTTGCCGCTGGAGTTGACCTCAGGTCGAAATACGATTGCGGTCTGGGCGGCTGATGGTAGTGGCAATATTACCACTTACCAGCAAAGTGTGGAAATCCCTTAAACTGAGTTAAATCAAGCCCAATTTCTGGAACACCCTTTCTAAGCGTCGCAGTTCTGAGTGGTGGGTCATATCCAGGTGTAATGGCGTTACCGAAATATAACCAGAATAGACCGCTTCAAAGTCCGAGCCCCGGGTTTCGGCAAAACTCATCTCGCCGTCAATCGTCCAGGAAACTCCACCATCAGGCAGGGTTTCCCGAATCGCCATATCGCGGTAAATCCGCCTGCCCAATTTTGTTACCTTCACCCCCTTTACCTCACCTGCGGGAATGTTGATATTCAAAAGGGTCTTTTTCGGAAGAATCCCGTTTAAAAGCAACGGAACCAGCTGTCGCAGGAACTCAATTGCGGGTTTTAAATTTTTACCCGCCTCCAGATAGGAGACCGCGATTGCGGGAACTCCTAATAACGCCCCTTCAATCGCCGCGGCCACCGTGCCTGAATAAAGCACATCGTCACCCAAATTCGGACTATTGTTTATTCCGGAAACAACCAGGTCTATCGCCCGCCTTAAAATCCCGTGATGGGAAATCAGCACGCAGTCGGTGGGTGTCCCGTGAACCGCAAACCATCCCGGACGCAACCTCCAGACCCTTATTGGCTTACGCAGGGTAAATGAGTGGCTGGCGGCGGACTGGTCTACTGCCGGCGCCACTACGAACCGCCTGCCTAGCCCTTTCAGCCCATCGTAGAGCTCCTTCAAACCTCTTGCCTCAATCCCATCGTCATTAACCAAAAGAATCAAAGGTTTTGGTGAAGGCGTTTGCTTCATCTCTTTCAATATTAACCCCTTGAAACTCAAGGTCAACCAACTCATAATAGCCCGGAGCCTCCATGCTCCCTGCTCACTGCTATTTGCTCCGTGCTTCTTGCTCCCTTTTTGTTATTGCGAGCCTCCGAAGGAGGCGTGGCAATCTCATTTACTCACCTGCCAATGGAGGTGTAAAAGGGGGGTAAAATTTTTGAAAATTGGGCTCATGGCCAGAAAGTGTGGAAGAAAAAGTGGAAGGCATCCGTTAGCCTATAATATGAGATTTATTTTATTAGAAAGGAGCTAATAGATGCCAAAGGATTATATCCAAATCTCCTTAGGTTTGCAAGAGTTTTGTATCCTTGGAGGAGGGTGAAGAGGGAATATATTCGGATTTTACTCCAATGCGCAGCTTGACTCTGGCAAAAATATGGTATAATAAGGGAGAATGAGAATAAGAAAAGTGCCTGTCTTTGAGCCGATGCGGTCTTTCAAAAGAGAAGGACCAAAGCGAGGTTCAAAGACCTGGAAGGTAGGAAGAAAAAAATCTCAGGCGAATGAGGGGCACTGTGGCAACAAGGAAGTGGAAGTAGGCTCTGTGGCTCTGCCTTCTCTCTACACTAAGTGGTTATGAGCCCGAAAGTTTTGATATGACGGATGTCGGACGTAATGTATCATTGAAAATGGAGGTGAAAGATGAATAGAGTAATTGTAATTTTGGGGATGGCATTGGTAGTCTTAACAGCCGATGCACAGGAGTGGGTAGCAAGATATAATGGACCGGTCAATGAGGAAGACCAAGCAACTGCAATAGCAGTAGACGGAAGTGGAAATGTATATGTGACAGGATGGAGTTTTGGAGTAGCTGCCTCTGGTAAACAGGATTATGTGACAATAAAGTATAATTCTTCAGGTATAGAGCAATGGGTAGCAAGATATAATGGACCGGACGACTGGACTGATGAGGCATATGCAATAGCAGTAGATAACAGCGGTAATGTATATGTTACAGGCCAGAGCCGTTCTGCCCAGAGTGATGGGGACTATCTAACAATCAAATATAACTCCTCTGGAGATACTTGTTGGGTTAGAAGATATAATGGACCGGGTAATTATCAGGATAACGCAGTAGCAATAGCAGTGGATGATGCAGAAAATGTTTATGTGACAGGAAGTGATTATGGAACAGGATATGCCTCTTGGGACTGTGCAACAATAAAGTATAATTCCTCAGGCACTATTAAGTGGTGTTCAAGATATAATGGAAATGACTATGGTGATGGGGCATCTGCAATAGCAGTTGATACCAATGGCAATGTGTATATTACAGGAAGCAGTTGTATACGTGATTACGCACCTCCTTTTGGTGACTATGTGACGATTAAGTATGATTCTTCAGGTAGTGCAGAGTGGGTTAACGGATATAATGGCACAGGTAATTACTGGGATGGTGCAACTGCAATAGCAGTGGATGATGCAGGAAATGTATATGTGACAGGATGGAGTTTTGGGGCAGGCACTAATGAGGACTATGCGACAATAAAGTATAGTCCTTCTGGCGATACGGTTTGGATTGCAAGATACGATGGACCGGGTAGTGGTTCTGATGATACTGATATCGGAACTGCAATAGCAGTAGATAACAATGGGAATGTATATGTTACGGGAAAAAGTCAAGCCCCCGGCACTTATTATGACTATTGCACAATAAAGTATAATTCTTCGGGCGATACTGTGTGGGTCAGGAGATATCATGGAGGACATGGCACAGATTGTGCAGTAGCAATAGCAGTAGATGAAAGTGGAAATGTATATGTAACAGGAACTTGTGCTGACTATGCTATTTCCAGTTATGTAACAATAAAGTATAATTCGGACGGTGTAGAACAATGAGTAGAAGTATACGATGGTCTCGGTAATAATAGTGAGGAGGTCGCACATGCAATGGCAGTGGATGAGAATGGTAATGTATATGTTACAGGAAAGAGTAATACCTGGGGCACTCATTTTGACTATGCGACGATAAAGTATTCGGGGACGGGAGTAGAAGAAAACACAAAATGTAAAACGCAAGATGCAAAATTAGAAATTCAACCCAATCCATTTATTCAGAGTACAACTGTCAAATATTACATACCTACAAACTCAAATGTCTCATTAAGCCTTTATGATATAGCAGGCAGGTCGGTGAATACTATTTACTCTGGGATACACGAAAAGGGGTATTATGATGTTGAACTAAAAGGCGAACACATGGGTTCGCCCCTACAAGCAGGTATTTATTTCCTTCGTTTAGAGACAGGAGAATTTAAACTCACAAGAAAACTTACAATTTTCAAGTAATTTTTGCTTGTACTGCGCCCCTTCTGGCAAGACAAAAAAGGGGTTATGATTTGTAGAGTTTTTCATACCATCCCTTGTAACTTTTGTTGGTTATTATACAGAGCCTCAAACTCCTCCGGACTCCGATAACCCAATTCACTATGCACATAGAGCCGGTTGTAATCAACCTCAATCCAGTCGCCGATTATCCGAATCGCCTCCTCCAGGGTCTCAAACTCATTGCACCAAATAACCTCCTCTTTGATAGTCCGCATCACCCGCTCGGTATCCGCATTGCCCTTGGGGTTGTCGTAAGTGGTAAATATTCGCTCTATATCCAATGTCGCCATCTCTTTCATAAAACTCGCTGCGGTCGGCTGGGAACCATTATCACTCACCAGCTTCAGTCCCGCCCCTCTTACCCCTCCAGGGGATTCACGCGATTACCACGCCTGCTGCGCAGGCTCGCAATGACCAGGCAGACGGAGAGCGGCTCGGAGGGAGGATGGCGGTGCCGAAGGCATTGTCCTTGACATTTTTTATCTGCCCTTTACTATTCAGCAATGCTCAGTGGGTTCACAACCCTCCTGCGCCGACGCAACTTTCTATTTTTGACCCTTGCTGGAACGATGTCCCAATTGGGCGACCGGCTTTCTCATATGCTTTTAATTACCTTGATCGGAATTGCCGCTCCCGGGAAACTCCTCGCCTATTCTGGTGGCGCTTTAACTTTTGTCCTTCCCACCCTGCTCCTCTCACCCATTGCCGGGGTTTTGGTTGACCATTGGGACAAACGGCTGACCATCGCCCGGACCCACTTTATCCAAACCGCCGTTCTGCTCTCAGTCCCCTTCCTGATTAACCTGACGAAAAGTTTCACCCCCTTCTGGATTGCCCTGACCATCTTCTTTGGCTTAGACATATTTAATAACATCGCCAATCCGGCGCTTTTGCCCAACCTGGTCGGCAGAGACAAAATCCTTCTGGCAAATTCAATCAACCTCGCCTTTGCCCGGATTGCCACCGTTTTGGGAATGGTCATTGGCGGATTTTTAATAAAATGGGTTGGCTGGCAAAGAGGGGTTTTCATTGACTCATCCTGCCATTTGATTGCCGGTATTTTAGCGCTCAATATCGCAATAAATAGGTATGAAGCTCAGTCCCCCCCGGACCGAGCAATCTCCACACCAGGAGATTGCCCCGGGCTCCGCCCTCGCAATAACCGAATGGGGCTTGAGCTAAACCTTATTAGGAGCTGGTTGAACTTTTTCCGGGAGCTGGGGGAACTTGTCGGATATGTGTTTCATAATCCCTTGGTCGCCTTTGTCCTGACCTCAATTGTGATTTCCAGTTTTATCTCCGCGGTCTCCTATACCACCCTTATCTTTCTCGTCCAGCAGGTTTTGAGGTTGGGCACTGCCGGGGTTGGGGTCTTCGCCGGAATTCTTGCGATTGGGATGATTGCTGGTGCTGCGGGTATGGGCCTGGTGCCCCAAAACATCAACCGCCCCTTGGTGGTAATTGGCGTAACCTTTTTATATGGCCTCCTCTTCCTAATTGGCACCTGGCTCATTACCATCTGGTTTATGGTTTTAGTGGCACTTATCGCCGGCATTGCCTTTTCCTGGCTCGGGATTGTCCAGAATACCATCCTTCAGGAAGAAGTGGCAGAAAAGATAAGAGGTCGGGTCTTTTCCAGCCGGGAGTTTGTTACTAACGCCACTTTTCTCATCACGACAATTTTCATCGGGACCATTGGCGACCTCACTTCCTATCGGATTGCCCTGGCGGCGATTGGTGTCAGTTTAATCCTGATTTCGTTTGGAGGAGCTTACTGGGTCAGTCGGTTAAGCCGAAAGGCGGGATAATTATGTTGTCTATCAGCCGTGCCTTACCAAAATAGACCGCTAAGGCGACCAGGACCTCGCCTTTTATTCTCTTTACCGGTTCTAACCTCTGGGTGTCAACAATCTCAACATAATCAATCTTACCCCGGGACTCCTCTTTAATCATTTGCCGCATTGCCCGCTTCACCTTTTCCGCATCCCGCTGACCACTCTTGATGAGTTTTTCTGCCAGTTTTAGCGAACGGAATAGCACCGGCGCCTCTTTTCGCTCCTCTGGGGTAAGATACTTGTTCCGGGAACTCATCGCCAGACCGTCCTTTTCCCGCACCGTGGGCACGACCACAATTTCAATCGGGAAGTTCAAGTCCTGAACCATTCGCTTAATCACCAACGCCTGCTGGGCGTCCTTCTGCCCAAACACCGCTAAGTGGGGTTTGACGATGTTAAAAAGTTTCGCCACTACCGTGGTAACCCCGCGAAAATGACCCGGTCTTGACCGTCCACACAAGTACCGGGTAAGACCTTCAACCTCAACATAGGTTGAGTAATCCGGTGGATACATCTCCTCTTTATCGGGATAAAACACCGCATCCACTCCCAGCGCTTTAAGTAACTGTCGGTCTTTTTTAAAGTCCCGGGGATACCGCTGGTAATCCTCCTTGGGTCCAAACTGCAGGGGATTAACAAAGATTGAGACTACCACATAATCGCACCGTTCTTTTGCTACCCGCACCAATTCCAGATGCCCCGGGTGAAGCGCCCCCATTGTTGGCACAAAACCAACCTTCCCCTGGGCGCGCAGCTTTTCTGCGAGCCCTGCCATCGCTTCAATCTTTCGGACGACCCTCATCGGAGTAAAAGGTGTACTCCTCGGTGGGAAATCTACCCGCCCGGACATCATCCGCATAACTTGCCACCGCCTCCCGGATAATCCGGGCGAGTTCCGCATATTGCTTGACAAACTTAAACGGTGGTGCAGGAAACATCCCCAACATATCCTGTAACACCAGGACTTGTCCATCACAATCGGGACCGGCGCCAATACCAATAGTCGGGATTGATAAACTTTCGGTAACCCGGCGCGCCGCCTCTGCCGGCACCTTCTCCAAAACTAACGAAAAACAGCCCGCCGACTCTAACCTCCGGGCGTCGGCAACAAGTTGCTCCTGTTCCTCGGGAGAGCGGGCTTGTAGGCGGTAGCCACCCAATTTATGCACTGATTGCGGTGTGAGCCCAAGGTGTCCCATCACCGGAATGCCATATTCTACTAAACGCCGAATGGTCATTAGAATACTTTCACTCGCCCCTTCCAGTTTCACCGCCTCCGCACCCGCTTTTAAAAATCTGCCGGCATTCTCCACAGTTTTCTCTATTGAGACCTGATAGGAAAGAAATGGCATATCCGCAACCACCAACGCCCGCTGAACCGCCCCGGCTACCGCCCGGGTATGGTAAAGCATCTCCTCCATCCCAATCATTAAAGTTGTCGCCATTCCATAAACCACATTAGCGGCGGAATCACCCACTAAGATTATGTCAATCCCAACCTCATCTAAAATCCGGGCGGTAGGAAAGTCGTATGCGGTTAATGCAACAATCTTCTCCTTTTTTGCTTTCTTCTTAACAATTTTTATCGTTGTTATTTTTTCTAAAGAAAATCGGTAGGACATTTTTATCCTCGCCTCCTTTGACCGGGACGAGACCGCTTCTGGATACTCTGGGGTGAATAGAACATTCTTCCCGAGCGGTGCTCCATCAGCGCCCGGAAAAGTTCCTCAAACTCCTCGGTGTCGGTGATAAAATCAAGCCGGTCGGCATTAACAATCAAGACCGGCGCTTCATCATAATGGAGAAAAAAGGAGTTGTAGAGGCTTTCCAGGCTCTTTAAATATTCGGGGTCAATGTTGACCTCAAATGGTCTTCCCCGTTGACGAATCCGCGCCAAAAGGACTTCCACCCGCGCCTGAAGATAAACGACCAAATCCGGTTTGGGAATGTCTCCCTTCAGCAACTCATAGATTCGGTAATAAAGTGCCAGCTCATCCTCGGTGAGGTTGATGGTGGCAAAAATTCGGTCGCGCTCAAAAAGGTAATCGCTCACCACCCCGCCGGGCATTAAGGCGCCATCAACCATTATCATTTCGGTCTGGGATAACTCCCGTAACTGGCGATGACGAGAAAGGAGAAAAAACAGTTGCGTCTGAAAGGCATAACCGCGCATATCCTGGTAGAACTTCTCTAAGAAGGGGTTGTCCATAATCGCCCCCCGTACGAGACGTGCCTTGAGTCTCTGGGCAAGGAGTTCAGCCAGCGTGGTCTTACCGACGCCAATCGGTCCCTCAACCGCAATATATTTTAGCCCCGGTTCCATTTTCTTACCCCTTTTAGGCTAACTCCCGTTAGCATCTCGGCGACGGTCAACCCTAAGACCGGATGCCGCAGAGTAGGTGCCAGTTCAGAAAGAGGCACAAGGACAAAGGCGCGTTCGTGTAAATAGGGATGGGGCACAGTCAGCTGAGGAAGATTGAGAACCGCATCACCGTAAAATAAAATGTCAATATCTATCACTCGGGAGGTCTTTTCCCCAGACCCAATTTTTGAACGTCTTCTCCCCAACTTCTCCTCTATGCTCAAAATCGCGGTAAGAAGGGTAGTTGGCGCTAACTTGGTCAATAACCGAACCGCACCATTTAAAAATTCATCGGTCCCACGCATACCTACCGGCTCGGTTTCAAACCAGGAGGAGCGCTCTAATGGTCCTAATTTCACCAACTCGGTCAGTGCCCGTAAAAGGTTTTCCTCCCGGTTACCGAGGTTACTGCCCAGTCCGAGGTATACTTCTTGCACTCAATTATAGAGTAAAGAAATATAAGAACCTGTCAATTTAAGAAATTTCCCGGGTCATTGAACTGTGAACTTTCTGACCTTGACCGCCCGTGGTCCGTAAGGCGACTCCTGGATTTCAAACTCCACTTCGTCACCAGTCGTTAAAGGTCTTCCGTCAATTACATCAGCAATGTGGACAAAAACATTCTGATTGGTTGCCTCCTCCCAAATCATCCCGTAACCCTTCTGGGCGTCAAACCACCTTACTCTTCCCTTAAGCACCTTCCCCCTCAATCACTTTGACCCATCTCAGCGAATTAAAGGTAGCCAATCGTGGAACAAAAAGTAAAACCTGCCGATAAGTAATGAGATTCGCGCCATCACCGTATAACCAAAGGAGGCGCCAAATGCTACCATAATGAAAATAGTCCCGATTCGGGAGAGCGCCCCAAGCATCCCCCTATGCTCCTTTGAGAAGTAAAAGTAACAGAGCGTAGTGATGACGCCGATATAGATAACCGCATTATTAAGGTTGATTAGCGGTCTTAAGGTATCGGAAATCTGGGGTAAGAGATAACCCTGAACCGAGGCGATTAAACCCAACCCGGCACCAATCCCAATCGTAAAGGAAAGCGGAATCCGGGAAATCCAGGAGAGTTTGGGCAGGGAGCGTAAAAGCATAATCACCCCTAAGAGGGCAGGAATTATAAGAATATATGCTTCCAGATAGTTTTGGGCAGATAAGTTGGTTTTGAAGGTTTCAACTAACATTGGATAAACATCAAAAGCCCAGGCATAAATAACTGCGAAACCAGCGGATATACCAACATAGATGTGTTCAGCAGCACGATAAAGTGGATTGTCCCGGTAAAGGAAGGAGAAGATGGCAATAGTTAAAGTGGCGGCAATCCAGGTGCCAATGATGTCACCAACCATTTAACCCCCTTTTTTAGAAATCAGAAACCCGATATTGCCGATAATAAGGAGGAGGAGGAGCAAACCGTGGGCGGCAGATTGTGCCGGCATCCCAAGAGTTGCCGAACCCAGTCTCTGGACTAACGCTTCATATTCAGATGCACCCTGTAAACCACCGATAATCCCTTCAATCTGATGAGCGCTGTAATACTGAAACATCCCTGGGGCATTTACTCCGGTGCAACCAACGACAATCTTCTGCTGGAACCGGGCACCGGCAAACTGAATCCAGGCATCAGCAACCGCGCCATGGGCTAAAGTAACCAAGAGGGCGATATCGTTGTAGTTGTGAACCGAACGCATAAACTCAAAACTATCCAACGGCGTGCCCCGATAATCGGTCTTAAAGAAATCCCGAATCTCCCGACCGATGCCAACCATCATTGCGGTGTAGCCAGGACGATAGCCGATGTTCACATAATCTTTGCCGTAAATTTTGCCATATTCCGGTGCTACCTGATTCAGGGCAATCTCCCCAAGCGGAAGACCCAATGCCAGTTGACCGGTAAGGATTACTCTTAAATTTTTCTTAAAAGAGTGGGCAAGAATCGCAAGGAGCATCGGCTGAACTTCAGGCGCGGATGAGGGGTCAAAGTCAATTGAAATCATCACCACCGAGTTTGGTGGTAATCGGTCAATCGCATTAAAGGCATCCCGCACCGGCTCCGAAACCCGAACTGATATTTTCGGCTTAATAATTAACGGCAAGAGAACTACCACCGTCAAAAGGAGGAAGATGATTCGGCGGTCAATTGTTGTAATACGCTTCCAGAAACTCATATTAAGAAGACAGATAGGTCCGTTCAATACCTAAGATAATTCGCAAAGACATCGCAATTCCACCCAGCGCCAGACCAATCCCGATCCCCCGTCCGGCGGCTGCCTGGGGAATTGCTAAGAGCCAATCCTTGATTAGCGCAAAGAGCTGAATTCGGTAAATCGCCTCAAAGTCAACTTTGGGAAAGAAAAGGTGAATCAGCCCACTGAGATACTGCCAGATGGAACTACCCAATGGAACATTACCTAACATTACTAATGAGGCAGCGATAAGAAGGAGGCTGGCCGGCAAATTGCGCACCCGAAACGCCCGATAGGCGGCTGAGAAGATAAAAAAGGCAAGGGTAGCAAACATCGTCGCCTGCAGGGGAATAATCATATATTTGTAGAGCCACATAAATGGTGCCCTTAAGTCAAAGGGGCTGGCAAACTTAAACCAAGAGAAGAGCCCGAGCCCCAATGTCCCAAAGAGGCTTACCAACAAAAGGAGGCTGTAAAACCAACCCTTTTCTTGCCGAAAGACCTTGAGCAGGTGATGCCGGGTTAAAGAATCAAGACCCAGCAAAAAAGTAAAACCGGAGATAATGGCATACCAGTTTAAAAACCGGGACTCTAAGTTGCCAAAAGGTTTATGAGGGATAAAGAAGGCGACAATCAGCAACAAAGCGGTAAAGAGAACGATTAAGATTGGTAGATTGCGCTTTAGCATATTTAGCCTAAGGGGGTGAACCAGTTAACCACCGCTTCAAAAAACTGCCAGAGGAAAGACAGTTTTTTACCAAGCACCGCGCCGGCAGTGCCGATGGTTACAAAAAGCGTTATCACCAAAATTAGAATTAGTTTAATTAGGTCTTCACCCTTAATTGTCCCCAGCATCGCCGACTCCGGCTTGAGATAACAAGAGGCGGCATAGATTTCTTCGCCAATCATCGTGTAGTCACACGCCGCAACAAAAAATGGTAACTGGGTAGTCTCGGTAGTCCCGGCAAGTTGGATTGCACCGACGGTATGACCGGTCTCGGCGAGAATCAACGACTCGGCATAAAAATAGCCCAGCCAAAAAATGGCGCCCGGTCGTTCCCTTAAAATAATGCCATCCACCCCGGCCGCATAGCCGAACTGGTCCGAGGTGAGAAAAGTAATGTTATCGGCGTTGTATAAGTCTGGACGCCCGGCTTCAGTATATGCCTCCTTTACCGTTTCCTGCGCCGCGGTCATCACAATCGGGTCCGAATTAGGCACAATTAGTCGAACCGCATACTCCGCTGATTTCTTGGCAATCCGGCGGAGTAAGGGCAGGGCCGCGATTACCACCATATCGGTGATATAACCTAAGCCGAAACTGAATAGGATTGGTTTCCCCATTTCGGTTGCCCGACCCAACGCCTCATCAATCGCATCCAAACCGCTTATTTTCCGAATAAACATTCTCACACCTTTCCGGGCGCGGATAATATAATAGAGAAAAAGCGCCGAGATGATTAGGGTAAGAATCAAAACATTCAAACGACCAGAGTTGAACCACTGGGCGCGGGAAAAGACCGGACCAACAACGACCGATTGTGCCGAGTCGGTTTGAGTATAAGCACGGACAAAATAGTAATACGGGGTGTTATCCCGCAGCGCCGTGTCGGCATCAAGAATTTCGGTTGTGGTGATGAATTCAGGGGTAATTGAGACAAAACCGGTATCAGGTGCCAGGGAGCGGTATACCCGGTAACCCAAGACCGAATCTAATTCCGGGGGAAACCAGGTTATTATAATCGCCCCCCCTTGGTCATTAGGATTATCCTTAGCCCTCACCGACTCGGGCGGCGCAACACCGGCAATAAGCAATAGGGAAAAGAGTAATTGCACCATAAGAGATTATTTACCTTCTTTTTATTGTCAACCTAATTAAATTTGACTTTCTTAACAATTCTCACTATTATATTAGTGTTGATTGAGTAACGGGTTCTCAATCAATAAAAAGTAAAGTAACCCGAGAAGATGCTTAAGACCGTTCAAGCCGGTGGGCTCACGAGGTAGTCACAATATTGCGCCTCTCAGGTAAACCCACATTTTGGACATCTTAGGCAAAAATAGGAGGATCAATTATGAACAGGCGCTTGTATGTGGGCAATCTGCCCTTTAGCGCAACCGAGAATCAGCTACGGGACTTGTTTGGGCAGTGCGGAGAGGTAGTTTCTGTAAATATCGTAACCGACCGATTTACCAATCGTCCCCGTGGTTTTGCCTTTGTAGAAATGGCTACCCAGGAAGGAGCTCAATCCGCCATCGCTAAACTGAACGGGTATAATTGGGAAGACCGCATCCTGAATGTAAATGAGGCGCGCGAACGCTCTGAAAGTCGCGGCCGGTCGCCTCGCGGCACTCGTGGTCAACACCGGGGTGGCCGCAGTAGTGGGGGGTATTCCAACCGACGCTGGTAAGAGCCAAGATTTGACCGGGGGAAGTGCCGGGTTTGCCAGCGGTGCTTTACACCGAGCCTTCGCTTGGGCGAGGTCTTAAATGTTGTGGTAACGGGCGAGCCGAAGCATCCCTAACAGTTCGCGGAATGCCCCAAAATAAAGAACCTGACTCGCCACCCAGGAGCGGTGAATCGCTTCAATAACCTCCGGGTTTTTATCACAATAGGTGATAATTAACGACTTAAGGCAGACATGACCGACAACAAATCCGCAAACGATGCCAAAAATCAAACCAAAGAAGTAATTAAACCCACCGAACTCAAATTCAAAAGAGTTGTTTAAGATACTAGCGATAATTATCCCCAAGATTGCAAAAATGGCGAATATCCCAGCAAAGCACACCTGGCAAGACCAACCGGTTAGATTATGGACCGGCATAAACATCTTTCCGGCGCCGACTAATGCTAAAACAAAGAAAACGGTCTCATAAAGGACCAGGGAGAAGTCTTTTATCGCCCGGAGGAACTGAATTCCAGCGCCTAAGGATACTATTGTAATTGACAGGACATCAATCCAGCCGAACTTCATCCTTCAAAGGTTCCCCCTAAACCAAACTCATCCTCTCTTTGGTCTTTTAAAGAAAAGAATCGCCCGAGTGATTATCCCGCTATGGTCCGAGCCGTGAACCGTCGCAACCAGTTCCCAGCCTTCTCTCCCGAGGTCATTAACATAAGCCTCTACCCCTTCCATCGTATCGCGGGGTTTCTTTTCGCCGGGCACCTGAACACCCCAGCGCGCCATCTTTAAAATTGGACTCATATGGATATCAATCTGCAGAAATTTATACTCCCATTCCTGCATTATTATACTCCTTTTTATACTCTTTCTCCAATTTCGCCAAATAGGAAGAAATCTCTTTATCATATAAACTTGTCAATTCAAAAGTCGCCCGGGCAAGTTTCAAACGCACCCCTTCCCTGACTTCTCCAAACTGATTGAGCTCATTAATGATTATCGGATAGTATTGAGGTTCAGGCACCGGAGTCACAAATAACCAGTTCTTCGCCGCCGCCCGTAAAAGCGTCACCCCGCCAATATCAATTAGTTCAATCATCTCCCCCCGGCTTCGCTTTTCCTTAAGACCCTGGGTAAATGGATATAAATTACAGACAACAATATCAATGGGCTCAATCTCTTCATCCTCCCGCCGGGATAGAATTCCACTGGCAATCTTGGGATGAATCGTTTTTACTCTCCCACCCAATATCTCCGGTGCCCCGGTCCACTCACTCACCTCAATAACCTTTAATCCCTTCTGGCGCAAAAACTCGCTGGTCTTGGCGGTGGCAAGAAGGGAATACCCACTATGATAAATAACCTTTGCCAAATCATCCAATCCGGACTTATCCCACACTGAAAAAATTGCCCATCCCTTTTTCATTTTTATGCACCAAATTTACCCAACTTCTGGGCGTGGGCAAGAAGCAAAGGCATCAACTCCACCCCCAAAATAAAACCCAAGCTCCCGCGCTGACAAGCGGACTCCCCAAAATCCTCCAGCTTCTCAGTAGAACGAGCGGTCGGGGCATTAATGAGCAGGGGAACCGGATGCCAGGTATGAGAATGCAAGAGTGCCGGTGTAGAGTGGTCGCCAGTGATACAGAGCACATCAAACCCCATCCTCACCAGCCTCGGCACAACCTGTTCATCAAACTCTTCTAAGAGCTCCACCTTTCTTTCAAAATTGCCATCCTCACCCGCTTGGTCAAACTCCTTAAAGTGCAAAAAGAAAAAATCAAACCTTTCCTTATTTTTTTCTACCACCGCCACCTCCTCATCCCAGCTCTCGCCGCACTCTAACACCTCCATCCCTAAAAGCCTTGCCAACCCTTTATACATTGGGTAGGAGGCGACACCGGCAGAGCGTAACTTATACCGTTCGGGGAATAACGGCAACTTCGGCAAAAGGGAAAAACCCCGCAATAGCACATAATTTGCCCGCTCCCTTCCGGAAAGTTCCTGGGCACTCAGCTGAATAAACCGATTAACAATCCGGGCGGTCCTTTCCGCTTCCGGCACCAGTAGCGCCTTCACCGCCAACGGCTTTTCACCTTCTTTCCCCGGGTCTGAGTTGGTGATACGGTCATTTAAATTAGAACCGGAAAAGACCACCACAAACCGGTGGTTCTTTCCGTGCTTAACTTTTACCTTCACATCCTCAATCTCGGAGATGGCATTTTGTAACTTAATGCACAACTCTTCACACTCCTCGGTAGCCATTCTCTTCTCACCATCTTTTGCTCGGCGGTCGGTTATCACCCCATCCTTATTAATGGTGGCAAAGTTTCCCCGGACACACACCTCGCCAGGTTCGGGCACCAGCCCAACACCCAAAGCCTCTATCACCCCTCTTCCTACCCGATACTTCATCGGGTCATAGCCGAAAATTGCCAGATGTGCCGCACCGGAACCAGGCGTAACGCCATGGGCGATAGGAACCAGCATACCCAGAGCAGAACTTTTTGCCAACCGGTCAAGATTGGGAATAAAGGCGGCCTCTAATTCGGTTTTCTCCCGATAGGGTAATCCCCCCAATCCATCCATAATTACCAAAAGAATCTTTTTCTCATTGGGCTCAATCGGGACCTGAGAAAAATCAAACATCCCTTTATCATATCCTTAATTTAGCCACTGTCAATTTATCGGTCTGGAGCCGGAGAGCAGAAGCCAGCCACCGTTCTGGCAAAACCAGTACTCTCCGCAAGAGACGCCGTTCTGGCTTCGCCAGCTGTGCGGAGCACAGAACCGAACGAAGTGAGGAATCTCACGCGATGAGATTGCTTCGCTCCCGATGGTCGCTCGCAATGACGGGGTGGAGGAGAAGGCAAAGCCGCGCAATGACAGAAAGGAGGAGCTAATCACTTCTCTTCTTTTGGATGCTTAAAATTTGACATAAACCCAAGCCAAGTTACACTAATTTTAAGATGAAGCAGATTCAATTGTCGCCGAATGCGCTTGCAGTCTTAAAAAGAAGATATTTAAAAAGAGATGAGGAGGGCGAGATTGTTGAGACGCCCGAAGAGATGTTTTTGCGGGTTGCCAAGGCGATTGCCGCGGTGGACCGAAACTACGGCGCCACTCAGAGTGAAATAGACTCTCTAACCGAAGATTTTTATTCTCTCCTTGCCAACCTTTTATTTTTGCCTAACTCGCCGACCTTGATGAATGCGGGCACGGAATTGGGACAGCTGAGCGCCTGTTTTGTCCTGCCAGTGGAAGATTCAATGGAGGGGATTTTTGATGCGGTGAAGTCCGCCGCTTTAATCCATAAGTCTGGTGGTGGCACCGGCTTCAGTTTTTCCCGGCTCAGACCCAAGGGCGATGTCGTCGGCTCAACCAAAGGGATAAGTTCTGGTCCGGTATCATTTATGGAGGTATTTGATGCCGCCACCGAGGCGGTAAAGCAGGGGGGCAGACGCCGGGGTGCCAATATGGGGTTATTGCGAGTTGACCACCCCGACATCTTTGAGTTTATCACCTGTAAAGATGACCTAACCCGTTTCAACAACTTCAACATCTCGGTCGGGGTGACCGAAGATTTCATCCGGGCGGTGATTGATGATAAAGAGTTCAACCTGGTAAACCCGAGAACAAAACAACGGGTGAAAACAGTCAAAGCCAGGGAGGTTTTTGACTTAATTGTCCATCAGGCATGGAAGAATGGGGAACCAGGGATAGTTTTCTTGGACCGGATAAATTCGGCAAACCCAACACCCGCCTTAGGAGAAATTGAAGCGACCAACCCTTGCGGCGAACAACCACTTTTACCCTATGAGTCTTGTAACCTGGGCTCAATCAACCTTGCTCGGATGGTAGAGAATGGCAAGGTGAATTGGCAAATGCTCGGTGAAACGGTGAAAAAGGCGGTTCACTTTTTAGACAATGTCGTTGATGCGAATAAGTATCCTTTACCAATAATCGCCGAGAAGACCAAGGGCAACCGGAAGATTGGGTTAGGGGTAATGGGCTGGGCGGATATGCTCGTCCAGCTCGGCATCCCTTACAACTCACCCGACGCCCTGGCGCTGGCGGAAAAGGTGATGGCGTTTATCTGGGAGGAGGGGAAAAACGCCTCCCTTGCCCTGGCCGAAGCTCGGGGGGTCTTTCCTAATTTTGAGAAGAGCGTTTTCTGCCCCGATTTGCGGTTGCGCAACGCCACCATCACCACCATCGCGCCAACCGGCAGTTTGAGCATCATCGCCGGCTGTAGCAGTGGCATTGAACCCTACTTTGCCCTTGCCTTTACTCGGAACATCCTGGATGGCACCACTCTTAAAGAGGTTAACCCGTATTTGCGGGCGGAGTTGGAGAAAAACAACCTCTGGAACCAGACATTAGAAGATGAGCTACTGGCAAAGGGAAAACTTCAAGACATCGCCGGTATTCCCGAGGGTTTGAAAAAACTGTTTGTAACCGCCTTAGAACTGACCCCGGAGGAGCACATTCAGATGCAGGCAGCATTCCAGCGCTATGTCAACAATGCGGTAAGCAAAACGGTCAACTTTCCCAACTCGGCAACCGAAGATGATATCCGCCGGGTCTTCCTCCTCGCTTACGAACTCGGCTGTAAAGGGGTAACGGTCTATCGCGATGGCTCAAGAGCGGGTCAGGTGCTTTCTATAAAGGGCGTGGCGGTCCCGGTTAAACCTAAGGGCAGACCACAAGTGCTTTATGGGGTTACCCGAAAGATAGCAACTGGTTGTGGCAACCTGTATGTTACCATCAATCGCGACGAAACCGGGAAGTTGTTTGAGGTCTTCACCAACATCGGCAAAGCCGGCGTATGCGCCCAGGCGCAAGCGCAGGCGATTGGCAGGCTGGTATCACTGGCTTTGCGGAGTGGAGTTGGACCAGAACAAATAATCAAACAACTGAAGGGGATAAACTGTCAATCACCGGTCTGGTCAAAGAACGAAAAGATTACCAGTTGTGCTGATGCCATTGCCAGGGCGTTAGAACAGGAATTGGGCGAGGTGGTTGAGAGCGAAAAAGGGTTGGGGGGCGCCTGCCCGGACTGCGGTGGCCGACTGGAGTTTCAGGAAGGCTGTCTTGTCTGCGTCGCCTGCGGCTTCAGCAAATGCGCTTAGGAGGATAAAATGGCG